>Ga0164318_10008123_pt1 | contig 10197 bp, 10 predicted proteins | sample GuaBasSedimGuay9_FD_113734 | JGI IMG/M metagenome (GOLD analysis project Ga0164318, IMG submission 113734) | Subseafloor sediment microbial communities from Guaymas Basin, Gulf of California, Mexico - Guay9, Core 4571-4, 0-3 cm | ecosystem: Environmental > Aquatic > Marine > Hydrothermal vents...
GTTGATATTACATGAGCAAACGCTCTTTTATATTCTCGAGCACTGTCATCAGCCTTTTTATATGTTTTTAGCGGTTTCTTATGGTATTGTTGTTTTTATCAATCCGAGGCCGCTTTAGTTTCTTTAAAAGCTCTTTAATTAATAAAAATGCCTCGGAAGTAATTCTTTTAATCTTCCGCGGCCTCAGGGGAAGGGAGATACTATCTCCCTTCCCATTCCCATTACTAACTACCAAAAAAGCTTGACGGTATTACATTATCCTAGTAGACTATTATTTAAGTAGAGAGTAGTTTGTGGAACAAGATAAATTTGGGTACGCGGCTATAATAATGGGGAAGATATTTTTGCTTAAAGACGTAGCGCAAATCTCCGGGCAGTCTATTCATACGGTAAAATATTATCTCAAGATTGATCTAATTAAAGAAGTGGACCGAAGCCCTGGAACGGACTCTCGTTATTTTAATAATTCTACTTTGCGTCAACTGACAAAGATTCGCAAGCTGCGTAAGCAAAATAAGCCCATTAGAGAAATTCAGGCAACATTGAATCGATGAGCTATTATAAACTGTTAAATCTAGAAAGAGAACCCTTTTAGCCCTGACCCTTCTTTTTTTATCATTCTACCGCGCATGATACGGCTGTTCAAAGATTAGAGGTTGCTATCAGATTGCGGCGGGGCTTAAGCCTGATTTTAGGCGATGTTGGCATAGGCAAAACTACTTTGAGCCGGGTTTTACTTCTTTAGAGGCCTTGCATGCGCTGTTAAATTATGAGAGCAATGAATACAAACTTTTGCAAGTGGTAATTATGGCTCAAGTGAAGATTTTGTCCCGGATAACAAAGATAAGAAATTTTTTGGACCGCGTTAGCTTAAAGCATATTATTAATCCCTTAGATGAGCGGGAGACCAAAGAAATGATTGAATTCCGTCTGGCCCAAGCAGGATTTAGCTCTGGAAGGGCACTTTTTACCGGCGAAGTTGTTAAATTAATCTATTTTTGTACTCAGGGTTATCCCCGCAGAATTGTCGCGTTATGTCATAATACGCTAGAGTTAATTGTAAGGAAACAACGTAATTTAGCAGATCGAGACATAATCCGGGCACTCATAAGAAAAGAAACAAACTTTACTTTTCTGAATCGCGGGAAAACATTATGAAGCAGCATAGAAAGAGTAAAAAATAGTGGATTTGAAAATGGAAAATATTACCCCTAAAAAAGAACCATTACGGTTTATTCGTGGAAAGTATAAGAAATTATCGAAAGGAGATGAGAAAATAGCAAACGGCATTGATGTTTCTCGATCGGGAATGATAACCCAAAAAGTTCCTTTTTCGAAGGCAGAGGCGCAAAAGGAATTTTCTTTATTCGGAAGCGTTAATTTAATAAAAGTTAGAAGGTTTTTTTCTTTTAATGCGATTAGCCAGATTCTTTGGACAATTTCTTTAATTTTAGCTATTTATTTGGTAGCAGATTTTCTAATTATAAATCCCGGTAAAATTAAAGAAAAATCCTTAATGCTTACGGCGAAAAGCTGGATTCCAGAAATGCCTTCGATGACCTTACCCCGGCCGTTCTCTTATTACAGCCAACCCGCAAAATCAAGGAATATCTTTTCATCCGTTAGTCTTAAAAGGAAGCAGGTATCGTCTTCCTTGGTTTTTAATAAGGCAACGCCTAAGCTTAAGCTGCAGGGAATTATTGCTGGGGCTAATCCCCAGGCGATAGTTGAAGACATCAAGACCGGCCGGGTCTATTTTCTTTCACTAGGTGAACGGATTGGTGAGATAGAGCTAAAACAAATACTTCCCGGAAAGGTGAAGCTGGATTATCGTGGCCAGGAAGTGGAATTATCATTATAATAATTTCGGAAGTTTAAGTAAAAAAGGATATTATTAAGAAATATCTTATGAAAAATAAGAATATTTTATTATCTATTTTAATTTCCTCAATAATATACTTTCCAGTTATTTTATATGCTCAGCAAGAGGATATAAATCAAGCTATAATAAAGAGAGGGGAGAGAGAATCTGTTGGGAAAAAGATTTCTTTGGAAATAAAAGGTATGGATATCAGAGATCTTTTGAAAATTCTGGCTACGCGCGGCAATTTGAATATTGTAACTGGCAAAAACGTACGGGGGAAAGCCGAAGTCTTTCTTAAGAATGTAGAAGTAATGGATGCTTTAGAAGTTATTCTGGCTGCCAACGGCTTGGCCTACGAGAAGCAGGGCAATATAATTAGCGTAATGACCGAAAGAGACTATGAATTATTATACGGCGAAAAGAGTTACAACAAAAAAGTCACCAAAACAATTAGGCTCAGATTTGCCCGGGCAACTGAAGTAGGAAAGTCTCTTAATCAAATTAAAACTAAGATTGGAAAAGTTATTGTTAATGAAGATTCCAATACCTTAGTTCTAATTGATACGCCGCAAAGTTTAGAGAACATGGAAACAGTAGCGAAAAATATGGATTTACCGACCGAAACCAGGACTTTTGTTCTCAATTATGCAAAGGCAAAAGATTTAGAAGAGACGATAAAACAATCGCTAAGCAATGGTATTGGAACGGTAAAAATCGACGAACGAATGAATAAAATAATGGTTACGGATTTGCCGCATAAGATGAAGTATATTAGCAAGTTAATAAGTGATTTTGACGAAAAAGATAAGACAGTTTTAATTGAGGCCAAGATTATTCAGATTACATTAAGTAAAGATAAAAGCTATGGGGTCAATTGGAATGCAGTCTTTGCCGGCGTAGATTCAGTTATTAGCTCTGATGTTGCCGTAAATTTGCCTGCTGGGGTTAGCTCCTGGCCAAATATTTTTACTTACACCAGAGCGAACGGAACAGCCAAAGACGGTACTAAAGTGATTCTAAAGATGCTAGAGAAGTTAGGGAAAACCAATGTTTTATCTACTCCGCGAATTACGGTAGTCAATAATCAGGAAGCTAAGGTTTTAGTGGGCACAAAAGAAGCTTATGTAACCTCTACGATTACCCAGAGCGACAGTACTACTTCAACCGCGGACAACGTGCAATTTGTCGATGTGGGAGTAAGTCTTTCCGTGACTCCCACTATTAATGAGGACGGATATATTAACATGAAAATAAAACCAGAAGTTAGTTCTGCCCCAAATTCTTTAGAGCTTACTAATGCCGATGGCAGCATAAGAACTAGCGTGCCGATTGTTACTACTTCCGAAGCCGAAACACAGCTTTTGGTAAAAGACGGCACAACTATTATTATGGCCGGGCTAATGAAAGATACGCGGACAGACAATAGGGAGAACATTCCGCTATTAGGAGACATTCCCTTACTGGGCCATTTCTTCAGGAGCAAAGGCAAAGGAAATGAAAAAACCGAGCTGGTAATATTTCTTACACCTTATATTATTAGTGAAAAAGTGGATGCTTCGGGAAATTTCCAGGAATATTTAAGTGAGCATGAAAAAGTAGGTTTAAGCATACAAGAGGGATCAGTTTATAAGCAGCCTATAGAGGCCAGGATGAGTGAAGCTATCCCTTCTGTCTCGAAGAGAGCAGTTATCCGCCCTAGAAACTTTTCCCAGTATTGTGTATATGTAAGCGATAAAATTACCCGTTTTATAGAAAGAAACAAACCTATCAATGCAAGAAGACAGAATATCGAACTAAAATTCGTGCTTACTTCTCGCGGGTTTTTGAAAGGGGAACCCTCCGTATCAGGCAATGTAGACAGGGAAACAAAAGATTTCATAATTAAAAGTGTTAAAGCGAATACTCCTTTTTTACCTTTTCCCCCAGGCCATAATCAAAGGGAAGAGACTTTTCGGGTGGAGATATATTTCTATGGTAATCCTTAAGACAACAAAATAAGTACTAATGCAAAATGGACTGAAAAAAAAACGTTTTTTATTTGGCGAGAAACTTATTGCTAGAAACCTGATAAGCCGGGAACAACTGGATATCGCGCTTGCTGAACAGAAAAAGACCGGCGAATTTATCGGAACTATTCTGATCGATATGGGTTTTTTAAGTGCCGCCCAGCTTTTGCCAGTGCTTTCCAAGCAATTAGGCGTAGATTATGTAAAGCTTAATCAAATAAAAGTTGATCCTAAGATAATTAAGCTGGTGCCGGCAAAATTTGCATGCCATTACAAATTAATTCCTTTAAAGAAGGAGAATAATATTTTGACTGTAGCTGTGAGCGATCCTCTAAATATTCAGACTTTAGATGACTTAAGGCTGCTTTTGAAGGTAGAGATTAATCCGGTTTTAGCAACAAAGAAAAATATTTTAGAAGCGATTAGGAAATATTACGGCGTAGGAGCGGATACAATAGAAAAAATGATAGCCGAACCTTCTTATTTTCAGCAGTTAGAGACTTTTAAAGTTGCTACTGAGGATTTAGAGAGCTTAGCTGAAGACGCCTCGATAGTTAAATTTGTCAATCAGATAATACAGCAGGCAGTCTTTGACAGGACTACTGATATTCATATCGAACCTTTTGAGGATCAATTGCGGATAAGATACCGTATTGACGGAATACTTTATGACGCTAGCGTTCCTTCCAATATCAAGTATTTTCATTCGGCCATTGTCTCCCGGTTAAAAGTAATGGCTAGTCTGGACGTGGCTGAAAGGCGTTTGCCTCAGGATGGACGGATATTAGCCAATATTGGCGGTAAAGATTTAGACCTGCGCGTTTCTATCCTGCCCACTCCTTATGGAGAAAGCGTGGATATAAGAATTCTTATTCCGAATATGCTTTTTAAACTCGAAGACTTGGGCCTTTTAGAAGATAATTTAAAAATTTTAGAATCTTTAATTAAGAAGCCGCATGGAATAATTTTTGTTACCGGTCCAACCGGAAGCGGGATAACCACAACTTTATATTCTTGCCTTTCTAAAATCAACGATGCTAAAAAAAATATTATTACTATTGAAGATCCTATTGAATATCAGATAAAAGGAATAACTCAAATTCAGGTTCAGTATAAAATCGGCCTTAATTTTGCTGAGGGGTTACGGTCAATGTTAAGGCATGATCCGGATGTTATAATGGTGGGGGAAGTCAGAGATTTAGAAACAGCCGAAATAACTATCCGGGCAGCCTTAACCGGGCATCTTGTTTTTAGCACTGTGCATACTAATGATGCTGCCGGAGGAGTAGTTCGGCTTTTAGACATCGGTATCGGACCTTATTTAATCGCTTCTTCCTTGAATTGTTTCATTGCCCAAAGGTTAGTGCGTCTTATTTGCCCGAAGTGTAGACATGAGGTCAAAATTGGAACAGAGGTTCTACGTGAATTGCAGGTTCAAGAAGAAGACATCTCAAAAATTAAGTTTTTTGCCGGCAGAGGTTGTGAATTTTGCAAATTTACTGGTTATCGTGGACGTATCGGAATTTATGAATTTTTAGTGGTAGATGATTCTATAAGGGAATTGATTTTGCGCCGGGCTTCAGCTAGTGAAATAAAGAAGATGGCTGTATCGGCTGGTATGCGCACTCTGCGTCAAGATGGTTGGGAAAAAGTAAAAGCAGGGTTGACTACTCCTGCTGAAGTGATCAGAACAACTCAGCAAGAAGAGTTTTCTATCTGACACAACCGCTATTTCTATTTTCCTTTCAGTAGCAAGATTAAACCTTGCTATTTTCATAAGAATGTAAAACCTTTCAGCTTTGTATAAATCCCTTTTAAAATATGGTATATCTATATGGCATAGACATTCTATAAAACGAGAGAACAGCAGTCTGCCTGCCCGCCTTGCGGCGAAGCGGGCCGGCAGGCAAGGTATCGCGTAAGATAGAATAGAGAAGGGAAAGATGGAAAAGTCCCTTCCGGCCAATCTCCGTTGACAACACTAAGAGCGGAGATATAATAAGAAACAGTTGCTTTAAAGATGTGAATAAGATCAAATGCCGGAATTTTTTTACAAAGCCAGAAAAGAATCTAAAGAATTAGAACAGGGCATTATCAAGGCCGAAACAGAATCCGCGGCTCTTAACAGGCTGATACAGCTTGGTTATTTCCCTATCAGCATCTCTTTAGAGACCGGAGGCCAAAAAGAAAAGGCTAAAAGCGCCGCGCCGCTGAAAAAAATTCATCGCCGTTCTTTAACCACTTTTACCCGTCAATTAGCAAACCTTTTAGAATCCGGAATCACCTCTTATAAGGCATTAATTGTTTTAGGCAAACAGACAGATAATAAGCGCCTTAAAATTATTATTCAGGATATTGCCGATCGAGTTAAAGACGGTAAAAGTCTTTCTGATTCTTTGGAGAATTATCCCCAAGCTTTCAATCCTATTTATGTAAATATGGTTAGAACCGGCGAACTTTCCGGAACTTTGGAAGACGTTTTAAAGAAATTAGCAGACTTCGGCGAGAAGCAGCAAGACCTTGTAGCTAAAGTGCAGCAAGCTTTAGTCTATCCTATACTTATGCTTACTATGGGGGTAGTAACAGTAGCGGTTCTTTTTACCTTTATAATCCCTAAGTTATTAGACTTATTCGAAGATATAGGCCAGACTTTACCGTTTCCGACCAGGATATTAATTGCTATCAGCGATTCTTTTCTTAATTTTTGGTGGCTAATATTGCTCTTTGGTTTTTTTGGTTTTTTTATTGTCAAGCGTAATTTTTTTACTGTCAAAGGAAAACTTAAATTTGATTATTTTAAATTGGGCCTTCCGGTATTAGGTAAATTTTTTAAGAGAGTGCAAATTGCCGATTTCGCACGTACCTTAGGAACCCTGTTAAATAATGGAATCCCCATATTACAGGCGATGGAATCGGTTTCGCAGATATCAGAAAATGAAGTACTTAAACAAGATATTGAAAGGATAGCTGAGGGAATAAGAACGGGTTCAACTCTTGCTCGGGGACTTGCCGAGAGCAAGTATTTCCCCGATCTAGTTGCTAACATGGTTAGCGTTGCCGAGGAATCAGGGACATTGGACAGGGCTCTGCTTAGAGTGGCTCAAGTTTACGAGAAAGAGGCTGACCAGTCTATAAAATTGCTTACTTCATTAATTGAGCCGGCAATGATTTTAGTTATGGGTTCTGTTATTGGTTTTATAGTTATTTCAATGATGCTGCCTATATTCCAGATTAGTTTGATTGTTAAATAAAGAGGAGGGAAAATGAAAGAGCAAGAAGGGTTTACATTAATTGAATTAATGCTGGTGGTTATTATTATTGGCATTTTAGTAGCAACGGTGATGCCCCGGTTCGCTGGGCGTTCCCAAGAAGCCCGTGTTACCGCAGCCAAAGTAGATATTTTTGCGAATATCTCTACGGCCCTAGACCTTTATGAATTGGATAACGGTAAGTATCCGCAGAGCTTAGATGAACTTTTGAAAAAAACTAACGGAAAAGGGCCGTACCTCAAAAGAAAGCCTCTTGATCCATGGAAAAGGGTTTATAAATATAAGATACCAAGCGCGCATGGTGCCGGAGATTATGACCTTTACTCTTTAGGCCCAGACGGCCAGGAAGGGACTGCTGATGATATTACTAATTGGGAGGCGGGCCCAGTTGCTGAGAAATAAAGGGTTTACCATGTTAGAGAAAGTTCCCCTCGCTCGCCCCGTTAGAAAACTTTTTTCTAACAGGGCAAAAGGGCGAAGTTTTCTAACGGGGTTTACATTTATTGAATTAATTTTGGTAGCTGTAATAATCCTTGTGTTGATCGGGGTTTCTGTCCCCATATTTAGAAGTTCTTCCAGCAGTGCTCACCTTAAAGCTGTCAGCCAGAATTTGGCGCAATTGATGCGTTATGCCCAAGCTAAAAGCATCGCCGAAAGAAAACTTGTCCGGGTAAATTTTGATTTTGAGCAGGGGGTATTTTGGTTAAGCGTTCAGGGAGGTGCAGTTACAGATACGGACACATTCGAAAGGATAGAAGGCAGGTGGGGCACGGTTGTAGAGGCTCCGGAGGGTATAACAATCAGCGGTGAAACCCCTTTCATTACTTTTTATCCCGACGGAAGTTCAGATAAAACCAAAATTAAAATATATAACAAGGCGGGAGAAGTTTTTAGCGTAACTGCCCAAAGAAGTATTAGCTATGTTGAGGTTAAAAGATAAGACCTGCTTGCGAATAAGATTCCAAACGGGATTTTCACTTTTAGAACTTATGCTGGCGGTAACTATTTTATCGGTAGGCATGGTAATAGTTATACATTCTTATGTAACCTCTTTGCGGGCAGTAAGGACTTCGAGCAGTTTTTTGGCCGCTAATCTTTTACTGGAAGAAAAAATCTGGGAAAGTCAGGAAGAGCAAATACGCCTTGGAGAAATTGTTCCTGAAGAAAAACAAGGTGAGTTTGCCCTGCCCTTTGAAGCCTTTAGTTATAAAATAAACTTTGAGAAAGAGCAATTTGAAGGGCAGGAAGAATCGTCCCCGCTATATAAAAGCACTTTTGAGGTATTTTGGCAGGAGAAAGATAGCCAATGGTCCAGCTCTTGCTTAACATATATGTAAATCACAGAAATGAAAAGACCTCATTTTTACAATTTTATCCTTAACAGAAAAGCGGGTTTTACCTTTATAGAACTTATGGTGGTGTCAAGCATCTTTGCTGTTATTGCTGTGGCAGTATATTCTACTTTTGGAATAGGGATTTTTGCCTGGAAAAAATCACAAAACACGCAGAATCTGCTTCAGGATATCCGCCTGTCTTTAGATAAGATGGCTCAAGATTTAGAGAACGCAGTTTTGTATTCGAAAGAGGCCGGCTTTTCCAATTTTACCGGTGAGAAAAATAAAATTTCTTTTTATAGTTTAGTAGAAGTCTTTTCGTCATTGCCACCGCATTCTGAGTTAAGAAAAATTACTTATAGTTTAAACGGAAATGTTCTGCAGAGATTAGAACAGACTTATCCTGAATATCTGCGGGAAGAAGAACAGCGGCTGCCTGAAGAAATTGCTAACCAAATCAGCAATCTAAATTTTTCCTATTGCTATAGTGATGAAGAAGCCCAGCCGCCTTATAAATGGAAGGATACTTGGGATTCTTTGCAGGTTATTCCTCAGGCTGTAAAGATTGAATTAGAACTTGGCATAGAAAAGGCGGTAACTTTTACTAAATATGTCTTTATCCCTACAGGCGAAAAGGGCAAAGAAAATGAAGAAAAATAGGGGTAGTTCGGCGAGTTTAGCGCAGTATCTTAAGGCGGATTTAGGAAGGCGAAGAGGTGCGATTCTAATCATTACTTTATGGGTTCTTGCTATTTTAACCGTTTTTGCTATCGCGCTCAGCCGCCGTGCTTCACTGGAAATTCAGTTGGCTGAATATCAAAGGGACAAATTGAAGGCCGTGGAATTAGCCAAGGCTGCAATAAGGAGAGCCATCTGGGAGAAACAGAATGAGTCGGTCGCGGAAGTTGATGCCTTAAATCAGAACTGGGCCAATAATGAAACGGCTTTTAAAGCCTATACTTTGGGCGAGGGAAGCTTTACGGTAAATTATTTTTTTGATAGAGCGGAGGGAGAAGAAAACGTTCCTATACTTTACGGGATGGAAGATGAGGGAGGTAAAATTAATATTAATAACGTTGAAGAGCAAGTACTGGTTAATTTATTGGAAGGCTGCGGAGTAGAAAACGCTGAAAGCTTAGCTTCTTCGATTCTTATATGGTCCGGTAGAAAAATCGATAAAGGAGATGAAGAAGAGGACTACTATCAGGCTTTAGATTTACCATACCATTGTAAAAAGGAAGAATTTAAGAGTATTCCCGAGCTCCTTTTGGTGCGCGGCATAACGATAGGAGTTCTTTACGGAGAAGATAAAGATGGCGACGGCAGGATTTCTGAAAAAGAGCGGGGTATAGCTCGATATCTAACTATATTCGGCAGCGCTAAGATTAATATTAACACCGCTGCTAAAAATGTCCTCAGCGCCTTAATCGATGATGCGGATTTAGTAGATAAAATTGTGCTTTACCGAAAGGGTAATGACGGCAAGATAGGCACTGGTGATGACGGCTGGTTTTCAGTTGAAGAAGGCATAGTTAATCTCGAAGGAGAACCAGCAAAGAATTTGAAGGCGGATTTTAGCCCCGATCCTCTTTTTGATGTTGATCCAGGAGAATGGGCGAAATTGCAGAATTTGGAAGCAAATGGGAAACTCGGTGTCAGCTCAAATATATATACAGTTTATGCCCGGGCTGAGGTAAAAAAAGTGAGAAAATTTATCACAGCTA
>Ga0164318_10008124_pt1 | contig 10197 bp, 9 predicted proteins | sample GuaBasSedimGuay9_FD_113734 | JGI IMG/M metagenome (GOLD analysis project Ga0164318, IMG submission 113734) | Subseafloor sediment microbial communities from Guaymas Basin, Gulf of California, Mexico - Guay9, Core 4571-4, 0-3 cm | ecosystem: Environmental > Aquatic > Marine > Hydrothermal vents >...
AGAAAAATTCTTCTTAACCCAGAGGCAAAATCGGTTTTAGCAGCATGGGGCATCCCAGTTGTTGAAACAAAAACAGCAAAATCAAAGGATGAGGCAATAAAATGCTCTTTTGAATTGGGTTTTCCTGTTGCAATGAAGATAAACTCTTATGACCTTATTCACAAAACAGATGCGAGGAGTGTTGTTTTAAATTTAAAAAGCCAAAAAGAGGTAGAAGATACTTATAATAAATTTATGGAAACAGCGAAAAAAAGCGAATTCCCAATAAAAGTAGAAGGGGTTATAATAGAAAAAATGGTTTATGGAATTGAATGCATTATAGGGGTTATAGATGACCCTCAATTTGGTCATGTTATCATGTTTGGAACAGGAGGAATTTTTGTTGAAATCCTTAATGATGTCTCTTTTAGATTAATCCCTATAAACGAGATTGATGCAGAGGAGATGATTAAAGAAATAAAAGGATATAATATATTAAAAGGATATAGAGGGATAAAAGGCGATCTTAAAACATTAAAGAATATTCTTATAAAGGTTTCAAACCTTGTGATCAATTTTCCTGAAATAAAGGAAATAGATCTTAACCCTATCTTTACATCTTCATCCTCAACAGTAGTTAGTGATGCACGGATAAGAATAGAATAATTAGTGTCAAAAAATCTAATATCTTATAATATAAGAAAATTTAGATAATTCCATCTTTATTTTACAAAACTTGGCAAATAAGTAATTATCTTAGGGAATATGGTTAAAAGTATTACACAAATTATATAAGATGGCAAAAAGAAAGTAACCCCTTTAAAAACCTTTTCAAGAGGTATATCCTTAGCCATCCCTGCCACTACATATGTATTTACACCAACTGGCGGGGTTACGGCACCCATTGTTGTAATAACTGTTATTATTACCCCAAACCATAATGGTTCATAACCCAATTTGATAGCCATAGGGAAAAAGACAGGAATGGTAATCAACAATAAAGCAAGAGCATCCATGACAGCACCGCCAATAATATAAATAAACAAAACTATTGCTAAGATAATATATCTGGGTATAGGAAGAGAAGAAGCCCAGATAGCTGCCTCATATGGTAGCCTGGTTACTGTTAAAAATCTACCAAAAATAACAGCGCCAGTTACAATAATCAAAATCATACATGAGATACGTAACGTATCCAGTACAGAATTAATGAAGCCTTTCCAGCTAAGTTTCCTTCTTACTATGCTAATAAGAAGAGCAAAAAAAGACCCAGCTGCCCCAGCTTCAGTAGGTGTAAAATAACCTCTATACAGACCACCCATAACAAGGCCAAACAGAATTAACATCTCTATTGAACCAGGAAGAGCAAAGATCTTTTCTTTAATAGTTGTTTTTGGTCCAGCAGGTCCCCAGCCTGGATTAAGGCGACAAAGGATATAAATAGTTAACATGAAAAGAAGAGCTAAAATAATTCCTGGTAATACTCCCCCATAAAAAAGCCTTGCAATGGATTGACCTGTCTCTAATCCAATAATAATAAGTACAACGCTTGGAGGAATAACTACTCCAAGAGTTGAACCACAAGCAATAGAACCAGTACTTAAAACAGGTTCATAATTATATTTTTTCATCTCTGGGAGTGCAACTGTACTCATAGTAGCAGCAGTAGCAGTATTAGAGCCACAAATTGCAGAAAAACCTGTGCATGCCAAAACCGTTGCCATTGCAATACCACCTCTTATTTGTCCCATCCATTTATAAGTTGTATTATAAAGCCTTTCATTTACCCCCGAATAAAAACTAATTTCACCCATAAAAATAAATAAAGGTATAACAGTTAAGCCATATGATGAAAAAATTCGCCAAATATCAGTGCCAAGCATACCAAGAGCTGCCTTTAGTGAAATTACATAGCAAACACCTAAAAAACCAACCACTGCCATGGCAAACCCTACTGGCATTCCTAAAAAGAAGAGAACAGCAAGAAGAATTAGGATTCCAAGTATACCAATTAGCGATAGACTCATTTTTCACCTCCTATCTTTGAACTCAATGTTTCTATGAAATCAATAAAAAGAATTAATGAAAGAACCCCAGCACCTAATGCAACCCCATAAGTAAATGGATAATAAATAATCCTTAACGTTTCTGAAACTTCAGAAGTTTTTACGAGCGTAGTAGCCCATAAAGCTGTTTGCCATGCAATAAGACCAAAAAATATTGCATTTATAATATAATTAATAGAGTCAACGATCTTTTTCTTCTTTGTTGAAAATCTAATCACTAATATATCAACAGCAATATTAGCGCGCTTAATTTGAGTATATCCTAAAGCAAAGGCTGTAACAATAGCACCTAAAAAGCCCATAAGTTCAAAAGTACCTTTAAGAGGAATCCATATGCTTCTTAATAACATGTTTAAACAAGCTAAAAACATCATTCCTACTAAAGAGATTCCAGCTATAAGTACAACAAATCGGTTTAAAATATTTGTAACCTTAATTAGCCAGCTCATCAAACCCCCCTTCCTAAAAAGAAATCCCTCCTTCTAAAAAAGGAGAAACCCTCTATAACGATCAATATTAATGGAGGGGTCACGAAGACCCCTCTTTAACAAGCAATCTTATTTAGCATATTTTTTTAGATATTTAGCTTTAAGCTTATATAGGTCATTTAAAGCTGCCTGACCTGGAACACCTTTATCCTTTGCATCTTTTAGATATTTATAAGTTAATGGTTTAAGAAGCTTATGCATTTTAGCCACATCAGCATTAGAAAAGTGAATCACTTCTATATTATATTTCTTCTTTGACCATGCAATAGACTCGTTAACGTGTTTATCAACATATTTTCCTGTCCAAAGCGCCTGTTCCCTCCTTAAATCGTTTATAACTTTTTGCACATCTTTTGGCAAAGATTTCCATTTATTAAGATTCATAACAACTGCAAAGGAGGCTGTCTGAAGATTACAGACAGTTTCATAACGGCAAAGCGAAGCAAAATTAAAATCCTTAAGAATTTCAAGGGAAGAGAAAATACCTTTGACCACGCCTTTTTGCAATGCTTCAGGTGTTTCAGACATAGGCATTGCTACAGGGGTTGCACCAAGTAAACTCAACACTTTGGCACCAGCACCAGTACTTCTTAACTCCAAACCTTTTAGATCCTTTAAGCTACGCACAGGTTTTTTGCACATAATATTTGCTGGAGGACATGTAAACATAGTCAAAACTTTTACTTTTGCAAAAGATTTTGGTTTATATTTTGTATAAAGATCCCATAAAACAAGGCTTGCTACTGTAGCATTAGGAAAACCAATAGGCAAATCTACAACTGAAAGCAAAGGAAAACGTCCTGGTTGATATGGAAGACATAAACAGCCGATATCTGCCATGCCAGTAACAACGCCATCAAACATATTCTTTGCACCAAGCAAGGTACCTCCCGGATAGGTTTCAACCTTTACCTTTCCGTTGGTACGTTTTTCAACTACTTTTTTCCATCTTTCCATTTGAACGCATGGAAAAGTAGGAGCAGGAGGGAAGTTTGCATAACTTAATTTTATTGGTTTGCTTTTTGCCAATACTTCTGAAGAGATTATGCCGAACAACAATGCTGGTATTATTATTAAGATAAAAATATTTTTAACAACATTTAAAAAATCCCTTTTCTTCATTTTACACCTCCTGATATACTTATAAGTTGATATTAATAAATTATTTCACCCCCTTTCAAAATATATTATCATTAAATTTATCTATGAAATCTAAGCTTTTACTACTAAATACCACCTCCTTTCGTAAAAATAGCATAAATACTACCAGAATGATAACCTTTCTGATTATGATAAAGAAACGGTATAGAAATCTTTTAAAAATTTTAATCTTTAATATTTATAGAATAATATAAGATATTGCTATCTTATCTAATATTAAAGCTTTTTTGATTAATAAACTATTATTTTTTTCTCTTTTTGATGGGTTATAAATAAAATCGAACTTTTTGAGAATATTGAAATTCATGAATCTAATAATTTTTTATCTTCTGCAAGTGGTAGGTATAAAAAAAGAAATTCTTTTAACTTTTATAAATGAATCAACATTCTGTTATCTGTTTTTATTAATATTACAATAACTTTAAATATAACTCAATTAAGTTAATAGAATAAAACTTATAAGAAACTCACTTTATTTATGATTTAAAGATAAAAAGAGTTGCTTGTCAAGAATTTTTTATGGAAAGACACTTTAAAAAAATTTTATATTGAGAGAGTTCATTAAAAAATGAAGCATGAACTAATTAAAACTAAAAAAATTTGTGTTAAGACTTGGTAAAACTACAAAAATAATAAATTATGATCATTAAAGTCATATAAAAGAAGAAAATTTCCTTTTATTTTCAGGGAAATTTTGTCGGCCTGAACATAATTAATCTATTTTTAGCACAGACTAATTATAAAATATTACCCCATGCAAATTAATAAAAGTTTAAAACAAGCTTTCTATACTTAAGACAAAAATGGGAAAGTCTTATTTATCTTTTTAATTATAATTTTTTATTATTTTTTATCCTATTTTTTTCATCCACAAAAACTAATTTAGGCTTGTGATCCTTTAACTCTTCAGCAGAATAAAGAGCATAACATGCTATTATTACTAAATCACCCTTTGAAACCATATGCGCAGCAGCACCATTTAAACATATAACGCCAGAATCCCTTTCGCCTTCTAAAACATAGGTAGAAAAACGGTTTCCATTGGTAATATTATATACATCAACCTTCTCAAACTCAACAAGATTGGCTGCGTCCATCAAAGTGCGATCTATGGTAATACTTCCTTCATAATCAAGGTCAGAATCGGTAACCTTTGCTCTGTGGATTTTAGATTTTAACATAATTTTATACATTTTTAATCTCTCCCTAAAATAATATTATCAATTAAACGAGCTGAACCAATTCTTACTGCCACTGCTAAAAGCGCTTTCTTATCGATTTTGTCTATATCTTCTATAGTGTTAATATCACATATCTGGACATAATCTATTGAGATTCCATTTTCTTTTTCAAGGATTTCCCTTACATGTTTTATTATAGGTATAGCTTTTCTTTCACCTTTTTTAAACATTTCATTAGCTTCTTTAAGAGAACGAAAAATAGCTAAAGCCTTTTTCCTCTCATTAGGAGTAAGATAAATATTGCGAGAACTCATAGCAAGCCCATCTTTTTCTCTTACAGTAGGAACACCAATTACCTTAAGATCCAAATTTAAATCCTTGACCATCTGTTTTATTGTTACAAGCTGTTGAAAATCCTTCTCACCAAAAACTGCTAAATCAGGTTTTATGATATTAAATAGCTTCAAGCAAATAGTAGCAACACCTCTGAAATGACCTGGTCTGAATTTGCCACATAGATTACGAGTTACTTTCTCAACAATGACATAGCTCTGAAACCCTTCGGGATACATCTCTGAAGCAGAAGGTGCAAAAACCCAATCAACTCCAATATCCTTTATTTTTTCTATATCTCCTTTAAGATCCCTAGGATAAACATCAAGATCCTCTCCTTGGGAAAATTGGGTTGGGTTTACAAATATAGAGATAGCAAGAATATCAGCCAACTTTCTCCCTTCTCTCATAAGCGTTATATGCCCTTCGTGAAAAAAACCCATTGTTGGAACAAAGCAGATCTTTTTGCCTTGCTTTTTTGCTTGCGATGCTTTTTTTTGCATCTCCTTTACATTCTTTATAATCTCCATTTTAGACCTCTTTATTAATTTTTTATATTTTTAACAAAAAAAAGCCTTCCGACTAAGACCAGAAGGCTTTTTTGTTTTATACCTTATTTTTTATTTTTAACTTAATAAGCTCTTCCGTCTCAGTCCAAATTACTTGGATCCAAGCGGTACAAAATACCATGTCCCTTTTTTCATTCCCCTAATCTCTTTAACAAGATCATTTAAATCTGATTCATTTTTTACAAAATCTATTTCGCTTGTCTCAACTACAAGTAAAGGGGAACTACTATAATGAAAAAAGGTATTATTGTATACTTCTAAAAGCTCTTTTAAATATTTTTGAGAAATCTCCTTTTCATATTTTATGCCCCTTTCTCTTATCCTCTTGAGCAGAACATCTGTTCTTGCCCTGAGATAAATGACCAGATCAGGGACAATTACTCTTTTATTAAGCAATGAATAAATTTGTTCATATAAGGATAATTCATCACCATCTAAATTTAAATGCGCAAAAATTTTATCTTTTAAAAAGGTATAATCTGTAATAGTAACCTTTGAAAAAAGATAAAATTGTCTTAACTCTTGTTGTTGTTTATACCGACTAAGCAGAAAATATAATTGAGTTTGAAAAGCATATTTTTTCCTATCCTTATAAAATCTTTCAAGAAAAGGATTTTCTTCTGCTTTTTCAAGAACAAGCCTGCCATCAAAATGTTTAGCCAAAAGTTTAGCTAAAGTTGTTTTCCCTACACCTATGGGGCCTTCTATTGCTATATATTTAGGTCCATTTTTCATTTAATTAATTATCAATTTGACTGTTGGGAAAATTTCTGTTATTTTATTTATTATCATACTTTTATTAGTATGTCAAAAAAATAACAAACACACATCTGTAGAGATGGCTAATGGCTATAGGATTAATTGAAAATTTAGCAATTTTTAATTAAATTAAAAAAACTTATTGACAATTATTTCTTTAAAAAACTATTATCACAAAAAAGTTAGTGAAGGAGGTTTTATGCAAAAAGAAGGAAAGGGTATAAACCCGTTTGAGATAGCTCAAAGACAAGTAGATATTGTGAAGCCTTACTTAGATGTAGATCCAGGTATTCTTGAAAAATTCAAAACTACAAGACGAGAACTTACAGTTCATTTTCCAGTAAAAATGGATGATGGTTCAATAAAGATGTTTACTGGCTATAGAATACAACACAATGATACAAGAGGGCCTTTTAAAGGTGGAATAAGATATCATCCAGATGTTGATATAGATGAGGTAAGAGCTTTAGCAATGTGGATGACATGGAAAAGTGCTGTTGCTAATATTCCTTTTGGAGGTGCAAAAGGTGGTATAGCATGTGATCCAAAAAAGATGTCTAAAAGTGAGATAGAAAGAATGACAAGACGTTTTACTTGGGAAATATCAATGCTAATAGGTCCTGAAGTAGATATACCAGCTCCAGATGTTTATACAAATCCTCAAGTAATGGCTTGGATTATGGATACTTATAGTATATTTAAAGGGTACGCAGTTCCTGGTGTTGTTACTGGTAAACCTTTAGAATTAGGCGGCTCATTAGGAAGGTTTGAGGCTACCGGAAAAGGAGTAGTAATATCAACACAAAATGCTTGCAAACAACTTGGTATTCCTTTAGAAGGAGCTAAAGTAGCTATTCAAGGATGTGGAAATGTTGGTGGTATTGCCGCTATCTATTTTGAACGTTTGGGGGCAAAAATAATAGCAATAAGTGATTCTAAAGGGGGACTTTATAACCAAGATGGACTTGATATTAAAGCAGCTTTAGATTGTAAAACCAAATATTTTTGTTTACTTTCAGATGAAGTAAAAAAGAGTGAACCAATAAGCAATAAGGAACTTCTTGAGCTGGATTGCGATATCTTGGTACCTGCTGCTTTAGAAAGTCAAATTACTAAGGAAAATGCAAATAATATAAAGGCAAAACTCATAGTGGAAGGAGCAAATGGGCCAACAACCCCTGAAGCAGACGAAATCCTTTATGAGGCTGGGAAATTTGTCGTGCCAGATATTTTAGCTAATGCAGGTGGAGTTATTGTATCCTATTTTGAATGGGTACAAAATCTTCAGGAACTACTCTGGAGTGAAGAAGAAGTTGCTAACCGCCTTGAAAATATTCTTACAAGAAGTTTTAAAGAGGTATATACTATTTCTGAGGAAAAAAAGGTTAATATGCGTACAGCAGCTTATATTTTAGCTATTGGTAGAGTTGCTAAAGCATCTAAACTTAGAGGGCTTTACCCCTAAAATATATTCAGATTCTATTTGTAAAAAACCCAAAAAAGGCGAGATAAACTCGCCTTTTTATTTCAAATAATGTTATCAGGGAAAGCTGTACTTTTTATGGAATAAAAAACTTTAAAGAAATTAGCGTATATTAATACTTTTAATTGAAAAAAGGATCTCCTTAAAAGAATTTACTTTTTTGAAACACTCATCTCTTCTAACACCTTAACTTTATATTTTACCTGTAACGAACGCTCTGAATCAGGGTTTTCTTTTAAAAATTCCCTATAATTTTTAATAGCTTCAGGTATATTTTTTAATTTTTCAAAGCAACGTGCCATATTAAGGTGAGCATAAGGTTGAAAGAATCGATTATTAATATTTAAGATCTTGGAATACCATTTGATCGCTTCTTTAAAATCCGCTTTTTCTTCATTAGCATACCCTAAACCATTTAAAGCCATGATTTTTAAAAGATCATCTTTTTTGGTTTTTTTTAAGAATCTTCTATAAAATTTGATTGCATTGTCATAATCTTTTAAATGATAATATATGTGACCTATATAAAGTAATGCTTTTTTGCCATGATCAGTTCTTTTATACCGTTTTTCTATATCTTCTAAATCTTTTAAAACCTCTTTTAGTTTCTTTTTCTCTCCTTTTATATCTTGAGAATATACAGCTTGATTATATAGATTAAGAGCAATAGATAATTTATATGAAGCTCTCCTTTCCAAATTTTTTGAATGTATTAGAAAGATTAAAATTATAGCTGTAATAATTAATATAATTCCTGATACAATACCAATGGCTTTTAAATTCTTTTTTACCCACTTAGTAAACCTTTCTTGGAAACTGGGAACTGGCTCTGGTATCTCCTTTTTTTTAATAATCCTTTTAGCCAAATGAAACCTCCTTTTGTTATGATGATTGTTTATTAGCCATTTTTTTACCTTTTTGTCAATCTTTTTCTAACAGGGATCTCCCTTTGAGAGCTCTTTAAAATAGATAAATAAAGTTCTACCTCTTTTTTTTCCATAATTTCACCATCATAGATTTTCATTCTTTCTTTACCTTTCCTTCCTAATTCATGCCTTAAATTAGGATTTTTTAATAAAAGGGAAAAAGCTTCTTCAAATCCTTTAGGGGATGGATCCACTATTATAGCTATATCTTTACAAATTTCATAAGAAGGTTCAAAAAAAGGCTTTGATAAGACCAAAGGAAGAGATGCTGCCATAGCCTCAAGGACAGAGATAGCAACTCCAGGATAATGGTTAGATAAAGCAAAAATATCACTTCCTAAATAATATCCTGGTAGATCTCTGTTCATGACTTTAGGAATAAATCTTACACGTTTAGATAACTTTAACTCATCTGTTAATTTTTTGAGTTTATTAGTCAAAGGACCTTCCCCAATCAATAAAAGATCAACATCAAGATTTTTTATAGCTCTTATTAACAATTCTGGATTTTTACCAGTTATATGTCTGCTCACACTTATTATTATTTTTCTTTTTTTGTTTACTAAAAAATTTGGTATTGTCGGATTTTCATAATCTTTAAGATAAACTCTATTATAAATTATACTTATCTTATTATCTTTTACCTTCTTTTTTATATATTGTGTTGCAAAAGGATATACAGATATAAAATGGTTGGCATTTCTATAAACATAAGGTTCAAAAAATAAAAGTTCAATGAGTGACCTAAAAAATCTTGGAAGATATTCTAATTTAAGTATTTTAAATCTTCTGATCCTGCTGTAATCAGTATGAATAGAGATAACTACTGGTATTTTCCCTTTAGAGCAATATATCCCCATTGCTCCCATAAAATGAGGGTTATAGCAACGAATTAATGAGGGAGCGATATGATAAGTTAATGTTTTTAGTTTTTTAAGGATCGTCGGTAAACGAGATAGCTTTGGCTTGCCAAGTGTGTGAATAAATAATTTTCCTTTACCAGCTAAATCAGCTACCTTATTAGCAGGGATTTCTTCATTATTAAATGAAATAATATGAACCTCGTCAAATAAGTTGCCAGGATTAAAATATCTCTTTTTGATCTCTCCTTTATTGTAATAGCTAATTATAGAATCATTTGGAAATACTAAAATTTTCATTATATTTCTTTATAGAAAAGATGCCCACCCCATTAAATGGGATGAGCATATATATATTTTTAAGAGCTTGAGATAGTTAAGGTTGTAAAGAA
>Ga0164318_10008125_pt1 | contig 10197 bp, 6 predicted proteins | sample GuaBasSedimGuay9_FD_113734 | JGI IMG/M metagenome (GOLD analysis project Ga0164318, IMG submission 113734) | Subseafloor sediment microbial communities from Guaymas Basin, Gulf of California, Mexico - Guay9, Core 4571-4, 0-3 cm | ecosystem: Environmental > Aquatic > Marine > Hydrothermal vents >...
CCTCGCCGCTCTCCTCACCTTTGATCCCCACCCAGCCATCGTGCTAGGCTACGAGCCTCCGCCACTGTTGACGACGGTGGAGGAGCGGGCCGCGCTACTGGCCCCGCTGGGACTCGACTTGCTGGCCGCGCTCCCTTTCACGCCGGAGACGGCCCGCACCCCGGCCGCCGATTTCGTCGCCCTGTTGCTCCGTCACCTGCACCTGGCCGAACTATGGGGCGGCCCCGATTTTGCCTTTGGCCGCCGGCGCGAGGGGGACGTGCCGTTCCTGCGCCGGTTGGGAGCGGAGCGCGGGTTCAGTGTGCGCGTCGTCGAGCCGTTAGTGTGGGAAGGGGAGCTGGTCAGTAGCAGCCGTGTGCGGGCCGCGCTAAAGGCCGGGGATATTCCCCAGGTGACGGGCTGTTTGGGCCATCCGTACCGGCTGCCTGGTATCGTTGCCTCCGGGCAGGGATCCGCGAGCAAGATCGGGGTTTCCACGGCCAGGCTTTCTCTTTCTCCTGAGCGGCTGATTCCCGCCAGGGGGGTCTATGCCTGCCTGGCGCACATCCCGCATCTGGGAACGCATCCGGCGGTGGTCAATATCGGCATCCAGCCCACGTTCGATGGAGGCAGGTTGGTGATCGAGGCGCACTGGCTGGATTTTGAGGGTGATCTCTACGGTCAGTCGCTGGTGCTCGACTTTATCGCCCGGCTGCGGGACGAGGTAGCTTTCCCCTCCGGCGCAGCATTGATGGCGCAGATACAGGAGGATATTGTTCAGGCGCGGGACATTTTGAACGTAAAAACCCCCCGACAGTAATCGGGGGGTTTTGTAGCCAAAAACCTGGTTTCTTACTGCAACCCCTGAATCTCGAAGGAATACCCCAGCAATGCCAACAGCGCGGTCGGGGCGGCGGGCTTTTCGTATTGCAGTTCGATGACCTGCGTCTGGCCCGGCTGGACCGTCCAGGGCAACGGCGGAGCCGCCACGCGCAGACTGCCTGTCCCTCCGCTAGAGGTGAGGCTGATGTCGTTCAGTTCCACGGTGAGCGGCGCGTCTCCCACGTTGCTTATTTCCCCTTCAATGATCAACAGGTCGCCGCCGCTGTTGAGGAAAGCATCGGTGATGTCCACCTCGGCCTGGTAGCCCGGCTCCTCGCCTCCCCCCGCTTCGTAGGGGATGCTCACACTGGCGTGCAGTTCCGAGCCAGGCTGGGGCGTAAAGGTCCAGACAAGCGTGGGGCCGGCGAGTGCGTCCGGCACCACATAGCCGGCCGTGCCCTCTACCGTCGCGCCGGACGCAATTTCCCCGCTGAGGGAGCCGTGCTCTCCGGCGTCGCTGGCCGCTGGCGAAAGGGCGTACTGATTACCAACGCCGTCCTGCAACTGCATGGCGAACCCGTTGGCGTTCAGCGGTGCGGTGCCAACGTTCTCGACCGAGAACTCGACCAGGTAGTACATCGTCCCGGCCGGTTGGCCTTCCCCAGCGCTTTCGATGTGTCCTCTGGCGACCGTGACTTGCGCGTCGCCCACGCGCACCGGCTGACCGGGTTGGGCCTCTGTGCCCGATGGGGGCGGCTGTACTGGCTCCGTCTCGGCCACATAGTCCGCCGTGGCGACTTGCCAGGAATCGTCATCCATCTCCAGGATCAAGGTCAGACGAGGGTGAAATTGCGCAAAGACACCCGGCTCGTTGGCCGCCGCCTCCCGCCGCTCGACGAAGCGAAAGAGGAGCACTGTGCCGTTGGAGAGGTCTAGTTTGATCTCGTCACCCGGGCGCAGGTTCGCCAGCAACGCTTTATTCTCCGTCGTCGGTTCCAATCCCAGAACATAGTTGACTACCGTGCCACAAATCCAGGTGGGCGACCCCGAACCTGCGGCCGGGTAGGTCCAGCCCATCTGGTCGGGCATGATTGGCGCGACGGCGAACGACTCGTCGCTTACTGTGAGGGAGGTGGGGAGCGGCACGGTCACTTGCACGTTGCCGCTGTCAATGATCGTTTCGCAGCCCGGAGGCGGCGTGGGAGAGATGAAAGCGGTGGGCGTGACCCTGACCACTTCCACAGGCATACCAGGATTGTCCTCACGGCTAGAGGACAGATGTTTGATTCCCAGGTAGAGCATCAGCACTGCAGCGATCAGCAGGAGGAGTACGCCGCCAGCGATGGGAACGAACAGCAGGCAACTGCGTCGAGTTGTGGAAGTTGGTTCGCTCATAAGAGTGTTTCCGTTGTGCGGGTCAGTCCGCTCCGCCAGGGAGCGTTTGGGGCGGGATGCGCAGGTAGATGCTGGCTCCCTCCTCGCCGGTCACCAGTTGACTAAAGCCAAAGAAGGGCACGCTCACGCGCACGGCCCCTCGCGCCGAGACGGTGAACTCGAGGTTGCCTTGCTCGTCGGTAAAGCCCTGGGCCAGCAGTTGATTGGTGGTGGCCTCGTAAGCCTGGGCCGAGATACCGGCGATGCCCTCTCCCGCGCCGGGTTGGTGGTCGTCGTTGCCGTCATAGTAGACCAGCAGGTTGATGGGGATAAAGCTCGGTGCCGGCGTCGCGGGCGGGCCGGAGGGCGGGGTTGGGGTGGTCATCGGGCGCACCGTGAGGTCTTGAGCCGGCGCGGTGGTGGCGGCGGGCGGACTGGTCGGTACAGGGGTAGCATCTGGAGGGCCTGGGGTTGGAGTGGGCGTAGGCGTGTTGTCCTGACCGGGTGTCTTTCTCTGGCAGAGCAGTGTATAGTTGCTGTTACTTATATCGCTGGGTGTGCGGTCGCCGGTGCCCACCAGGACGTACAGCCAGCCCTCGTAGGAGGCATAGTAGCTAAAGGCGCTGTTATAGTCCCCCGGTGTGACGTCGTCGTTGCCGCCGATGCCGTTCTGGTTTTGGTCGTAGACGATCATGTTGGGGTCCACGCCGGGAGATAGGTCCGACGTGGCGCACTCGAAGATAAAACCCGGTTTGACCCAGATTTTGAAATAGTCGTTGTCCGTCCCGCCAAAGGGCGGGACGAGGTTGAAGGTGTAGGATTTGTCGGCAGCGATGACGCAAGCGTGGTCAAAGTCCGAGTTATCCTCGCAATCGTCAATCCCAGAACTGGGGGTGATGGGTGTGGCGGTGGCGTCGGCGGGGGGGGCGTCGCTCTCCTGCACGCTCATGTTGTAGGTACCGGAGGTATTGACTTTGTTGGTGACGCGGATGTAATAGTACCCGTCATAAGTGGCCTGCCAACTGGTCTGCGATGCCAGGCCGCCGGCGCCATCATCGTCACCTTTCAGCACATTGTTGTTCTGGTTGCGGATTTCCAGGTAGGTGTCCACGCCGCTCAAGTCGCTGGTTGTGACCTGGTACCACTTGCCGTTCTTGGCCCAGAACTTGAACCAGTCCTCGTCGCTCTGGTCGGGATAAAAGTTAGCCAGGCCCTCCAGGCTGCTCAACGTGACCGAGGTCGCCACCGGCATGATGTATGCGTGGTCTTTATCGTTGTTATCCTCATAATTATCTTTCTCGGTGACGCTTGGGGGTGGGGTGTTGGTGGGTGCTGGCGATGCGGTTGGAGTTGGTGTCGCAGCGAGTTCGTCTATATCTAAACGGTATTGGGCGCTCTGAACTGTAGTTGTGCTAGAGAGGAGTGCCTCAATGCGGACGTAATGGGTGGTCGTATATGCCGTCCACGATATTTCGGACGAGTCGCTGTCTAGTAAACCCTGGTTGCCGTCGTAGAGGCGCATCATCAATTGCAAGTTGCCTGTGGACCCCAAGGTGTTGAGGGTGGCCTGATATTGATGCTCACTCTCAGTGTTCATCTTAAAGTAATCCATCGTGTCTGTTTCAGAAACCACACCCGTCACATAACCCGGCATAGGCACTGGGGGGCGAGCATCGGCATCGGCAAAGCTATCGTTGGGCTCTTGTTCAGGCGACTGAAGCAGGGGGACGTTCCCAGGCGCGGCCAGCGTCGCCGAGATGAAAGCGAGCAGCAAGAGCGCAAACGCTGCCATTCCAACGACTATGAGTTGACGTTTCATCGTCACATTCCTCCAGACAGGGGGGAGCGTTTCCCCCATCACGGTTACTATACCACAAACACAGCCATACTTCAAGGCGCAAAAGGGCATTAAAAACAGACCTCCGAGGTCTCTCAAAACCTCGGAGGTCTGACAGTTGCCCTAGATCCGGGCGTGGGCAGAGTCTTTTTCCCTCAGGATGATGTCGTGAGCGGCTCCCTCTCTGATGCTGGCCGAAGAGACGAGCGTGACGCGAGCCTTTTCCTGAAATTCTTTTATTGTGAGCGAACCGCAACTGCACATGGTGGCAATGGTCTTGCTCACCGTCAGTTCCAGGTTATCTCGCAGCCTGCCAGCGTAAGGCACGTAAGCGTCAACCCCTTCCTCAAAGGTAAGCTCAGATTCCCCCCCCACGTCGTATCTCTGCCAGTTCCTGGCCCGGTTCGATCCCTCTCCCCAGTATTCCTTGACAAAAGCCCCGTTGATCATTGCTCTTTTCGAGGGACTTTCGTCAAAGCGGGCAAAGTAGCGGCCCAGCATGACGAAATCGGCCCCCATCGCCAGCGCCAGGGTAATGTGGTAATCCTGGACAATGCCCCCGTCGGAGCAGATGGGGACGTAGATGCCGGTTTTTGCGAGATACTCGTCCCGCGCCTGGGTCACTTGGATCAGCGCCGTGGCCTGGCCGCGCCCGATGCCCTTTTGCTCTCTGGTGATGCAGATGGAGCCGCCGCCGATGCCGACCTTGATAAAGTCGGCGCCAGACTGGGCGAGATATTGGAATCCCTCCCGATCCACGACGTTGCCGGCGCCCACCTGGACCTGGCCGTCATATTCTTCTTTGACAAATTGTATCGTCTCGCCCTGCCACTCGGTGAAACCGTCGGATGAATCTATACAGAGGACGTCGGCTCCGGCATCCACGAGCGCAGGAACCCGCTCCCGATAGTCCCGCGTGTTTATGCCGGCACCGGTCATTAGCCTCTTTTCCTGATCCACCAACTCGCTGGGGTTTTCCTTGCTGTAATCGTAATCTTTTCTAAAGACCAGGAAGCAGAGGTGCTGATCCTTGTCCACGATGGGCAATGTGTTCAACTTGTGCTTCCAGATAAGGTCGTTGGCTTTGTGCAGACTGATGCCCTCCTCTCCGTAAACGAGGTCGGAGAAAGGGGTCATCAAATCCTCGACTCTGGTGCTCAAATCTGTGCGGCTCAATCTGTAATCCCGACTGGTCAGGATACCCAGCAGTTTGCCCTGAGCGGTGCCATCATCCGTGACTGCCATTGTGGTATGACCGGTTTTCCTGGCGAGCGCCAGCACATCTCTGAGGGTAGTAGCAGGCTTGACGTTTGAATCGCTGACCACAAAACCGGCCTTGAACTTTTTCACTTCCCTGACCATACCGGCCTGTTGCTCAATAGGCTGCGAGGCGTAGATGAACGAAAGGCCGCCGCACTGGGCCAGGGCGATAGCCATGTTGTGGTCGGAGACGGATTGCATGATAGCGGAAGCGAAAGGGATGTTTAATTCCAGGGCGGGCCGCTCCCCTTTGGCGAACTTGGTCAGGGGAGTTTTGAGGCTCACATTTTCTGGGATGTGGTGTTTTTGGGTTAGATTGGGGATTAAAAGATATTCGCTAAAGGTGTGCGCTGGTTCGAGATAGCAATGGGCCATGGTCAACCTCCTGATATTTTCGCATTACGGTAAAAGTGACACGTTTGTTACACAGAGCTACACAGAGGAGTCACGGAGAGCCTCCGAGTGCTTTTCGTGTGGACTTTTGTTCACGCTCTAGCTCTGTGTCTTCTCTGCGCATCTCTGTGTAACAGTGCGACTTTTGCATCAATGCGTGTTTTCAGTAACCGGTGCTGGATTGCCGTCATCGTCACTTGCGTGCGCCGTATCCCAGGCGACGTAATGCCCGCTCGTCCCGCCGCCATCCCTGACGCACCTTGACCCGCAGATCGAGGTAGACCCGCCCGCCGGTCATACGCTCGATCTCCTGCCGCGCCGCTGACCCGATCCGGCGCAGCATTTGTCCTCGCTTGCCAATGATGATGCCCTTTTGAGAATCCTTTTCGACAAAGATGTTGGCTTCCACGTAGACCACGTCGTTCTCCCGCTCCTTGAACTCTTCCACGACGACGGCGACGGCGTGGGGCACCTCCTGGCGGGCGCGGCGCAGCACTTGCTCGCGGATCAGTTCGGCCACGATCTCCCGCTCGGTCTGGTCGGTGACCTGGTCGCCGGGGTAGTAGCGCGGGCCTTCTGGCAGCGCAGTCACGATCAATTCCAGCAGCTTGTCCAGGTTCTCGCCCTGGGTGGCGATGGTCATCATCCATTCCTGGCGGTAAGGCGCTACTTCCCAGTACGCCTCGGTGTGCTGTTTGACTTTGTCCGCTGGCAACAAGTCCATCTTGTTGAGCACCAGGATGACCGGGGACTGGGTCTGCTCGCGGATCAGTTTGGCGATTATCTTGTCCTGGTCGGTGGGCGGCACGGAGACGTCTACCATAAACAGCACCACATCGGCGTCGGGGATGGCGCGGGTGGCGGCGGCGACCATAGCCCGGCCCAGCTTGTGGCGGGGGCGATGAATGCCGGGCGTATCCACAAATATGGCTTGAGCGTCCTCGCGGGTGAGGATGCCCAGAATACGGCTGCGGGTGGTCTGCGGCTTGGGCGAGACGATGGCGACCTTTTGCCCCACGAACTGGTTCATCAGCGTAGATTTGCCCACGTTGGGCCGCCCAATGACGGCGACAAAGCCGGAGCGATGGCCCGCCGGCGTGGTGTCCAGATCGTAAAAGTCGTTATCTTGCATCCTGTATCCTGTTCCCTTGCATGTCCGCTGGAACCGGCAGCCCGAAAGCGTTCAGGATCGTCGGCGCGACGTCCATGAGCTGGCGGTCTGCCACTCGCCGCCCGCCGCCTGACGACTGCGGGTCGGCCAGGATGAACATGCCGTTCTCGGCGTGATTGGCGTCGTCCGGGCCGGTGTCGTTCTCAAAGGTGTAGATGCCGCCGTGCCCAAAGCTGCCCACCGAGCGCCAGGCGAGATCGCCGAAATAGACGATCAGATCGGGCGGGACGTTGCGCACTTGCCGGTAGACCTGGTGCGGCTTAAAGACCCGCGTCCCGATGTCACTGCCGTCTGGCGCGGGGATGGAGCGAATTGCCTCGGCGATCTCGTCGCGGAACGATTCGTACTCTGCGGCTGGGATCGTGCCTTTCGGCTCGCGCCCCTCCACGTTGAGAAAGATGCGGGCGTAATAGCCGCCGGAACCCCACACTTTTGTTTTACCCCAATCCACCTTGACCTTGCTAAAGGGAATCGGCCCCTCACCCTCCGGCTCCTCCTGCAACACGAGGAGCCCCTCCCGGCGCAGCCACTCGTTGACGCACAGGCCGCCGTGCATCGCCTTGACGCCGTGATCGGAGACGACCAGGACGAACGTTCCTTTTGGAATCCGCTCCAGCAGTGTCCCGATCTGTTGGTCCAGATGGACATAGTAATCGCGGATAGAGTAGAGGTATTTGTTGCCCGGCTCGTGCCTGGGGTGAGTGACGTCGTGATACTTCCACATCCCGTGGTGAATCCGGTCCACCCCCATATCCACGAACATGAAAAAATCCCACGGCTTGGTTTCCATCAGATAGCGCATCACCTTGAACTGTTTGTCGTTCATGGTGTAGATTTGTCGCAGCAGGTAATCCTTGTCCTCGGTGCGGAACTGGCGCACGTCCACGTCATATTCCTCGCCGTCCAGGACGCGGTCGATCTCGTAGCGCAGCTCGTTGGGGTAGGTGTATTGCCGCTCCACCGACGGGGTGAGAAAGCTAGAGATGAGATGGCCGTTGACCGGTCGAATCGGGTAGGTCTGCGGCACGCCGACCACGATGACTTGTTTGCCAGCCTGGCCCAGTATATCCCAAACCCGCTTTTCCTTGACCGCCGCGCCGGTGGCGATGGACATCTTGTCGTAAGAGTGATCGGCCCGGTTGCGGAAGCCATAAAAGCCGAGCACGCCGGGGTCCTTGCTGCTGAGCATCGAACTCCAGGCCGGCACGGTGATGGCGGGGATGGACGACATCAGGTTGCCGTAAATCCCCCGCTCCATCAAGCCGCGCAGATTAGGCAGCCGGTCGCGCCAGGTATCGAAAACCAATTCGGGTGAACCGCAGTCCAGGCCGATGACCAGTACTTTTTTCTTTTTACGTAGGAATTTGAACATGTTATTCCTCCCGTCCCTCAGGGAGGTGCCCGGCACTTGAGCCCAAGTGCCGGGCACCTTAATCAGAGCTTTGTCAGTCAACAACCTCCTGCCCGTGATCACCGTTCGTCACAATCTGGCGGACAAAGCCCTGCCGGATCATATAGTCCAGGATTTGATGGGCGTTCTCCTCGGCGCTGTGGTTCACCGTGTCCAGCCTGATTTCAGGGTGCAGGGGCGCTTCGTAAGGGTCGTCAATCCCGGTGAACCCCTTGATCTCTCCGCGTCGCGCTTTGGCGTACAACCCCTTGATGTCTCGCTTCTCGCACTCCTCCAGTGGTGTATCCACGAACACCTCGACGAAATGGTCCTGGCCGACCATATTCCGCACGTCGTTGCGCGTCGCCCGGTAGGGGCTGACCGCCGCACACACCGCCGTGCCGCTGTGGCGCACGATCTCGGCCGCCACGAAACCGATCCGGTGGATGTTGGTGTCCCGGTCATCTTTGCTGAACCCCAGCCCTTTGGAGAGGTGTGTCCGTACCACGTCCCCGTCCAGCACCGTCACCTGGCGACCGTACTCTTGCAACAGGACGGTCAGCACCTCGGCGGTGGTGGATTTTCCGGCCCCGCTCAGTCCCGTGAACCAGATACAGACTCCCTGCTTGTGGCGGGGTGGGTAGGTCTCGGCCAAAATCTCTGCCACCTCCGGCCTGGTGAACCAATCGGGCAGTTTGCGTCCATTGTTCAGATACTCCTCGCGCACCTGGGTGCCGGAGATGGACGCGGTCTTGGCTCCCTCTGGGATTTTGGTGATTTCCTCGTATCGCTCCTCATCCGGCAGGTAGACCAGCATGCGGAACGGTACCATCTTTACTCCCAGTTCTTGGCTGTACTGCTGCACCAATTCCTGGGCGTCGTAGGGGCCGTAGAAGGGGTTGCCCTGCGAGTCTTTGCCGGGGCCGGCGTGGTCGCGCCCCACGATCAGGTGATTGGCGCCATAGTTGCGCCGGATCAGGGCGTGCCATACGGCCTCGCGCGGCCCTGCCAGCCGCATCGCCAGCGGCAACAGCGAGAGCAGGATGCGGTCCGAGTCATAATAGTTGGCGGCTAGCGCCTTGTACGTGCGCACGCGGGTAAAGTGATCCACGTCGCCCGGCCTGGTCATGCCGACCACCGGATGGAGCAACAACACACCACCCACACTTTCAGCCGCTCGCTTAGTCAGCTCCTCGTGGACGCGGTGGAGTGGGTTGCGCGTCTGGAAGGCGACCACGTTCTGATAGCCGTAGCTCTCCAGGCGGACGCGCGTTTCGGCTGGCGTGAGGCGCAACTCGTGAAAGTCATAGTGGGGCGGCAGTTGTAGCACCCGCAAGCGGCCAGAGATGTTCAGCTTGCCCCAGCGGTGCATCTCTGCCACCAGCGGATGGCGCAGGTCGAGCGAGCCAAAGACCTTTTGCGCCACCTCGTCCCGATCCCATTCGTAGATTTCCTCGATAGTCATCACCGCCAGCAGATTGTTCTTGGCGTTGCGCAGCGCGATCTCTTGCCCCAACCGAATATCCGGGCTGGGTTTCACCGGCAGCGTGATGGGGATGGGAAAGATGTGACCGCTGGTCAGCCGCATCTCGTCCAGTACGCGCTGGTGATTTTCTTGGTCCATAAAACGGCACAGTGGAGAAAACGCTCCCACTGCCAGCAACTCCAGATCACACTCGGCCCGCGTCGAAAGCTGAATTGACGGCAGCTTGCCGGCGTAATCCTTGAGCCGAGGTGTCTCCTCCGGTGGCGCCAACAAATTCACCAACTCCCCGCCATAGGGGGGGATAAGCGTACTACTCTTGTCAGACTTCACGGTGTGATATACCTCCAGATTAACATATCATTTGGGTGTGTTTCATTTGATTTGGGAGCATCCAACACAGATACGACTGCGCAGCAGCGAGCGCTGGTTGAGTAGGCCCGAAGGGCTGTATCGAAACCCTTGTACTGAGCCTGTCGAAGTGAAGC
>Ga0164318_10008126_pt1 | contig 10197 bp, 8 predicted proteins | sample GuaBasSedimGuay9_FD_113734 | JGI IMG/M metagenome (GOLD analysis project Ga0164318, IMG submission 113734) | Subseafloor sediment microbial communities from Guaymas Basin, Gulf of California, Mexico - Guay9, Core 4571-4, 0-3 cm | ecosystem: Environmental > Aquatic > Marine > Hydrothermal vents >...
ATAGTTAAGAGAGCGTATCAGTGCGGAATATCCTGAAAAATCATTTTTCTCGGGGAATATATAAAACCAGGGCAGGAAAGCTTTATTCTCACCGGAGCCTTCAATGTATCTTGAAAGAGCATACCCCATATACAGGATTCCCTGCATTTCGGGATTGTGAAAGAAAAACAATCCTTTACGTTCTCCGTTGAGAAGCGGCGTAAAAGAAGCGGTAAACTCTTCCTGTTCCTTTGTTTTAATAACAAAATCCAGAGCTCCCCCCTCTGCTTTTATTTGAAGATTTTCATATGATACCATTCGCAAGTAACCGCCAGCTTCTTCAAAAGCTGAGTACCCTTCAAACAAATCCGCAGCAGATTTGCTGACAAAAAGGGAACCGTCCGGTTCCAGCGTATAAATATCCTTGACAAAAGCTTCATGTTCGATCTCGGACAGAATCCCTTTTGTTTGATTAACCAGAATGTTAAATCCTCTCAATTCATCTGCGACACTTCCAAGATAATCATACATTCTCAAAATGGTATGTATCAAACGGTTCAGATCATTGATCCCTGGCGAGAACCCAAACAGGAAACAGGAACCAATCCTTTTATAAAACACCGACGAATCGTTTTCCAGCATACTTTTAATATTTCCAAGCAGTTTTTCTGTAAAACTGCTATCAATTTTTTCCAGGGAATTAAATCCATTTATTTCAACAAGTACTTCTACCATCTAACTTTTTTCTCCTAAAGCTCCAGCTCAGGAGGAGTCGCGCCCCCTTCCCACAATCTGTCATCCGCTTCTGTAAAGCTCCGTCCATAGACGTATTCAAAGAGGAATCGGAAATCTTCGGGTGCAATTTCCAAAAATTGCAGCCCGTAAAAATACTGTTCCTTGTACTGATACTTGCGCATAACTCTGGAGAGGATATTCATTTTCCGCTGCTCCACCTTCAACGTCAGCTGAATATCTCCATACAGTCCCAAAAGTTCGGAAAGTTTCTTTTCCGGATGGGTAAAAAGAAGCCCCGAAGCACTTATATCTATTATCTCTGGCTGAAACTCACTCTCAACCTCTTTTTTATTTGCAAAATATCCGTTCCTGTCCAGAACATAGGCAAGAAAACGGGTGAACTCTTTGCAGAAAGTAAGATCTTTCTCCTCAAACTTGATTGTTCTGTTCTTTTTATTGGCAAGATACACATACCCAACTGCATATTCGTGGTAAATTACCGGACAGAATATTTCTGCATTTATTCCGCTCTCGTATTTTTTCCGGATCTCTTTATCAACCTGCCGAAGGGTTTTCCCTAGAAATTCCTTTTCCGTTCCATCCCTGTTCAGAAAAAAATCTTCAGTTACAACAAGATGTGCCGCTGGATCATTCCTGTCAGGCAGTTTTCCCCTTTGCGTATCCGGTAGAAACAGACATTTCCCTGTTTCTGCTATCAGGTTCTCTTCGAATGTTTCAGGTTTGCGAGACCGGAACATCACTATTTTGTTTTCAGATGCCATATCTGCTGCTTTGAGCTTAAAGTCGTTTATAAGGGATTTAATGCTCTTAAAATCAAATTCGTCACTGAAAATCCCGGAATCGAATGATTCATATTCTCTGGTTCTCGGAAAATCAAGAATAACCCGGGCATTTTCCAGGGTAAAGGTCAGGCCTATATCTCCATCAGGATTTACTCGTATATACTTTCTCCTTAAATTTTTGTAGACCCCTTTCTCGAGTTTCAATTGTACAGGATTTCCCTCTTTAACAACCCTGCAGGATGCGGTCATGGTGTTACTGTAGAAAGAAAAAAACAGAGTAGCTGTTTCACCGTATCGTACAGTATTCAACTCGCTATTACTGCTGCTGAAGACAAGAATATCTTCCTCCACTGAAAGGATAACTCCCCCAATGTTAAGCTTTCTAATCTGAAGCTCTACAGGAATACTCTTCTCCGCCAGATTGTGTAATATAAACTCCTGTTCGATCCTGCCAATCCTAGTACCCATAATCCCGGTTCCTTTTTCTAATACTCCAGCTGAAGATTCATGTATGAATCCGGATCATAAGGTTCCTCAGCCGGAATGTACTTTTCGTTTAATTTGTTAAAATCTATGGAAAGTCCGCTTATTAACCAGACATCATTTCCCTTCTGTGCAACAATACTTCCATCGGTCCTGCCTTCTTTGGATAGAAGTCTTACAGGAATCTCCAGGAAATCTTTTTTTAGTATAAACTTGCCCAGTCTGACAGAAACATCCCCGTGATAAGAGGATTTGGCAAGGATTTGAGCGATTGCTTTACTGGAGGACTCTTTCACCAGGTCGTTATCAAAATCTCCCTTAAGGGCAGTCGAAAGGAATTCCCGTACCCTGTTATACAGCTCCTTTAAATCTCCATTCAGGGATTCTTTATCCTGAAGTTCTCCTATTACCATATCTGCCGGCATTACGGAATGGGAAGAGAGTGAGACCAGCAGAACCGGATAGTCTCCCGGAGCAAGATCAGTTACCGGAGATACCGCTTTCTTCTCCGGTTCTTTATTTTTCTTTAAAGCTCCGAATACCAGTTTTCTTTTTTTCTCTCCGGTTTCGGGGGGTAAAGAAGGCTGTTCTTTTGCTGTTTCCTTCTCTGCTCCGCCGCCAGGATCCTTCTTTCCGGTACAGCTGAAGCTGAATATGATTAGTACAGAAACAATTGCAAGCAGACTGATCATTATACCTTTACTCAAAAACAATCTCCCAAAAGCATCCTATAGACAAGGCTGTATTCTACAGGTAGTATAGCCTTATACAGAGAAAATTACTACAATTTTTAGGACCGGAGGTGTATTTTGGGGCTTACAGCAGCTGAAAAGATTTTGAAGGAGCATATCGTTGCAGGGAATTTCAACAAGGGAGAGGAAATCGGTATTCGAATTGACCAGACTCTCACCCAGGATGCTACCGGTACTATGGTCTATCTTCAGTTTGAAGCAATGAATATACCAAGAATACGTACTGAACTCTCCGTTTCCTATGTAGACCACAATACACTGCAAACTGATTTCCGTAATGCTGATGACCACCGGTTTCTGCAGTCTGCAGCCAAGAAGTATGGACTGTATTTTTCCAGACCCGGAAACGGCATTTGCCACCAGGTACACCTTGAGCGTTTCGGCATACCGGGGAAAACGCTTCTCGGATCTGACTCACACACCCCGACAGGCGGCGGGTTGGGATCGCTTGCCATTGGAGCCGGGGGACTGGATATTGCCGTAGCTCTGGCGGGTGGCCCCTTCTACATAACCTATCCCCGGATTGTCGGGGTACATCTTACCGGTGAACTGCAGGATATGTGTAGTGCCAAAGATATAATTCTTACCCTGCTCAAAAGGGAGACAGTAAAGGGGGGGGTAGGAAAAATTTACGAGTATACGGGTCCCGGGGTCAAGAACTTAAGTGTGCCCCAGCGGGCAACCATTACCAATATGGGAGCTGAACTGGGAGCAACCACTTCCCTCTTCCCTTCCGACGAAGTTACAAGAGAATTTCTTGCATTGCAAAAAAGGGAAAATGTGTGGCAGCCTCTGTCAGCAGATCCTGATGCCCGGTATGACCGGGTAATTGAGATCAACCTGGATAAGATAGTCCCCATGGCTGCCTGTCCACATATGCCTGATAACGTAGTCGAGGTATGTTCCCTGGCCGGAAAGAAAGTGGATCAAATTGCAATAGGCTCGTGTACAAACTCCTCCATTACCGACCTTGGTATTGCAGCAGATATTCTAAAGGATAAAACTGTAGCAGAAAATGTAAGCGTAGGAATATCCCCGGGAACAAAACAGGTGCTTGATACCGCAGTTGTTACAGGAATATATCATAACTTTGTATCTGCAGGAGCGAGAATTCTTGAAACCGCATGCGGACCCTGTATAGGAATGGGATTTGCACCAAATTCCGGGGCGGTTTCCTTGAGGACTTTTAACAGAAACTTCAAGGGAAGAAGCGGAACAGCTGATGCTTCCGTTTACCTCGTTTCACCTGAAACGGCAGCGGCATCGGCGGTTTCCGGAGTAATAACAGACCCAAGAACCCTCTCAGGAATAGAGTTAAAAGATTACTCTGAGGCAGTTGTTATTAACGACAATATGATTATTCCTCCGGTTCCGGAAGAAGTTGCTGCCGGCGTCGAGGTCCTGCGGGGTCCTAATATAAAACCATGTCCGCTGGGTAAGAAGGTTGGAGATGATATCAACGCTAAAGTTCTTATAAAGGCAGAGGACAACATTACAACCGACCATATCATGCCTGCAGGAGCAAAGATCCTGCCTCTCAGGTCAAATATTCCTGAAATCTCCAAACATGTTTTCGAAGCTGTTGATCCACACTTTTACGATAAAGCTGTAAAATATAACGGCGGAATTATTGTAGGAGGAGACAACTACGGTCAAGGCTCTTCCAGAGAACATGCAGCGCTTGCCCCCATGTATCTGGGGGTGAAAGCGGTTATAACCAAAAGTTTTGCAAGAATTCACAAGGCTAACCTGATAAATTTCGGTATAGTACCCTTTACTTTTACAAATCCTGAAGATTACGATACTGTCAGCGAGGGTGATGATCTCTCTATCCCTGATGTTCCAAAAACCCTGAAAGAGGGGGGCGCGGTTATTATGGAAAACAGGAGTAACGGTAAAAAGATTCCATTATCCTACAGCCTCGACGGAAGACAGGTGGATATCCTCCTGGGAGGGGGACTTTTAAACTACACCAAAGTGAATTCCGGAAAATGACATCAATCTTGTCCCGGCTTTACAGTGAGTTTACCCTTCCGATACGTGATCCCCTCTGGAACAACATATACTTTTCCAGTGGATTCAAGGAAATCATATCCCTGGAACCCGTTCAGAAGCTCGGAAGAATCAAGCAGCTGGGACCTGCTTTTCATGTATATCCGGGAGCTGTACACACACGGCTGAACCACAGTTTTGGTGTTTTCCATTTGTCAAGAAAGATTATGGAAACCTTTCTGACTTCCCGGCAGGCAGATTTTTTTACGGATGAGGGGGTAAGAACATTTTTATGTGCTGCTCTCCTCCATGACATCGGACACTTTCCCTTTGCCCACTCCCTGAAAGAACTTCCCTTAAGGGACCATGAGGAGTTATCCGCGGAGATAATAACATCCTCCCCCTTTGCAGACAAGTTAAAAAAAGTACTTAAAGTGGATCCTCAATCTGTTGCAGCAATTATTGATACAAACATTGATACCGGCGGGAACAGTGAATTAAATTTCTACCGGAAGGTGCTGTCGGGAACCCTTGATCCGGACAAACTTGATTATCTCAACAGGGATGCATTTTTCTGCGGGGTTCCCTATGGAATTCAGGATACAGACTTTATTATAAGAAAACTTAAAGTGTCATCCGACAGTCCGGCGTTGGACAGTTCAGCAATTATGGCAGTGGAGAATCTTCTTTTCTCGAAGTATCTTATGTACAAAGCTGTCTACTGGCACAAGACAGTACGAATAGCCACAGCGATGATTAAAAAAGCAATCTTTATGGGGCTGGAAGATAGAGTCATTACCTCCGGAGATCTTTATAATATTGATGACGATGAGTTTTTCAGGATACTCTCAAAACGGGACTACCCCCCCTTTAGTCTGATAGACAGAGTAATAAAAAGGGATTTCTATAAATCTGTTATGGAGCTATCCTATAACCCTGACAATTCATTTCACAGGAAACTTACCGATCTTCATTTCCGTAACGGACTCTCTGAAAAGATTGCTTCGTATCTTTCGAAGGGAGCCGGGTTCAGTGTACCGCCTGCGTCTGTTATCATTGATATCCCTGAGGAGATCTCATTCGAGGTGGATATGAAAATTTCAGCGGGAAACAGGGAAAAACTGTTTTCCGATTCAAAGTCTGTATTTACCCCTTCGGTTGTAGAAGGGTTTACAGGATCTTTAAGGATGATACGTTTGTTTATTCCCGGAGAACTTACTGAACTAACAGAGGACTACGAGGATTTTTTCGGTTGATACACATCGATGAACTCGCTGAGGGGAAAATCCCCCCCTGGATCCGCCGTTTTATAAAGCAGACAGGAAGAGGAATAAACAGATACTCCATGATTGGAGAAGGAGACTCCGTTGTAATAGGAATCTCCGGGGGTAAGGACTCCCTTGCCCTCGCCCTTGCCCTTTCTATAAGAAAGAAGTGGCTGCCAATTGACTATAAACTCTATGCAGTAATGATTGACTGGATAGAAGATCCCGTAGACGAAGAGGGAAAACAAAAACTCAAAAAATTTTTTTCGATTCTGGAAATTCCTTTTTTAATAAAAGGAGCCCATAAGTTCCCTGATTCTTTCAAGGGGGAGTTCAATTGTTACCTTTGTTCAAGAAACCGAAGAAGAATCCTCTTTGAGTATGCTGAAGAAGTTGGTTCTTCCAGGATTGTACTTGGGCATCACCTTGACGACATTGTGGAAACTTCTTTAATAAATCTCTGTTTCAGGGGAGAGTTTTCCACCATGAAACCTGTACAGGATTTTTTCGGCGGAAGGATTTCCATAATGCGTCCCATGTGCGAAGTACGGGAAAGCATTATAAACCGTCTGAACAGGGAAACAGACCTCCCAACGGTAAAAACGGAGTGCCCTTACAGTAAAATGAACATACGGTCAAAGATGAAACCCATCATCAGAGAACTCTCCCACATAGACAAACTTACCCGGGAGCATATCTATGCTGCACATGAATTTTGAAAATTTAAAATATTCTGTTTTATTTTTCTCCTCTTTTTTGCTACTATTAAAGTATCCTGCGAGGAGGAAGCGATGAAAGTCCACAATTTAATGGAAGATATCGTAATAAAAACGGTAAATGAGCTTTTTGAAAACAAATCACGGGTTAAATCTGAGATTGCGGATTGTCTGCAGTGCAAAATGGATGTTGTGTGTTACGTCCTCAACCGTATAAAGCCAGAATATATAATATCCGGACGCGGACTAATCCACTTTGAAGAAGACTATCACAAAAAGATTCAGCTGGAAGCAGACATCATCTCTATTGCTTCTGAAGGAATAAAAAAGATCACCGAAATACAAAGACCGTACTACAAAATCACAAAAGAAGATATCCTTAAGGATGCTCCCTTTTTCTTTAATTTTCCGGCAATTCTGGGACAAATACTAAACGGGAAATCCTTTGAACCCCTGGATAACGTCCTGGTTTCTCTCTTTATGGGGAGTGAACCTGTAAGGATGATAGACAATACCTGGGAAAATCCCTATCTTGTGGTAAAGAGTACCCGGGGAAATTTCTCCTTTATGCCACGGCCGGTTCCTGCGGAAGAGGAAAACGAACAAAGGCTTTTCTCAATGGAACTCAGGGTAAAAAAAGAGGGATTCGAAGAGTTGAATCACTTTTTTGATCTGACCCTGAAGAGCGAGAAAGATATAAAGACTTCCTATAATATTAAATTGACCTATAAAACAGAACCTCTGTATCTTTTTCCCGAAGGTGATGAAGAATCTGTGTGAAAGCACTCTATTCCAGAAGATCCTGAATATCATCGAGAGACAGGTCGCTCATCGTTGGTCCCGCCCCGCGTTCCGCCGAACTTCTCTGCTTTAAAGTGAGATACTCTTTGTTATATAAATCAGCAAGAACATAGATATCATCATCCCGGTACTTTTCAGGGATCTCCACCTCCAGATTATATGAACTGTCCGAAAAACCCCTTCTCATGACATGAACAGGATCGGTTACCGTTAGAGCAAAGTGGGGACTATAGTAAACCAGATATGAAAGAACCAGAACTATAACTACAAGAAAAAACAGAAGATTGTACACCGACTGAATCCTTAAAAGCTTCCTTATATCAAAGAAAAAACTCCAGCTCCCTTTCTCAAAATAAGCAAAATCTCCGGGTCCAAACAGTAATGAGTACGTCGGGTTATCAAAACGGGAAAACAGGGTCTGTCCCTTATCCTTGACGATTAAAAGATCTTTGTCAAAAGCACCAAATACTGCAGCCTGTTCCTCAGCGCTTATCCCCCCTACGTTTGATAAACCAATAAAAGTATTGATCTCATTTGCATACCGCTCAGCGGCAGTACTTTCAGGGTTGGGGAGTGAAAGATAACCTCCTGCCAGAGTGAATATAAAAAGGGTAGTTACAAAAGCGGTTATGCTTATGGTATTGATCTTTGTAATATGCCTCTGAGCCATAACTGAACCGGTATATTTTATTCTCCGGAATATCTTGAGTATTCTCAGGAGTCTGAGTACACGGGCTATGCGTATTGCTTTGACAATCTTTAATATGTTCAGCATGCTTCCCAGACCGAAAACAACTCCTCCGCCCATAAGAAGGGAGAGAAACGCCGGTCCGCTGTTTAAAAGGAGCAGAGGAATGGATGCAAGAAAGTCGATCCACCCTCGTCCTTCCAGAAAATACTTTCCAGCCTGTCCTTTTCCCAAAGCAGAAAAATAGCGGACAAGAAACTCTATGGTGAATAGTGAATCAAAAATAAATCCTGTGATAATAAAATTACGCCGGATATCCCAGTTCCATCCTGCAAGAACGGCAAAATCCTCCAGGAACGTCTGAACAAGTACAAGCAGAATTGCAATTACGATAAAGGATTCAAAAAAATTTTTTAGTTTCTCCATTGGGTTCCTCCTACCAGCCGTTTTCCAGAGAAAATCTGTAAAGCTCATCAAGCATCTTTATATCCCAGCCATAATACTTGTAGTTACGCCTGCCGACGCTTAACCAGCTTTTCTCGGGACTTGAAGCTCCCCTGTCAATCTTCATGTTCGGACGGATGGTACGGGCCATGTTGTTGAATATTGATGTCAACCTCCCGGTAGTCGGGATAAACTTGTATTTCTCAAAGGAGAGATTACTGTCAACCGCACTTGAAAGAAGCACCTCAGGAACCAGGGGAAGATCTTTTTTTATAGAAGCCTTGACTTTATCCGAATACTGTTTGGTTATAAGCCCTGTTGATCTGTCGTGAACACTTTCTGAATAAATATGCACGACAGGCCGTAGCAGCAGTGTAGCCCTGATCATGTTAGTTATCTCTTCCTTACTCATCTTCAGACGCTGCACCTTGGTAAGCTCAAAATGGATGTACGATTGAGCCCCGAAAACCGCATTTATATAGCGGGAAGGTAATTTGCACAGAAGTGCATTGTAGCTTCCGCCAAAGTCTTTTCTTCCGTCAAAGGTCTTTAGTGATTTAAGAATGAAGGTATACATACTTTTGATCAGCATTTCACTCTGGCCCGGGCTTTTACCATAACCGGAAAGAAAGCTGAAGTCTATCTTCTCAAACAGGAATCTCTTCAAACCTTCATCAACCATACTGTTTATTACAGAACGTAATCTTGTTTCCAGGATGGAAATAATTTCAGGCCAGGGCTTTCCCGGGAAAAAAGCCGGAGATGACAGTGTTGCGTAGAGCTGTTCTGAATTAAGTTCAAGAAAAGATACAATCTGATCCTCTTTCTGAAGAGGACTTAAATAGTTTAAACTTGGATTCGACAACAGCCTGGAAATAAAAAGGGTTGCTTTTTCTTCTTCGTTATTCATTTTATTTACCATCGTCATGTGATATTATATACATAACAGGAGAAACCGCAAATATAAAATGAAAAAAAGCATCTATTTTTGTTTTTTCTTGAGCCTTACCATTGGTTTTGTACAATTATCTCCAGCTCAGCAGATCCCGCTGCCGGATGAGGAAGTACCTCTCTCTATCTTCTCATATCAGATAGGTGACGAGAACGTTGATCTTTTCCTGTCCGGCTTCTGGCAGTCTTCCCTTTCAGGGGGATTGGGCATCTCCTGGAACTCTGACAATTCAGGTGTTGATAAAGCACAGTTCCCTGGATTTACCGATGGTTTAATCTTTGAGCAGAGTGAAGATCTTCTGATCTCCCTGTGGCTTGCCAACAAGTTTTTTTTTGAGACATCCATAATTGACAACTACGATCTCAACACCATTCTTTTCGGATACAGCGCAGAGGCGGAAGATGCCTTTTTGCAGGAAGTAAGGATAGGAAACACCGATATAGGAATGGGCAGTTACTCATTTCTGAATCTTTCCGAAGCATCCACCGACTCCCTGGGGATGACTGCAACTTTCAAAGGGGAAATTTCAGAACATCAGATAGCACTGAGATACGATCCGGCAGAGGGGAGGGAAAAAAGCTTTATCG
>Ga0164318_10008129_pt1 | contig 10196 bp, 6 predicted proteins | sample GuaBasSedimGuay9_FD_113734 | JGI IMG/M metagenome (GOLD analysis project Ga0164318, IMG submission 113734) | Subseafloor sediment microbial communities from Guaymas Basin, Gulf of California, Mexico - Guay9, Core 4571-4, 0-3 cm | ecosystem: Environmental > Aquatic > Marine > Hydrothermal vents >...
AAAACCACTGAACGTAGAGCAATTGATATCAAGTGTTGAGCGTTGTAATAGATACTACTATAAAAAGAACGCTTAAATCTCCGCTTCTTTTTTGACAAAATGTCAAAACGACATTTTAACAGATTAGCCTTAAATATTAAAAAACCAGTCCATAAGTTAACATCCCATCCTAAACAATAAATTAATGGGTCTGGATCATTTGGCGTTAGATTCATACATAACGTCTATCACTCATAACATTAATTTCCTGCTTTTTGAGGATCTGGACCCAAAATACCCCTCTAAAATTCGTCAATTTTCCGGTTTTTCTGTTCATTAATAATATTTTGAACTGTTTTCCAAGAACGGCGAGTATGCGGTGGAAGCTTACCAAATTTTTTATACCATGTTTTTAGAAATTTTTGTGTAACAACATCAGCAGGATATCCACTGCCAAAAGGTAAATCAAGTTTCTCTTGAAGTTTTAAGGCAATTTTTTTTACTTCTTCATCTCTTTTTGTTTTTGCAAGAATAGATGCAGCGCTGACAATTGGGTAAATATCATCTGCTTTATGTTTCGAGATGATTTCGAGATTGAAAGAAAGGCCTGATAAAATATCTCTTCCGAATCTTATTTCATTTACATCTGCAGAATCTACATAGCATATTTCTGGTTTTAATTTTTTAATAACCTGTCTAAAAGCATTAACTTCTATTTCATTAAGTGTCATAACTTTGCGCATATCGTCGATGTCTTTAGCAGGTATGACTAATATTTTATAATCATCTGCTAACTGTTTTATTCTTATTGATAATAATTCTCTTCTCTTCGGCGTTAGTTTTTTTGAATCTTTAACGCTTATTTCTTGAAGTTTTTTGTCGTTTTTTAATTTAACACCAGCAGCTACTAATGGTCCAATAACTGGCCCTCTACCAGCTTCGTCGACACCACAGATCATTGATATCTAGTAACAATTGTTTGGTAAAAAGATGTTGCGGAAAAATATTAGGCAGTTTTTTATTATACAATTATATTCAACTGAACTTGTTGCCGCCGTAGCTTAGCTGGTGGAGCGGCTGATTCGTAATCAGCAGGTCGGGGGTTCAACTCCCTCCGGCGGCTTGTGAAATTATTAAAAATATTGCCAATAATAGGAATAATACTATTCATCTACATAATTTATACTAATGATGTTGGTAAACTTTATTCTGCATTAAAACAAATCAATCTGATATATCTTGTACTGGCACTATCACTTCTCATTCCTCGAACAATAATTTATACAAAAAAATGGGACTATATCTTGAAAAAACAAGATATAAAACTTCCGTATAAATTTGTTGTAAAGACATATTTAATTGCTACTTTTTATGGAGCAATAACGCCAGGTTGGCTTGGAACTTACATTAGGATACCATACATAATGAAAAAAGGAAAGATTCAACTTGGAAAGGCAACATCAAATCTTGTAATAGATACACTAATAGACGTTATCTCAATTTTTATCATAATATTAATTGGAGCAATACTTGTTTCTTCAAAGTTTCCAAATCTATTACCAATAATCGCTACAATTTTTATTATATTAATTTCTCTATTGGCCTATTTTAGTAGCAAAAAAAGATCTGAAAAATACTTTAGAATAATTATTAAATTCCTTATACCGTCTAAATATAAGCAAGATATAAATAAACAATTTGATGCATTTTATGAAAACATACCAAAACTAAAGCTATTGGTATTGCCAATTCTAGCCTCAATAATATGTTGGATTCTTTCATATACACAAATTTATATAATGGCTCAGGGTCTTGGAATAAATCTAGAATATTTCTACTTTATACTAGTGTACCCCGCTGTCTTTTTAGTGGAGCTTATTCCAGTTTCCATAAGTGGTCTTGGGACTAGAGAAATGGCCCTTACAACCTTGTTCTCGGGACTTGCTGCAAGACCTGACATTATTATTCTCTCTTTAAGTGGGTATTTTGTAACTACTATACCACCAGCCACAATAGGTGTGATATTGGCTTTAAAAGATGTCAGAAAAACAAAATCAATTGAGGAACCTTTAATCTAGTTTATGATTCACAAGGGAAATAACTTGTCTTACAATCCTGTCCATTCCAAAGTTTCTTTCAACGTCATCGACTTCTTTAATTTTTACGTTTATATCTTTTCCTAATTTTTCTTTGAATCTTTTTTCAAGTTCATCAAATATTTTTTTAGTAGATGGTTCTTTTGCTTTGGAGTTTTTGTTTATGACAATTAACACCTCAATTTCATCTAATTTTCTCTGAATAATCTGAAATTGCTGTATTAATTCAGATTTGAAATCTTGCATAACATGATTTGGGATGCCTGTTAATGAAAGAGGCGGTATAATTTTTCCATCAGGTAGTATTATTGTGTCAATACTCCGTCCGCCAATGTTTTTTACAAGCATTGAACTACTACCACAACTGCATCTCTTCTTAATCGGAATCATGATGTCATCGTTTCCAGTATAACGAATTATCGGTGTCCCCCCACAAGATAAACGTGTTACAACCAAATTTCCAGGTTTACCAAAATCAACAGGATTCATTTTTTTATCAACAAATTCTAAATGTACTGCATCTTCATGAATGTGGTAATTATGGTTTCGACATTCAAAAACAGCTGGTCCCGCTTCAGTTGAGCTAAACGAATCGAAAACTTCGCATTCAAACGTTTTTTCAATATAATTTCTAATGTGGTCACTCAACACAGCTCCAGTTGATTGGATGCAAAGTGGCTTTACATTCTTGCCAAATCCCTTTTGCTTCAAAATGGCAATACCTTGAAGAACATCAGGGTATCCAGTTATAAATTCTGGTTTAAATTCATTCATCTTCTGTATGATTTTTTCTACATCTTCTCCGATATCTATTGTTTGAAAATTTTTAAAAGATAAAAATGGAGTTTTTTCTTTTTTCTTATTTCTGCTAAAACTAATATGTGCAGAACCTACTGCACCAGGTGCAAGATCTGCAAGAAAAGTCATTCGATGTTTTCTCCAGCTAATGCCATACTCACGCAATTCACGTATGTATCTCCACAAATCAACTAATATTGAATATGAATCGCGATAAATAGTAACAGGTTTTCCAGTTGAGCCTGAAGTACTTAGTTCAAAACCATTTTCTTTATTAAAATTGGGTGGAACTATTCCCTTTGGAAAATTTTTCCTAAAATCCTCTTTGGTAATAAAAGGTAATTTCTCTATATCTTCTATTTTTTTGACATCGTCAGGATGAATGCCTGCTTTTTTGTATTTTTTATGATAGACTGGTACAGAATATGCATATTTTACAGTTTTTCTGAAAGCCTTATCCTTATACTCTTTTAGTTGCTTCTCGTTTAATCTCCTTAACTTCCCGATATCTATAACATATCCTTTAATTGCTTTTGTTAAAAATATAGGATTCGCGAAAGGATTCATTCTTTTCCCCAATACAATTTCTTAATTAAAATTCTTGGGGTTATTAGAGCTAAAATAGAAAGTATGCATAAATAGAATCCAATAGCCATATACCATGATGCATTAATGTTGACACAATCTGCACTATATGGTATATCAATACTCAATATACCTTCACCATACATGCTGCCAATTCCAATTGTAGACAGTTGGTTCATACCATAAATGAATATCACAATTACAATTATTGTTAGAACTATGCTGCTATAAACCAGTAATTTTTCCATTCTTGGTTTTTCCAAAACTTCAAAAACTATGCTAAAAGCAACGCACAAAATACAGATCATAGTTAGTATTAAAACGATCATAAGAAATTGCTCTACAATTTCTGGAGCTGTAGAGATCTCGAGATAACTATTTCCATCAACTGTCGTTTTTGAGATAATTTTTTGTGACAAAGGATATGTGTTTATCTCATGGTCAACAGACATATCTTGAGCTGATCCACTTAGTTGCCACCATGGCATTATCAGTGCAGTTATCAACAGAATAATTGGTATTGCTTTAACAAAAGTATGTAGTGATATCTTCTTCAGGAAAAATAGAGTTGACATAACAACTATAAACAATATCGATATAAGTATCACATAGGAGAAAATAACAGGTGTTTTCTCTGTTACAACATTGATTTCTTCTTCACCAGTAACCATAAGTTTTGCTTCATTTTCAAAAGATTTGATACCATACTCTCCAGGTGGGAGGGAGAATGCTGTTGCCCCTTTGTCATTTGTTTTATCCTCTAGATCTTTTGTATTTCTATTAACAAAAACTTTCGTATCTTTTAGAGGAACCCCAAACGAATCGAAAACATTTATTTTGACGTCAAACTTGGCAGGAAATTCTATATCAATTGTATCTTTATTTGAAGGTATTTTAAAGGTTCTTTCGATCTTAAATGTTTTATAATCTACTTTGAAATTATAACTTGAAGGATATAAATTATTAAAAGTATAGACGTTGTCCTTTGTTTCTGAAGCTCTTAAAATAACTGGCTCTTCTGCATCAGAACTTTTGATGGTTGGTGTTAACTTAATGCCAGGAGTAAAACCAAAAGTATCCACTATTTTAAACTTAATTGAATATAATGGAATTTCTAAGGAGAGTACAATTGGTTTGCTAAGCCGTAAAAATTTCAAATTAAAAGATTCGTCATAAATTTTAAAACCGTTGTAGAACACTTTAAGATTATAAGGAGATGATTTTTTTTTGTAAGGTAAATTGATAAGAACTTCCCCATTCTCATCTGTAAAGCTTTCTGTAACACAATAGTTGTCTAAAAATACACATACTTTTGCATTTTCTATATTATTTTTGTTTTGGTCAACCAGGGATACTTGCACGCTTCCCTCTCTTTTACAAAAAATGTGTGTTGTGGCATTTTCTTTTAGTTCGATGATCTCTAAACCTATTATTTCTCTTTCTTGTCTTGATGGAGGGTGCTCTCTATAAATCTTAACAACATATTTTCCAGGAGGGAGATTATCAAATTCTATTTTTTTGAAAATGGAGCTATTCCTTAAATCCAGCAATGACCAATACATCTTGATTTTTTGTAAGGGCGATGTATCTTCTTCATTAAGATTTATATCTGACTCTGTTTTAATGTGGCTTACCACCCCTGTTGAAACAAGATCTCCTTCTCTGTATATTTCAGCTGAGATGTAGGATAAGTTTTTTCCAGTTAAAACTGACAATAGATTTCCTAATGGAAACGATGGTGCTGCATGAGCAAATACTGTTAATGTAAACTTTTCGCCGTTGTTTTCTGAATTATCTGACGAATATTGCTCACCATCTGTTGGGTTTAGTTTAGCTAATGATTGGAATATTTTTGCTTCTTGTCCCATTTTCTCATAATTTATTGTATCTGATGTAAAAAATTCAGCATCAAATTCTACAACAAGATCTCCTGGAACCTGTAGGTCATAAACACCGTTTTCATATGCATTTCTCATCAAATGAACTTGTGTAAAATCCGCTTCAAGACCAGGTATGTTTATTAGTTCTACCTGAAATCCTTTTACTTGTATTCCATCTCTTTCCCCACTGCCCTGCTTGACTATATTTTTATTTGATGATAACAAAACTGCATGAGTTTTGTCAGCCCCATCAAAAGAAACCCATGCTTCTTCTCCAAGATCAACATCCTCTTCATTCATTAAAAATTTCTTTGAAATTTTATAGTATGGGTTTTCGTCTAATTTATACTCCCTTACAACGCCGTCTTCGCCATAAATATGAAGGTACGGAAGAATTTTGCCGAAGTTAAGCTCTTTGATTGCATTGCTTTTAAATTTGAACGAGGATAAAGTTCCAAAAGACCCATCCCAGTAAAAAACACATTCAGGTAAATCTTGGTCTTTCAAGAATTCATGTCGTACATGAGCTCGGATTCTTTTATCAGAAGTTGGACAATAATAATAGGTATATGTGTTAGTTGATGCTATTTCTCCTCTGTCAGATTTACTTGAAATTGTGAATTTTACCATCAAATTTCCATCGACATCTATTTTTTTTGCTACTAATTTTTCACCAGTCGAACTAAAGTCATCGTCAGTGCAACCATAATAATAAGAATAACTCAATTGAAGAAATTGTTCTAATGTATCTGGTGTTATCTTTTTGGTCCCATCAATTAGTTTAACAATATTTTGAGATAGCGGTTGATCTAGAAGTTCCCCCTCCTGAGCCACGTAATATGTATAGAATTCCTCTTGTTTAATCGCATAAAACTTTACATTGATTTTTTGTCCAGGGATTGGTTCCTGATAGAGAAATTTTTCTTCAATGTTCACGTGATCAGGATAATTAGTTTTTGTTTTTTCATTTTCATCATAATAAACATAATACGTCTCTTTGCCTGTTGCATCTCCAGGTATTAAAAATACAATTCCGCACCCTTCTATATACTTACCTACTTGAGAAAATTTGAGATTATATATTTGAGATTCAAGCTCATTCCATTCTACCCCGTCCCATTGGCATACACGTATAGAAGTCTCGGTTTCACTTTGTGTCCAACATTTGTTTTTAAAGGTCATTTTAATATCTATTGGTTGATTTCTGAGATGTTCAATATTTGATGTAATGGGAATTTCAATTTTTTGCCTGTAATTCCAATCTTTGTCCCACCAGCTAGGCTCTGCATGAGATGCACTGACCATGGGTAAAAATATAGATATTGTTAGAACCAACAGTAATACTAAACTTGTGGCTTTTCTGTACATCTTGCTTTCTCACATTTAATAGTTAATAATACAGTTATATTATTTTAATAACAATATAAATATTTTCCTACATTTTAGTTATAATTGGTTTGACTGCTTTTAAAAGATTTAGATTATTGCTTTTTATAAGCTTAACCCCTTCCCTCATTAGATAAGAAGGACGTAAATAGAATTTCATATATGCCTTTTTACGCCAATATTTTAATTCCCCTAGAGAAAATATGCCAAGGCTGTTTTCTTTACATCCTTTTACAAAAAAATCATTTCTTTTAATAATTTTTTTTTCAACAACATCTTTCCACAAATCAGAACCAACTCTATATTCCAATATGTAAAATTCAGGGGAATCTATGGGTAGTGAGCAAGCAAATTTTATGGTATTTTCAATATGTTTTTTTGTTTCAAATGGCGCTCCAATAATAAAACTTGCAGAAACAAAAAAGCCAGTATTGTTGGCAAGTTTTACTGCCTTTTTTATTTGATCTAATGTGATATTTTTATTATAGAAATTTAGTACATCTTGATTTCCTGATTCAATTCCAAATGATATTAATTTAACACCTGCTTTCCACATTTTATTGTATAATTTTTCATCTGCAGAATCAACTCTTGCCCCTTCAACAATCATATTTAAATCTAGATTACGATCGATTATCCCATCCATTATTTTCATTGTTCTATCTTTGTTTAAAAGAAAATTATCATCAACAAAAATTATTCCGTTGTACCCTTGATCAACAATATATTCTATTTCTTGTAAAACATTATCTGCAGAGCGTTGCCTATATTTTCTCCCAATGAATAAATCACGACTGCAGAAGCTACACCGGTAAGGGCAACCTCTACTTGTAATCATCGAAGTAAATTTCCCCTCAAAAAGTTTAAAGCCAGAATGATGGCCATATTCGTATTGCTTCACTAAGTAATGGGCTGGAAATGGTATTGTATCAAGATCATCTATTGCCTTAGGTGGTTTTCCTTGTTTTATTTTTTTGCTTTCTTTATAATAAATTCCTGGAACTATGCTCAATTTTCCAGTTTCTAAAGCTTTTGGGAAATATTGCATTGCAGATTCAGCTTCTCCTTGTATTACAGCGTTAATATTGACAACATCCAATGTTTCTTTAGGGAATAATGAGCAGTGAGGTCCTCCTGCAAAAATAGGTATTGAATTGTCTTCTGTTTTAATGGTGTTAATAATTTTTTGAGAATTTTTAAGTGCGAATGTCGGAATGCTAATACCTATCGCATCTACGGATTTGCTAATAACTGCTAACTCTTTTTGTGTTAATTTGCCTTCACGAGCATCAATGACTTCTACTTGATGTCCCTGTTGTTCAATAATTCGTGCCAGATACAACAGTCCTAGAGGTGGAGCGAACAATGAAGAGGTTTTATCTGTTTCTAATGCTTCTTCATCTCCCGGGGGATAGATTAAAAGAAATTTCATTTAAATGAAAAATGTTTCTCAATTATTTAAGATATTTCATTCTATTTGTAATAACTTGTTTGTAATTACTTGTTTTTTTAGTGTGGGATTTTTTATAATGCGTTGATTAAAAACTGTTTTATAAATTACACGTGAACTTAATAAGTGGTAATTCAAAGGTTGGGATGAGATTAATCCCAAGTTTTTAATGTTACCAAGCAGCCTACTTATCAAATGTTTTGGAGTATAGTAATCACTTACAAATTGCGCTGTTCCGTCATATAATTCTTGAGGATGCATTTTTTTTGGCTGAAATACAACGTTATAAAGATCATATTTTGACCAATCTTTTGTCAATATTCGCCCTTCTTTTTCCAATCTATCAAACAATTTTGTTCCAGGAAGTGGTGTTAATATACTTATTCCTACCGAATCTATCTCCCAATGCTGAACAGCTTCAAAAGTGTCCTTAAAAACAGCTCTCGTATGATCATCAAAACCGAATGCAAATGAACCGATTACGCCCATGTTATAATCATGAAGTTTTTCCACTACCTGTTTGTATTTTTTCACAATGTTTGAATTTTTCCTTAACTGATTTATTGTTGTTTGGTAAATTGATTCAAATCCAATGTCCCATCCAATGCATCCTGCTTCATTTGCGATCTTTAAAAACTCTTCATCTCTTATCATATTTGCATGCCCGAATGCTGCAAATTTTTTATTGAGTGGTTTAATTTTTCTGAATAGCTCTTTTGTATATTCCAAATCGACTGTTAGAGATCCGTCATAAAATGCAAAGTACTTATACGGTATGGATTTTATTTCATCAACAACTTTTTCTATTGATTTTTTTCGATATATTCTTCCAAATCTAATATTTGATAATGCACAAAACTCACAACCAAATGGGCAACCTCTTGTTGCTTCGATTCCTCCCATTTTTATTATGCTAGGTATTTTAGTTAATGTTGGCTGAGGAACTTTATTCATATTGCTCGGAGCATTGGATGAATAGAATGATTTTAATGATCTGTTTTCTGCATCTTTTAAAACTTCTTTCCATGTATTTTCTGCTTCTCCAATCACAACTGCATCGGCATGTTCTATTGCCTCATTTGGCATGGCAGATGCATGATATCCGCCAAGCACTACCTTTACTTCTTTTTCTCTAAACCTGTCTGCAATCTTATATGCCCTGTATGCTGTAGCAGTAAAGTAGGTTATTCCTACAAGATCATAATTTTTTGTGAAATTGATTTGTTCATAATTTTCATCAACTAATTCAACCTCATGTTTTGAGGGGGTTATGGCTTCTAATTGTCTTAGAGTGACGGGGGGCCATATGCTACACAATCTATTTAGTAAACTATCATATAAATTTGCATTTGTGTTGCTTGCAGGAATGATTAATAATATCTTCAATCAGTCACATCCATAATATAGACGTTCATTTTTTGGATGTTATATTTTTTAAATTATAAAAATTTTTTGTTATTTTTAGAAAAAATTGTGCGTTATTTTAGAAAGTGGTAATGGCTTTAGATGTCTTGAGGTAAAATAATAGATTAATTTTTTTTGGTTGCACTTACTGCATAATATGCTGCAGTACCGCTTATTCCCATTAGTGGGCTGAGGAAACCAACTGCCAGATAGTAATCTATGTCTTTACTTGGATCATATTTCTTTCTTTTTGTTAACTTCTTGAATAAGACTGAAACCATAAAAGGGAAGCTTAATACAAAGGATCTAATTTCAGATCGAACAATATTCTTTGATAAATCTTTCACTTTGATATTGTTAAAACCTTCTAAATTTAAATATGATTTGAATTCGTCAAAAACTGTAAACACAGGAGCCCCTCTACCTTCATAGTATAATCGATATATTTTTTTCATTAATGGATTATTCAATATTCTGATGATAAATGGATCAATAACCACCAATGTTCCACCAGGTTTTAGTATCCTATTCATCTCTTTTAAAAAAGCTCTTTTATCAGGGGCATAATCCATAGATTCCAATGCGAACACACCATCAAAATATTCGTCAGGGAACTCT
>Ga0164318_10008130_pt1 | contig 10196 bp, 7 predicted proteins | sample GuaBasSedimGuay9_FD_113734 | JGI IMG/M metagenome (GOLD analysis project Ga0164318, IMG submission 113734) | Subseafloor sediment microbial communities from Guaymas Basin, Gulf of California, Mexico - Guay9, Core 4571-4, 0-3 cm | ecosystem: Environmental > Aquatic > Marine > Hydrothermal vents >...
TCACAGGTGGCTCTTTATGAGATGCGAGATACCTGAGAGTCACAGCTGTTGTGTGCGTTCTCAAAAGAAGCTCCTCCGCGATTTCTTCTCTCCATCTGCCCCCCCATCCCGAAGAGCGAAGAGAGCCACCATGCTCATGCACCTCTTTCACACGCCTCACAAGCTCAGCAGGAGCATCCAGAGGCTTCCTGACACCGAGATAGAAGGTGTCCTGCATCTCCCTCGCAGGATGGTCCTGAGGCACGAAAAGAGCATCAAAATTCCAAAATGAATGCTGAATTATCGCTCCTTTTATCTCCTTAAATCCCATCTCAGCGAAAATCCTGCGCATCTCATCAACCAACCGCTGATAAGGATGTATTTTTGCGGGATATATTTTCTCAGATGGGATACTGACATCATATTCCTTAAACTTCACTTCTTTCCAGGAGCCTGTTCTTATCATCTCAGGCGTAATCTGCGCCACTTCGTGCTCCATCACCACATCCAATCCGAATCCGATTGCCGCCTTCTTATCTTTAAATTCAGGTTTGAATTCAGGTGCGAGTGAGAAGAATCGCTCTTTGCGCACTTTTTCCTCAACAAGCTTCCTGGCTTTCAGTGTTTTCAGCAGTTCTTTCTGACAGGGCAGCGCCTCCTCCTCAACAAAGCCCCCTCTATCAAGCAGCAGCCTCAATATCCTTTCCTCAGTTTCCACTTCACTCATAGAATCCTCAGAAACGCCTGCAAAGACGAAAACGCTTTTTCCACATTCCTTTTTCGTTCTTGCCCATCCTCTTTTGAGCAACCAGTTCACCGCTATGAGAGCCTCTCTCTCGCTGTCCATATGATCGCGCAGATGTTCAAATGAGCATGTCCCTTCCCTCATCAGAATCTCAATTGCTCTTCGCTCTGGCAGCCCTCTCTCTGCGTATTCCCTGCCCTCCTCTGTCAGCCTGTAGAATCTGCTCTCACGCTCCTTCACAGCGACGATGCCCTTCTCAGCGAGCATAAACGCCGCCTGCGATACAGCATCCTCCTTCAATCCAGTCCGCCTTGCTATCTCATCCGTGGTCAACGCCTCATCTGCCGCAGCGAACACATTCAAAACAATCCTCTCCCGTGCACTCAATTCGCTCTCACGCACGCTCATCTCCCCTCACATTCGCCGTTCTCTCTCCACACTCCACATATCCATATATCCACATATCCACTCTGCCACATATGCCACGAATCATATCTTGCGCATTATGCCCCTTGCTGCGAGTATTCCAGTTGCTGATGCGTTCACGATATCTCTTGACAGTCCTGCTCCATCTCCCGCTGCGAAGAGATTTTTTATTGAGGTTTCCATCGCACTGTTGACCTTTATGCGCATGGCGTAAAACTTTATCTCAGGCGCATATAATAGCGTTGAGTCTGCTGCAACTCCTGGTATGATCCTGTCAAGTTTCTCAAGTCCTTCTGTTATGTCCATAACTATGCGATGTGGCAGCGCCATTGATATGTCTCCGGGAGTCACATCCATAAGCGTGTTTCTCACGAGGTTTCGCATTATGCGCTCATGTGTTGAGCGTCTGCCTCTTCTCAGGTCTCCCATTCGCTGGATTATTGGTTTTCCTCCTCCTATTGTCGTCGCGAGCTTCGCGATTGATATTCCGTATTCTGTTGTGTTCTCAACAGGTTCCGTCAGCTCAACACGCACAAGAAATGCAAAATTTGTGTTCTCAGATTTTTTATTCTTGAATGAATGACCGTTCACGCCAATAAAATCATCATAAACTTCTTTAACAACAAAACCTCTCTCATTTGTGCAGAATGTCCTCGCGAAATCCTCATATGTATCAGTTCTTATGTGAAATTTTGGATCTCTGCTTATTTTCGTCACAGGATCCATTGTGATCGCAGGAACTTCAACACGAACTCCGACATCAATGCCGGCATATTCGCTTTTGATATCATATTTTTTTATCAGATGCTCCACCCACGAAGCGCCGACCCTGCCTGGTGCGAGTATTGTGTATCTGCTCTCTATGCGCTCACCTCTCTCAGTTATGACGCCTCTGCACAGAAGAGCATGCGAAGCTCTCTCACCGCCAGCAGCACCATCGTGCTCCTCATCCTCACAGCACCTGTCGGAGGATTCATCAACGTCCGCGGGTTCAACGATTATATCAGTGACACATGTCTTCAGCATGAACTGAACGCCGTCTTTCTCAAGGTCGCGCTTGAAATGCTCTATGATTGATCTTGTCTTATCAGAGCCTATGTGCCGCTGTTTTATCTCTATGAATTTTGCGCCAACGGATGCAGCCCTTCTCTTCAGCTCCTCCACAGCCTCAGCATCTCCACAATATATCTCGTCAGGCATTCCATGTGCGAGGAATGTTCTGTCCACATATTCAACGAGCGCATATGCCTCCTCATGACTGCAGAACTCTGTAAGGTCGCCGCCTATGTCAGGTCGCAGGTTGAGAGTTCCATCTGAAAATGTCCCGGCACCACCTACGCCGCACAGGACATCGCAATTCTTGCAGTTCATACAGCGTTCAGCACCTTCAAACATCTGGCAGTATCGCTCATTTATGTCCTTGCCCCTGTCTATTATCAGAATCCTGTCAAATTTTGACCTCAGCTCGTTCGCAGCGAAAAGACCCGCAGGCCCTGCTCCCACAATTACAACATCATAACTCCTGCTCATCACAATCCTCCCTCACATCACGGCATTAAGCAGCACATCCAGCAGCTTAGCAGCTTTGTGCAGCTCTATGCAGCTCTATACCACAACAAACATAAATCAAACCGCTCCACGAAGCGGGCCGGGAGGGATTTGAACCCCCGACTGGCAGGTTAAGAGCCTGCTGCTCTACCGTTCTGAGCTACCGGCCCCTCTATTCTTATTTCTCATCTCTTTTAAATATTCCGCTGTCTCCCCGTCTGGGTCATCTGAGAGGAGGATTGAGCAGTGGGCGCTGAGCTGTGAGCGTGATGCATCCCAAGAGCACTGAACGTATGCGTGTGCCTGATTGTCCAGGTGTCTGATCATGTGCGCGAAACTTCCTCACTGCCACACTGCGGACATCTCACAGGCATTTTGTAAGGGTCCTCCTGAAACACATACCCACATATATCACATATGAAAAACACTTTCTCACTGTCCAAGCTTTCCATTTCAACAGCTCACCGTCACATTATGCATGACAAGCGTCACATCTATTGGAACAGAGCAGTTGATATTAACTCCATTATCAATTTTTGTTATTCTGCATCCTTTCACACCCTCATTCAAGTTGCTCAGATAGTTCACCCATGCATCCTCACAACTGCTGTTGATGGTGATGCTCACATCCGAGCAGTTTCCCATGAATTTTGATTCGGTATCGTTGTATCTGAAATTTATTTCAGTTATTCCGCCGCCTGTGGAGAAATCGCCGGAAACATTTATCACGGAGATGAAGATGTGTGGTTTTCCCGAGTAATTGGAGAGGATTACAGGAGGTTCTGATATGATTATGCCCGCTTCAGACGAGCGTTCAATGACTGCGCCGTTCTCATAAATGATCTTGCGTGTGCCGAGTGAGTATTCTATGCTGCCTGACTCGCAGGTATGGCGGGTTCCGTTCATATGGACTGTGATATTTCCAGCATGTGCTATCGCGCTCACGCTGCCCTCAGCGAGATTGAGTTTGAATGCGAGTGAAGGAGATTGACCGAATGCAACTTTTTTTATGTCGTGCTGCATGATGATGAAAACTGTTTTCATGCTCTGAAACGCCGCTGCACCTCTTGCATGCTCAAGTGCTGGCATCCCTGTCGCATATATGGTGGTGATTACAGACAGCGTGATTGACAGAATGAGCAGGTATCCGACAACTTCTGACACACCTGAGCTTTTCCGCCGCATTTCAGTCATATCCTCCTGTTAAGCGTTATTCGGACATGAGAGATGCCGCCATATGCTGTCATGTTTACTGATGCCTCCGTCTCAGCACCCATTCCGCTCAGCGTGTAGTTGAAGTAGAAACCCTTGAACGAACGCATCTGAATCTGATCATCGCCAGCACTGACCCTGACCACATACTGATGCATCCCTATCTTCTGAGGAAACGTCTCCACGAATTCAACAGAGCCATCATGCGGAAGTGCGAGTATCGCCGCTGTAAGCTCGGTGCTTAAGGCGTTTCCGATGTCATTGAACTGCCGCTGAATCGCAACATCAGAGGGAAAATCAATGAATGCACGCTGATACAGATTGAGAGATGCAATGAATATGAGAGCAGAGCATGCAAACAGTATGAACGCCACTGTAACAGACACTCCCCTCCTTCCTGAAACACATCTTGGGCTCATTTCAGCGGAATCTTCCTCTCAGGACCAAGTGTGAAATTCATTCGCTCGTCGCATATTTGAATGGTGAGATCTGCTGTGTTTTCATCACACACTGAAACATCGACATTCACAAATAAACCGCGCAATGCATAAATTTCTGAAATTTCTCTGCTGAAATTTCTCATGATTTCGTTGAATTCATCCTCCTTTGCCACTTTCGCCCGGGCGATCTTTGAAGTCCTGACGGTCTCCTCGTATATCTCAGTGATGTGATGTGCAGCAAACGCTGTTTCTGACTGAGCCACCTCGTGACCTGCCGATACAGATTCGTTGAGAAGTGTTGTCAGGCTCACAAGACCGAGAGCGAGTATAATGCCTGATAGAATGATCCACTGCCCTCTCCTCCCTCCTCTCATCATTTTGAGGTTTGAAATAAATGCTTTAATGATTGCGAGAATCTAAAAATTAGTTGCAGCGTCTCGTTGCGATGATGCACTGTGCATCACTGCGCATGATGTTATGTGTGTGAGAGTGTGTGAGAGTTGTGTGAGTGTGAGTGTGTGTGAGTGAAGAGTGAGAGTTGAGTGAAGTGAGAGAGTTTGAGAGTGAGAATGGATTGTGAATGTGAGTGGATGAGTGAGATGAGGAGGAGATGAAGAGGAAGAGCAAAGTAAAAACAGAGGGTGATGAGTTGGATGAAGGTTGCAGTTCTTGATGGTTATGTGGATGAGCCCTCATGTCTCGGTGTTCCTCCTTATATAGCGCCGTATCCCCGCTATATATGGGGGATGCTGAAGCATCTGAACATTGATTCGTGTTACTTCACAATAGATTCTTTCAGGAAGGACAGGAGAGTTAAGGATAAGATTTCAAAATGTGATATTTTGATAGTGATTGCGGGTGCGATTGTTCCTGGCAAGTATCTGGGAGGGGTTCCGCTTTCCGAGAATGAGCTGCCGCATGTCGCATGTGGACGATGCGAGAACATTCTTGTGGGTCCGCTGACACTTAAACTCAAGAAGTGTGATGACAAATTTGAAATTATTGATTTTCCTTTTGAGGAGCGTCTGTTTGAGAGGCTTTGCGAGATGTCCGGTGTGAGATCAAGATTTGACTGCGACAAATTCTCAGTTCTCGGAGCTGATGTTGTGAGGCATCATCCTGATTTTCCACATGTGATATGTGAGATGGAGACATATCGTGGCTGTTACTGGGCTAAGTGTTCATTCTGCGTTGAGAAATTTCAGAATTTCATGATGAGGTCACCGAAGAGCGTGATTGAGGAATTTGAGCGTCTGTATGAGCTCGGCGTCAGACACTTCAGGCTTGGCAGGCAGACAGATTTCCTCACATATATGGCTGAGTTCAGAGATGAGTTCCCCAAACCTCAGCCTGAAAAGATGAGAGGATTTCACGAAGCTATCTGGCGACTTTGCCCTCATATAAAAACGCTGCACCTTGACAACATAAACCCAAAGACAATAGCCACTCACCCCGATGAGAGCAGAGCTGTTCTCAAGACAATCGTTCGGTATCAAACAGCGGGTAATGTGGCGGTGTTCGGCATGGAGACCGCTGACGAGCGAGTTGTAAAGGCGAACAACCTCGCAGCAATGCCTGATGAAGTGCTCTTCGCAATAGAAATTGTGAATGAGCTCGGAAGAAAAAGAGGTTTTAACGGAATGCCCCAGCTCCTGCCCGGCTTGAACTTTGTAACAGGATTGAAGGGAGAGACAAAGGAAACTTATGAGCGCAATTATGAGTTTTTGAAAATGCTCCTTGAGCGTGATCTGCTCGTAAGACGCATAAATATCCGCCAGGTAAGTATATTGCCCGGAACTGCAATGGCTGAGTTTGGCTATAAAAATGTGAAAAAACACAAAAAATACTTTAAAGCATTCAAACGGAAGGTGCGTGAGGAGATAGATCGCGAAATGCTGAAGCGCATTCTTCCATTGGGAACTGTTTTGAGGGATCTGCGCTGTGAGCTTACAGTGGGTAAGGTGACATTTGCAAGGCAGCTCGCATCATATCCGATCCTCACAGGCATCATAGGTGAATATGAGCGGAACAGATTTTTGAATGCAAAAGTTATAGCATATGGAATGCGTTCAATAACTGCGATTGAACATCCCCTGGACATAAACAGGGCGAAGTTGTATCAGATTGATGCAATTCCCGGAGTTGGAATGAGAACTGCTGCTGAAATCGCGGCGAAAAGACCGTTCAGGCATGTTGATGATTTGAAAGAAGCCGTCGGTGAGGATGTGTTCTCGAAATTGAGAGATTTCGTGTGCGTCACAACAGGCGAGTGATTGATCGTGTTCGTCTGTGATGGATGATGATATTATGGACGGAAAGATTAGCACAAGACGGGACGGAAGGATTAGCTCATGACTGGTTTGAAAAGTTTTTCCGGCTTTTCAAGCGGCTGTCCGCTTTTCAGTGGTATTGTTATCTCGTTCATGCTCACCTCATGTATATCAGATTCCATACCGAGCTGCTTCCAGAGTTCTTCCATTTTTGAGGGCATCACGGGCTCAAGCAGCACACAGACCGCTTTCAATATTTGAAGAGTGTTCTTCACGATTTCACCGCATCTTTTTCTGTCTTTTTCATCGCTTTTTATGAGGTGCCACGGTTCTTCACGCTGAAAATAGCTGTTTCCAAAATCTGCGAGCTTCATTATGGAATCAGTCATTCTCTTGAACTCGTATTCAAAGAGCGCATTCACAGCCTCATCTCTCGTTTTGATTATATGTGAGATCACCTCATCCTCTATTTCGCCATCGGGGACTTCTGCCCCGAAATGTTTATGAGCGAACGAGAGAACACGAAATGCCAGATTTCCGAGGATTGCGAGCAGTTCGTTGTTCACTCTTGTTCTGAATGCCTCCCAGGAGAAGTCAAGCTCTTTCGTGTGGCTTGAATGTGCGATGAGGAAATATCTGAGTGTATCTGGATGAAACCGTTTTATAAAATCTGCAACCCAGATCACATTTCCCCTGCTTTTTGAAAGAGGTTTACCGTTTATTGTCATCATTCCCGATGCAACAACAGCGCTTGGCAGTGAATACTCCGCCCCCTTCAACATTGCAGGCCAGAAAATGCAGTGATGATATATTATGTCGGTGCCTATGAAATGTATGATTGTTGCTCTGTTCTCCATCCATATCTCCCGCCATCTCCGCTCCCAGTTCTCGCTGTCTTTCAGCTTGAGCGCTTCTTCTGTGAACGATATGTATCCAATTGGCGCGTCAACCCACACATACACCACGAGATCATCACGATTCGGAAACTTCACACCCCACTTCAAATCACGGGTTATGCACCAGTCCTTAAGCTCACGGCGAACCCATTCAATCGCGTAGTTTCGTGCGTTCGCAGTGCCTCCGAGATTTTTGAGGAATGACAGAAGGAAATCCGCGAATGCTGACAGCCTGAAGTAGTAGTGTGTTCTCTCTCTGAATTTCGCAGGACTTCCGCACACCTTGCACATGGGCTCCCTGATCTCGCCGGGCTCGAGATGACGGCCGCATCCCTGATCACACTCATCGCCTCTCGCACGCTCTCCGCAGTACGGGCACACTCCCTCCACATATCTGTCAGGGAGAAATCTTCCGCAGCGCTCGCAGAATGCAAGCATCACTTTCCTCTCATACACATAACCCCGCTCCATCAGCTTCTCAACAATCTCACGAGTCCTGCGATGATTGCTCTCATCGTCAGTGCTGCCGTAATAATCAAAGCAGACACGGAGATCGCTGAAAACACGCCTGAAATGCTCATGATAACGCCTCACAATCTCCTCAGGTGAAACTCCCTCAGATTCAGCGCTCAACACAATAGGCGTTCCATGCGTATCGGAGCCGCACACAAAAAGCACATCGTATCCCATCTTCCGCAGCATCCTCACAAATACATCCGCAGGCACATATGTGCGAAGATGACCAATATGGCACTCACCGTTCACATATGGCAATGCCGCCGTCACAATCACTGGCCTGTCCCTCGTGATCATCGCTGCTATATCATCAATACAAAATAATAAACAACATCCATCATCCTCCCTCCTATATTCCAATCATCCGCTTCTCTCAGAGTCTCTCAATCTCCCTCTCTCAATCTCCTGAGAGCTCCATTCGCATCGGAAAAAAGAGAAGTCGCATCGGAAAAAAGAGAAGAAAAGAGAACAGAATAGAATAGAAGAAAAGAAGAAAGAGGAAGAACATAAAAGAAAGATGAAGAACACAAAGCGGGGTGATGCATTGCATCGTTATTATCGGATCCAATCTGAAATCGCATCAAAAGCAGTTTTGAAGGATTGCACGGACATAAACAGAATCTCACTTGTTGCAGGCGCCGATCAGGCGTTCTTCCGCGAGGAAGACTCGGAGAAAATAGTTTCTGCGGTCGTCGTCATGAAGTATCCATCATTTGATGTTGTTGAGCATGCGTTCTCAATAATGCATGTGGAATTTCCATATATTCCGGGACTGCTCGCATTCAGAGAGGCTCCAGCTATAATAAGCGCATTCAACAGGCTGAAGTGGAAGCCCGATGTCCTTTTCGTAGATGGCTGCGGCATAAATCATCCGAGATTCGCAGGTCTTGCAACACATGTCGGCGTGGTTTTGAACATACCCACAGTAGGTGTTGCGAAAAACCTGCTGTGTGGAAAAGGTGAAGTGCCTGAAAGAGTTGGGGAAGCGTCTGAAATCGTTTTCAAAGGGACAGTTGTGGGATATTTTCTGAAGAGTAAGAAAAATTGCAGGCCAATTATCGTCGCACCTGGCAATAAAATATCTGTTAAAACATCTGTAGAACTCACAAGAAGATGCATTCGCAGGCATAAACTTCCTGAACCGACGAGAATGGCGCATGTATTTGCAAACAAAATAAAAAAACAGCATATAGCAACAAAAAAGTAAGGTGCTGAGGAAAAAGCAAGCACGCTGACAGCGTAACATCTCACAACCACGCCTTACCTCACAACTACGACGCCTGCAGCTTGCTGTGAGGTCGCAATGTCGCAATAACGGAAAATCAACAAGCGTGGCACAGACGACCAGCACACGGAAGCGAATTGAGCGTTTTATGCATATAAAATAAAAATATCGTTGGAGGAAGACGTATAGCCATTTCGGAATTTGCATCAGGCAGTCAAGTGGTTGCAAATGGGTATATTTGGGAAGTAGAGGCTTGATTGTAAGAAATAAAACATGGCCTTACCGGTATGCTGTTCGCCCTTAATTTTATAAAAGTGGACAATAGAAGAAACTCTCTCCCTCCATTTCATGTAATAATACATTATCACACCTATATTTTTTGACTTCCAGTGATTTTGAGCCGGAAACCGGGCGAATCTCACCCAAAGTGTGAATTTACCACAATACCCTGTTTGGCTATTACCGAAAGGAGATTTTCCATTAGTTCAGGATTACATTTACTCTTCAGGGAATTGGCTGCCATCTGCAAAGGTAAGGTTGGATTTTAGGTTTTGATTGTGATTGTGTGGTGCGGCATTCTCAGAGAAAGAGGGAAACACAAAACACCTACAGACTCGCCTTTGAGCATTACATCAAAATTTTATTTCATTTGAGGGAATGAGTGCCATATCAGAGAAATATTCAGAGCGGATATTTGATGTTGAAATAGGGAGATAAATAAAAGATATGTGAAGAGTTTTTGGTTATCTTTGCTGTATGCCCTGAGGGCACAAGTCAGGCTCTCGAAAGGCACAATAGGCAGGATTTAGATGGTTGTCTCCATCATCTGAAGGTGTCATCATGTTGATTTGATGATGTGGTGGAGCTGGTGGAGCGAGGCATGTAAAGCGTATAAATGAAGAAAACCTGAAATCAGGGAGTATGAATAGTCCAGCAAAA
>Ga0164318_10008131_pt1 | contig 10195 bp, 9 predicted proteins | sample GuaBasSedimGuay9_FD_113734 | JGI IMG/M metagenome (GOLD analysis project Ga0164318, IMG submission 113734) | Subseafloor sediment microbial communities from Guaymas Basin, Gulf of California, Mexico - Guay9, Core 4571-4, 0-3 cm | ecosystem: Environmental > Aquatic > Marine > Hydrothermal vents >...
ATCGGGGTGTCCGAACTTTCTCCCCTGATTTAGGGGAGATGTCCGATAGGACAGAGGGGTAAATACTGAAAATTCGATTTTCAGCTTGCTGAAATTAAGTTGGCGAAATACCCCTTGGCTCTGTCACGGGGATAGTCAACTTTAAGAATTTTCTTTATTTATAAAAATTAAATTTATTCTGTTAAAATGTTAAAGATATGAGTGATATTTCTTTAATTAACACCGTTACCTAAATCATTATAATACTGTATCTAAAACAACCATCCATATAATTTTATCTGAAAAATGTTGATCGGTATTTGAGCAGCCATCCAGAAAATAGTGATGAGAAACCTTGTTGTCCAGGCAAATTCATAAAACTTTAATAAGGCTATGTAAATTACCATTGCTTGAAAATACCAGCTATTGAGAAATGTATGAATGAATAAAATTGTTTGATTTTCAACTTTTATTAAATTACATATTAAAACTATAATAAGAAGAAACGAAGTTACAAAAACAGCCTTAATTATCTTACCTCGGTCAAATTCCAAACCAGTGAAAAACCATAAGAAGAAGGCTCGAAAAGGAAGAGTGATAAGAGTGACTATAATCTGCTTGATCATTTTAAATTTGCAAGCTCCTTCACCTTTTCCAAAAACTTCCTGTTCTCATCTTCAACTCCACTAATTGAGACCCGGAGCACGAACCGGAATCGTGATCAGCAAAGCAATAATAGCAAATTTCATAAACCTATCCTACTTTTTTTATAGCGAAATCAAAGACTGGAGTACACGCACAAGAGTGGACTTCAGGATTTCCTTTTAAATTCATTTGCTCTCAATTCAAGTTTTCTAATGTTTGAAATGAAAGATTACCGGATTCTTAACTCGAGTCCGAAACAAATTCTTTTATTTTCTCTAAAAACAAACGGTTTTCAGATTCATTACCGCTAATTGATACTCGTAAATGTTCTTTTAAAACAGGATGATGCCAAACCGGTCGGATGGCAATATCATTTTCACCCATGAAATTAAACAGATCTTCCGATCTTGATCCTAGAGAAAAAGTAAGAAAATTAGTTGCACTTGGATGAACAATTATTCCATTGATATCGTTCAATTCATCAAAAACCATCTTTTTTTGTTCAATTACTTTTTTGTTATGATCCAGGAAGATTTCTTTGTTATCCAATATCGTAGCAACAAAGGTCTGCGTCATCAAATTCAGGTGAAAAATAGTCATCACTTTTTCCAACTCCCTGATATTATTAGAATTAGAAATCATGTACCCAAATCGTAATCCGGCAATGGAAAAAGCTTTGGAAAAAGAACGAACAATTATCAAATTGGGGAAATGAGCAATTTGATCGGCAAACGTAATACCCGAAAATTCAAAATAAGTCTCATCAATCATTACTAATCGATTTTTATTTGCTTCTATAATTTGTACGATCTTGTTTTTATCCAGCAGGTTTCCAGTAGGATTATTAGGATTGCAAAGAATCACTAATTTACAGTTCTCCGAATCGGAAAGTTCAAGAAACTCATTAACAGAGAAATCAAAATCAGGCTGCAAACTTAGGAATTTGATGCCCAATCCAACTGCACCACAATAGCTGCGGTAATCGAAATAAGATGGTGCCAGCGATACGGCAAATGAATTGCTGTTTTCCCGCACGGCAGTAAATAGATAATACAACATTTCATCGGCTCCATTGCCGAAAGCCAATTGCTCTTGCGAAACTCCGGAATAGGCAGCCAATTTAGCTTTTAATTCTGCAGTGATTTCATTGAAATATCTATTTAAGGGTACATTCTTCATTTTAACGAGGAATTGTTCTTGAATAGTTTTCAACGGATTTAACGAACTTTCATTCAATCCCATTTTAACTTTCCTGCTGGGTACATTTATATTTACCGGTTTCTTAATTTTCAGATCTTTTCTGAAAAAATACATTCTGTGCTCCCCGAGATTTTATTATTTACAAAGAATTTGATTAATATTCTAAGTCAATAAATTCAGTATAAATTTCAAATTAAAAAAACAATTATACAGATATAAAAAATATTTCAAAGCAAATTGGGTAAAAACCATCCAACTGGGGCATAAATGGGACAAAATTTATTAAAAGAAAATATTAGATTGATTTTTCAATTTATTATCAAATAATAAGTTATAAGCATAAGAATACAAGTTGTACTCTGGTATAGATATTGCATTTTATTTATAATAAGGATGATATAATGATACTTTTGAAGATGAGATTTTAGCAGAATTAAAAAAAATCTGACATATCTTGGTGGAAAATGTTTGGTTACAGGAAAATTATAAAAGTATTGATTATAGAATAAGGTTAATTTTATATGAGAGAAGAAAATACAAAGTATATAAATGAAATAGAAAAGCTTAAGCTGAAAATAGCGGAATTAGAAGAAGAGAATGAGCTGCTTAAATCAATCAAAACGGAAGAACTTGATAAACGACAGATAACTGCTCACCTCTTCAATATTGGTACACCCTTATGTTTGGTCAGTACCAATTACAAGATCATTCAGGTTAATGATTCTTTTTGCAGCACTTTTGGTATTGAGCGCAAAGATGCTGTCAATAAAACCTGTCATCACATCTGGAATGGTTCTTTATGCAATACTGAAGACTGTATACTGAGTATGTTAACTTCTGGAAAGAATGAGGTTAGTGTCGAAGCTTTTAGAGAAATCGCTGATGGTTCAAGTCATCCATTTCTCATTCAGGCAAAACCCTTTTTGGACAGTAATGGTAAGATAATTGGTGTCGTTGCAAGTTTTGTTGATATCACTGAACGTAAAATAGCAGAAAATGCTTTGAAAGAGAGTAATGAAAAATTCCGGATTTTAACTGACACCATACCTTCAGCAGTAATGATGAACCAGAACAATAAGTGGGTTTACACAAACTCAGCAGGATGTGAAATCAGTGGTTATTCTGAAGCTGAGCTGCTCAAAATGAATTATTGGGAATTTGTACATCCAGACTATGTCGAGTTTGTAAGAGGGATAGGGGAGAAAAGGCAGGAAGGTAAAAATACTGATTTGAGATATGAATTTGTGATAATAACAAAGAACGGAGAAGAAAAATGGGTTGACCTGGTTGGCGGTGTAAGCCATTATAATGGCAAGCCTGCCGGAATTATTTCAGTCAGCGATATTTCGCATCGAAAAAAAATTGAAAAGGAACTGAAAGAAAGTGAGGAACGGTTCAAATTCCTATCAAAAGCTACTTTTGAAGGCATTGTTGTACATAAACGAGGAATTATTCTCGATGCCAATGATTCTTTCCTGAAAATGACAGGATATACCAGAGATGAGGCAATTGGGAAGAATCTTTTAAATTACATTCCTAAGAAAAATGATATCGCAAAAGTTATAAAGAAGATGCTTCAAAAACATGCTAAGCCATATGTGATTTCAGCACAACGTAAGGATGGTACTATTTTTATGCTGGAATTGGAAGGAAGGAATCTGAAATACAATGGTGAAAAAGTACGTATTGTTGCACTCAGGAATGTAACAGATAGGATAAAAGCTGAAACTGCTTTGAAAGAAAGTGAAGAAAGATTCAAATATCTTTTTAATTCAACTCCAATTTCTATCTGGGAAGAAGATTTTTCTGAAGTTTATGATTACATCCAATTACTTAAAGAAAAAGGAATTAAAGATTTTAATAAATACTTTGATGATAATCCTGATGATGTTAAACTTTGTTCTGAAAAGGCGAAGATCCTGGATGTGAATAATACTACTTTATCCATGTTTAATGCTAAATCTAAATCTGAAATATTAAATAGTCTAGCTGCAATTTTTACTAAAGACTCACTAAATTTATTTAAAGGGCAGCTTATTAAAATAGCCAATAATGAAACCTATTATAGCGGTAAATGTAAAAATAAGACTTTAGATGGCAGGATTCTTGATGTTCTTGTGCACTGGGCTGTCGTACCTGGATATGAAAAAGATTATTCACGGATTCTTGTTTCATTAATTGATATTACATCACATGAAAAAGCTCAGAGATCATTAATAGAAAGTGAAGAAAACTTCAGACAATTAGCAGAAAACATAGATCAAGTTTTCTGGCTGACAGATTGGAAAAACAAAAAACAACTGTATGTAAGCCCTGCTTTTGAAAAAGTATTTGAGTTATCTACAGAAAGTGCTTATAATAACAGAATGAATTGGACGTCAGTGATCCATTCTGAAGATAAATCAAGAGTTGAGGAAATATTTAAAATGAGTGGTTTGGAGAAATGCTTTGTGCAGGCAGATTACCGTATAATTACAAAAAGTGGTAAACTGAAATGGATCGACGACCGTTCCTATCCAATATTTGATGAAAATGGTGAATTGGATCGATTTGTGAGTATTGCAGAAGACATTACAATTCGTAAGGATAACGAAGAAAAAGTTAAAAGTTTATTGGAAGAGAAGGAAATTCTTTTAAGAGAAGTTCATCACCGTATCAAAAATAATATGGCTACCATTGAGAGCTTGCTGAGACTGCATACCAGAAATACCAAAAATACTGAAGTTATTTCCGGGCTTAATGATGCTGTTAACCGGATAAAATCTATGAGGATTTTATATGACAAGTTGCTCGGATCTGATAATTTCAATGATATTTCCATTTTGGGATATCTATCGCCGCTCATTGATGAAGTTATTAGTGTGTTTCCCAATAAAAATATTATTAAAATAAATAAACAGATAGAAGATTTTGAGATTAATGCAAAATTAGTATTTCCTTTAGGAATTATTATTAACGAGTTGATTACAAACATCATGAAATATGCCTTCAAAGATACTGTGGATAATGAAATTACAATTATTGCATCGAAAAAAAATGATAAAGCGTGGATTGCAATACAGGATAATGGTATAGGAATTTCCGAAGAAATAAACTTGAAAACAACCAATAGCTTTGGATTGAGATTAGTTGAAATGCTTATTAGACAAATAAATGGCTCTATTGAACTTATTCATGAAAACGGTACGAAATTTATCCTGGAATTTGATCTGTAATGAATTTATTATGAAATGGGAAATTAACTTGCGAAAAAGTGATTAATTATGAAAGAAAATATCAAGATTTTAATTGTAGAAGATGAAGCAATAGTTGCCAGATGTCTTAGTATGGATCTCGAAATGATGGGTTTCGAAGTATGTGAATTTGCATCCAACGGTAAAGAAGCCATAATTCGGGCAATTGAGAATGAACCAAATTTGATCTTAATGGATATAAATCTTGTAGGAGATATCAATGGTATCGAAGCTGCTCGACAGATCCGCGAGCATAAAGCTATTCCTATGATTTTTATGACGGGCTATTCCCAATTTGAAATTAATGACAAGGTAAAAGAGCTGAATCCCATTTGCTTTATTAATAAACCAGTGGAAGTAGAAATGTTGAAACCTGTGATTGATGAATATTTTGCATAAATTCATGTGTATGAAATATTGTTTAGAACATTTATCAAAATTGCAGAGTTATGATCGAATTATAGATTCAGGAAAGTGAGATGAATAAAAAAAGAAGAAATCACAAAAAACTTCAAATTTCTATTGGTACAGAGAAGTTTAGAGTTCTATTAAATCCTCAGAACTTATCTTTTCCAAAAGAGTTGGAAGGTAAATTCCACCGTGATTATTACAAATCTTCTTTAATGATGCTGCGTTACTCGTTTATGCTGGGAATTGTATATTACGCCGGCTTTGCATTGCTGGACAATTATGCTTTGCCGGAGATCAAATTTCAACTTTATACAATTCGATTTGTAGTAGTTTGTCCGGTTATTTTAATAGTCCTCTTAATGTCTTACACTAAAAAGTTTTATAAATGGTGGCAGTTGGCAGCTTTCACCTCTGTTATGGTTTCTGGCCTTGGCATAATTGTGATGTTGGTGATCGCTCCTGAGCTTGGCCGCAATACGTATTACGCCGGTATAATTCTTGTACTTATCTACAATTATATGCTAGTTAAATTGCGATTTATCTGGTCTTCAGTAGCTGGATTCATCATATTTGCATCTTATGTCTTTGCTATGCTGATTTTTCCAGATTATCAGCCAAAGATATTTGGGATAAATACTTTTTTTCTTTTCAGCGCAAATTTGCTGGGAATGTTTGGTGGCTATACATTGGAATATTACAGCAGAAGAGATTTTTATTTTCGTTATTTGCTCGATAAAGAACGCAAGAAAGTGAAAATGGATAATGTTGGACTGGAAGAGATAGTACATGAGAAAACCAAAGAACTTAAAGAAGATATTCGAAAGCGAAAAGAAATAGAAATAGCCTTGCGGGAAAGCGAAAAGAAATATAGAAATATTATTACACTTGCTCCTATAGGTTTCTATCAATCAATACCCAATGGTGAAATAGTAACTGCTAATGATGAATTAGCAGCAATTTTAGGTTTTGATTCTTCATCAGAATTAAAAGAGTCGTGCAATATGAAAGATCTTTATTTTGCTAATGAACGTGAAGATCTGATAAATAAATATGACGAGTTCAGTGTTGAAAAAATTAGAAATATTGAGGTTAAGTTTAAGAAAAAAGATGGAACTCCAATTTGGGTATTACTTACTTTGCAGTCTGTTAAAAATTTGGATGGAACCACAAAATATTATGATGGATTTGTAATTGATATTACTAATATTAAGAACAAAGAAGAAGAAATCCAGCATAACCTGGAAGAAAAGAACCTATTGCTTCGGGAACTTTATCATAGAACAAAGAACAATATGCAGGTTATTGCTTCAATGCTCAAAATTAAAGGTAGAATGTTTAAAAATGAGATTTTACAAAAGACAATACAGGAAATAGTTAACAAGATAATTTCTATGTCTATGGTTCATCAGAAACTGTATGAAGCGAGAAATCTATCTCAAATTAATTTAAAAGAATATATAGAGGATTTTGTTGTTCATTTAATGAGTAACTATAACTCGAAGGATAGCTCTGTTACGTTGAGGTTGCAGCTGGAAAATGTGCAAATAACTATAGATTCGGCTGTTCCAATGGGAATTATTATTACGGAATTAGTATCTAATGTATATAAACATGCTTTTCCAAATGACGAGAGAGGTGAGATATATATAGGTTTACAGAAAACCGAAACTGGTAATGTAAAAATCAGTTTTAGTGATAACGGAATTGGTATTAACAGCAATGAAGATTTACGAACCATGAGCAATATAGGTTTAAAAAATGTTTTTTCTCTTGTCGAATATCAATTAAGGGGAAAAATTGAATATCATGTAAACAAAGGATTGCATTGGAACATTGAATTTAGTGATAATGTATATAAAAAAAGAATATAATTGTGTTTTATATATAGAGGTCTATTATGAATAAAAAAGTAAAAATCCTTTTGGTTGAAGATGAAGCGATTGTAGCACAATATCTAAGTCTGGAATTGGAACTGGAAGGGTATGAAGTTTGTGGATATGTGGCTACCGGTGAAGAAGCAATTCAAAAAGCTCTGGAAGAAAAACCGGATTTAATTTTAATGGATATTAACATACTTGGTGATATAGATGGAATTCAGGCTGCTGAAGAGATATTAAAGCATAGATATATCCCAATAATATTCATGACTGGTTATTCAAAGTTAGAGTTTACTTCTCGTGCTCAAAAACTTAATCCTCTTGGCTATTTTAATAAACCTGTTGAAGTGGAGACATTAGCTCCTCTTATTGATAAAACTTTCGCCTGAATTGACTTTAATTATTGAGAACATTCTGGATTTATTATGAATTATGATCTAATATTGTTTGATGCCGATGGAACACTTTTTAATTTTGATAAAACTGAAAAAGAAGCGTTTGAGAAGGCAATGAATGCCTTTGGAATTAATCATGATATTACCATTTTACACCAGAAATATGAAAAGATCAATAAAGCCATCTGGCAGGATTTTCAAGATAAAAAAATATCATCTGTAAAATTGCGAACAGAAAGATTCAGGCTTTTTGCTGAAGAAAATAATCTGAATATTATTCCTGAAGATATCAGCCCGGCTTACCTGATCTATTTATCACAGGGAACTCACCTACTTGATGGGGCAGAGGAAACTGTGGAATATTTTCATGGCAAATGTGAAATAGCAATGGCAACTAATGGTCTTTCCGATGTACAGAAGCCGCGTTTTGCAGCTTCAAGATTAGCAAAATACTTTAAGCATATCTTCATTTCAGAAGAGATCGGTTATCCTAAACCGGATAAAGAATATTTCGAATATATCTTCCAAAAACTTCCTTTTAAGAATTCAACTATTATAATTGGCGATAACCTTTCTTCCGATATTAAAGGCGGGAATGATTTTGGAATTGATACATGCTGGTTCAATCCGCAGAAATTAAAGAATAATACCAAAATAATTCCAACCTACGAAATTCAGGATTTATCTGAATTGAAAGAAATTTTAGTTTAAAAAATTATTTAAAGATAAAATCTTGACATTCAAAACGAAAAAAAACAAATCAATTTTTATGTTATCCAAAATCAAATTGATGGATATAAATAATGATAGCAGGGAGAGGATATGTCTAAAAGAACATTTACAATAAATATAGATGAAGAGACTATTAGAAAGATTAAAAAATTAGCCAAGATCAATCACATGAAGACTTCGGAGCTGGTGAGTGGAGTACTTACGAATTTTGTTGGCAGTTTTGATGTTTTTAAACATAATGATGAAGAGAAACCAGTCTCTGAACCGGTAGATGAAAATTATGTGGAATATTACAAATCTTTGCGTAAATTACTTTCCAGCGAAGATATTCCAAAAGATTCAAAAGAATTTTTAGTAGGATAAAATAAAAAAAACTTCAAGGAAATATCCCCGAAGTTTTTTATTCGCAAATCTTAATTATCAATTATTAATCTATTTCAATATACCCTTAGAAATAACTACCCTTTGAACTTGATTTGTTCCTTCATAGATCTGGCATAATTTTACATCTCTCATAATCTTCTCTACCGGATAATCTTTGGAATAGCCATCTCCACCCATTACCTGAACTGCATTTGTTGCAACTTTCATGGCTGCATCGGAAGCATATAATTTCGACATTGCAGATAGCACGGCAATATCTTTTTGATCATTATCATAAGCCCAGGCTGCTCTCCATGTAAGCATTCTGGCTGCTTCGATTTCAGTAGCCATATCGGCCAGCATAAATCCAACAGCCTGGTTGGCTGCGATAGGTTTACCAAACTGGATACGATCTTTGGCCCAATCTCTGGATATTTCATAAGCTTCTCTGGCTGCTCCCAAACTAAGAGCGGCTACACCTGTTCTGGTTCTATTAAATGTTTGCATTGCTACTAAGAAACCTCGTCCTTCTTTACCAAGTTTGTTTTCAACTGGAATTTCCACATCATGATATTTTATTTCATTTTGTACGGAAGCATTTTGCCCCATTTTCTCCAGCTTACTTACAATTTCTACACCTGGGAGATCGGTAGGAACAATGAAAGGTGTAAGGCTTCTGGCTCCTTTCTCCGGATTTGTAAGAGCAAAAACTGTATGAAATGCAGCAACTTCGCCATTTGTAATAAAACGTTTGTGTCCGTTTAAAATATATTTATCACCTTTTAGAATGGCAGAAGATTTGATCCCAGCAACATCAGAACCGGCATTCGGTTCTGTAAGGCAGTAGGCAGCAACAGCCTGTTGTTCTTTTATTAAACCAAAATACTTCTTCTGTTGTTCTTCTGTTCCTGCCAGTAATAGCGGGGTAAGAGCCAATGTATTTGCATCGATACAAATACCTATTCCTACACAGGCGGCACCAAGTTCTTCAGAGCCCAAAGCCCCTTCAAAAATACCATATCCGTTTCCACCCCATTGCACTGGAACCGGGCCGTTCATCAGTTTTTCTTTATAAGCCTGTTTCACGATTTCCCACGGGAATTCACAAGATGCATCATACTTCATTCTATTTGGACGAATCCATCTGTCAGCAAAGTCACGATATTTTTCAATTATTTCCTGCTGTTTTGTATCTAATCCAAAACTTACCATTCTATCCTCCATTATTTATATTTATCTAAGGCTTCTGCATAATACAAACTTTGTCTTTGCGAAGCATCTATCAGAGAGTTTCTGCTGAAGCAATCTATATTGCTAATTGATTACTATTTATAGAGATTGCTTCGTAAGCAACAGCGAG
>Ga0164318_10008132_pt1 | contig 10194 bp, 9 predicted proteins | sample GuaBasSedimGuay9_FD_113734 | JGI IMG/M metagenome (GOLD analysis project Ga0164318, IMG submission 113734) | Subseafloor sediment microbial communities from Guaymas Basin, Gulf of California, Mexico - Guay9, Core 4571-4, 0-3 cm | ecosystem: Environmental > Aquatic > Marine > Hydrothermal vents >...
CAGGAGGTTGATCATGGAAACAGTAGAAGTAGATTTAAGAGGGGACGTCTGCCCTTATCCTTTGATTATGGCCATAAAAAAGATCAGCGAGCTGGAAAAGGAGCTGAAAGCAGGCAGGATAGTTCTGAAAATCATTATCGACCATCCGCCGGCTACCCAGTCCATCCCTCGAGAGAGCGAAAAAAGAGGATATCAGACCGGATTAAAAAAGATAGGGGCAGCGGAATGGGAGATAACTGTCCAAACTGTCCAATAGAAGAAAAGAGGAGAGAAATGAATGTTTTAAAAGGGATTTACAAAAAAATATTTGGAGCTGCCTGGCCGGTCTGGTTAGGAGGATTGTTGATCGGGCTTTTCAATGTTTTCGAGTATATAATGAAAAAACCGTGGGGAATTACTACCGCTACTTCCCGCTGGACAGGAAGGATCCTCTATCATTGGTTTGGGGTCAATACCCCTGAATGGCTTTATTTCACACAAAAAAAGATGATGGCAAAGACCCCCTTTATGTATGGCAGTGACTCCATCAATATCGGCCTGATCCTGGGAGCGTTTATCGCTGCCTGTCTTTCTTATGAGTTCGCTATCAGAGGCCCCAGAAATAAACGGATGTATCTTCAGGCCTTCATTGGAGGCTTCATTATCGGTTACGCGGTCAGGCTTACCAACGGGTGTAATTTAGGCTCCTTTATCTGCTCTATCTCCTGCCTTTCTTTAAGCGGATGGATATACTGGGCAGGCTTGGTTATTGGAGCTTTTTTAGGTGTAACATATATTAAGCGGCAGATCTACAGGATGCCGGCGACTGTTGAGAGAAAACCTGAACAAAGCGGCAGGGGGGCAGGAAAATTTTCCGGGAAAATGCAGATTTTCCTGGGGATAATCGGCCTTTTAGCGGCAGTGGTAATTACCCTGTTCTATGCCCGTTTTACTAAAGCCAGTGTGGTTGTCCTGTTCTTGATAGGAATTGCCTTCGGTGTTATACTTCAGCGCAGCCGCTTTTGCTGGGCTACCTGTTATAAAAATCTTTTTATCAGCAGAAATGCCGATCTTTTTAAGGCCATCATCATCAGTATGCTGGTGGCTACAGTTGGCTTTTCCCTGATCATGTATAAAATGGTTCCTGACCCTTCAACAGGAGTGCTCCCTGCTTATGCTAAGATAAATGAGATAGGAAGTCCTTTTGGCATTCCCCATTTGATCGGGGGTATCTTATTCGGCTTTGGAATAATCTTAACCGGCGGATGTGCCTCAGGAATTTTATATCGAATGGGAGAAGGTTATATCAGCCTATGGGTAGCTTTCTTTGGAATGCTGGTAGGGCACGGCTTTATCGCCCATAACTGGGAGTGGCTCCATCCCAATCTCCTTAAGGGGACCAAGGTATGGTTACCTCAATATCTGGGCTGGGGCTGGTCAATATTTTTGACTATATCGGCATTAATGCTTGTATATCTCTGGATCAGTTATTGGCAGGCAAAAACAGAGATACAAAAGTAAAGTAAGGAGATTGATTATTAATATCAGGGGGCAAAAATGGGTCTAAAACAGCTGAAATATGTAGAACTGGATGATATAAAAGGCAGCCTATATGCAGCAGGCGTTCCTTACGTATTGCTTCCTACCAGCGTCGTAAAATCCATAGATATTGTTTTGCGCAAGATTGCCGGGGATGCTGCCTGTGAAACCTTGATTTACCGTATTGGTGAAGATATCGGCAGGGAATATGTCCGCAGGATAAGCAAGATCCTGGAAGGAACAGGTGTGGAGTTGGATAAGGACACGTTTCTTGAGCAGGTCTATTGTACCACAATGCAGTCCGGGTGGGGAAACATCGAGGTTAAGGAGCTTGATATAGAAAATAATCATATTAAAGTCATTATAAATAACAGTCCTTCTCAAGAACTGATAGAAAAAAGCAAGTGTTCTCTGGAAAGGGGAATATTAGCCGGCGCGTATCGGCAGAGCACGGGTAAAAGGATATATTATGCCCTTGGGGAAAAGACCCGGCAGGGTTTGATATTAGATGCGCTTCAAGATATTCCTCCTGAGGTATTAACAGAGGAGAAGTTGGCTCTTTTAAGCAAAGGAGAGTTGGAAAAAATAGTGGAAGAAAGGACGAGGGATTTAGAAGAGGCCAAGGCATTTAGCGAAGGGCTGATCAGCCATATGTTAGACGGGGTAATCGTTACTGATTTGGAAGGCAAAATAGTTAAAGTTAATACTGCGGTTGCAAAGCTGTTGAATTATAATATGGAGGAATTGGTCGAAGCTCCTTCCTCCAAGATCATTGCTGAGAGAGACCTGAAAAGAAATGAGGAATGCACCAGGCAGACCTTAGACAAAGGTTTTGCCTGGGATTTTGAATTTTCCTGGATCAGCAAAGAAAAGAAAGAGATCCCTGTCAGCTGCAACCGCTCAATATTAAGGGACGCTCAGGGAGATATTATCGGGGTTTTATGTGTAGTGCGCGATATGAGAGAGACGAAAAAATTAGTCGGGGAAATAGAAAGGTCAAGGGATGAATTGCAGGCAAAGGTCAAAGAATTAGAGAACTTCCATGACCTGGCAGTGGGAAGGGAATTGAAGATGATCGAACTTAAAAAAGAGATAGAGACCCTTAAAAAGCGGTTAAACGAAATGAAATGAAGGCAACAGCCGAGAGAGAATTAGAAGAAAAATTGAGAAAGACAAGGCTCGCTTTAATGAATATGCTCGAGGATATGACCGGGGATAAGAAGGCGATAGAGAATGCCTATCACGAGTTAAAGGAAACTCAGGATAAGCTGGTGCAGTCGGAAAAGATGGCTGCTGTGGGCCAATTAGGCGCGGGGGTTGCCCATGAATTGAACAACCCTTTAGGGGGGATCCTGGGTTACGCCCAGTTCATACTGGCTAAAATGCAGAAAGAAAATTTTAATATCAGCGATTTTAAGATCTGCGGACAATACTTGAAATATATCGAAAAAGAGGCCCAGCGTTGTAAAACTATTGTGCGGAACCTTCTTATCTTTTCCCGAAAGCCTGACAGGGCATATGAAACTATAGACATAAAAGAAGTTATTGATTATACCCTTGCTTTGGTTATCAGTCAGCTTAAGTTAAAGAAGATAAAAATAACTACAGATTTTGCCCCTGATATAGAGAAGATATCAGGCAACATTAACCAGCTCCAGCAGGTTTTCATGAATTTAATGATCAATGCCCAGCAGGCAATGCCCGGGGGAGGAGAGTTAAAGATTTCCGCTTATAAAAAGTCCGATCAGGAGATCGCCATAGAATTTGCTGATACCGGTTGCGGGATAGCTAAGGAAAATTTGGGAAGAGTTTTTGACGCTTTTTTTACCACCAAGCAGGGCTTGAAAGCGACCGGTTTGGGTCTTTCTATAAGTTACCAGATCATCAAGGAGCATAAGGGAACGATAACCGCGCAAAGCGAGGAAGGCCGGGGCGCGGTGTTCATGATCACCTTGCCGGTCGGTTCCGGATAAAAATAATGGAAGTGGTTATGTAAGAAAAGGGGGAAGCATGAGTGAAGGCAATATCTTGATCGTTGATGACGAGGAAACGATGTGTAATCTTTTAAAAGACATTTTGGCCGAAAAAGGGTATGAAGTTACTACTACTCAAAAGGCAAGGGAGGCTTTGGAGCTTGCGCAAGATAGGCCCTTTGATCTGATAATCACGGATTTAAAAATGCCTGAGATCGATGGCATAGAGATGGTCAGGCAGATCAAGGAATTCGGCATAGACAGTATAGTACTCGTCATTACCGCTTATCCTTCTGTCGAATCCGTCCGCGATGTGCTCGGGTTGGGCGCTTATGACTATATCACCAAGCCGTTCAACCTCGAAGAGATGTTCTTTACGGTGAAAAGGGCGGTGGAATTCCATCAACTCAACGTAACCAATAAGAAATTAATAGAAAAACTGGAGAAACAGAATATTCTCTTAGAGGGAAAAAAACGAAAGGCTGAAAAGGACATCGGTAAAGATGAGGGCGGAAACAGGGGTTGAGAAAGAGGGGGCGCGGGAGATGCGATTACTGAGGACGATTCTGGTTATGCTGGTAAGCATAGGAGTTATCTTTTCGTCAGTCCACGGAACGTATGCGGATCAGACGAGCGATCTTATCTTAAAACTTCTGGTCAAAAAAGGCATAGTTACTCAGAAAGAAGTGGATGAACTCAAGGCCGAGGTCGCAAAGGCGAAGATAGGGGCCCCGGAAGTGGGAGAACCGGCCGAGCGCGCCGGAAAGCCGGAATGGACCGAGCGAATAAAGTTAAAGGGGGATATAAGGCTGAGAAATGAATATCAGAGGCCGGGTTCAGGAACCTACGTGAACCGCCAGAGGATAAGGGCGCGGGTCGGTCTGGAAGCCGGGATAACGGATACCGTTACAGGCGCTGTCGCGCTGGCTACGGGGGGTGTCGGTAACGCCAGGTCCACCAATCAGACCCTGACGGATGCGTTCGGTACCAAGGCGTTCGATCTGGATAAGGCGTATATTGACTGGAAACCGTATAAGTTCATACACTTCACGGGCGGAAAATATGCGAATCCCCTGTACCATCCGAGCAACCTTCTCTGGGACGGCGACCTCAGGTTTGAGGGGGCTTCGACAAATGTAAAATATCCTCTTCGTGACGGCTTTGGGATACCTCTTGATGTCATGGCAAACGCGGGTATCTTTGTACTGGATGACCTTGCGATCGATAAGAAGAACCCCTTTCTATACGCTGTTCAGGGGGGGCTTGGTTCTTCGGTGGGAGACATATTAGAGTGGAAGGGTTATATCGGCTATCTTGACTTTGCGAAGATAAAGGGCACGACATCGAATGATCTAGTCCCGACTACAGGCAGGGCTGATCCCGCGGGGTATTACTATTATGACTACAATATCCTTGAATTGAGCGGAGAGACGACATTTCATTTTCTGGAGCAGAATCTTCCGGCGCCATGGGATAAGCCATTGACACTGTTCGGTGATTACGCTCAAAACCTTTCGGCCGGGGATAAGAGACACGCGTGGGAACTCGGGCTCAAGTTTGGCGAGAAACCAAGATCTGCCGGGGCCTGGAGAGCGCTATATAATTTCAGATGGTTTGAAAGAGACGCGTTCCCTGATGAATTCCCGGATGCCGATTTTTTCAGGGGCAGAACGGATGGATATGGCCACAAGTTCGGGTTTAGTTACGGCCTTTGGAAGAACATCAGACTGGATTTTGCTTATTTCCTTTTTCGTGACAAAACACAAGGGGCCGACCCTAACGATAAATGGGGCCAGGTTCTCCAGGCGGATTTGAACATTATATTTTGATTAATTCTCTGCTTTTTGGGCTTATACCTCGAAATCAGCATATAAGCGGTTTTAGGCTTTGCTTTCGATCTTGGCCCACTGGGCCCTCAGCCTGGAAATACGGCGGGATGCGTTATTTTTTCTGATCGTGTTATTCTTCGCGGCTCGGGTCAGCCTGGATTCCAGGTTTTTAAGAGCGTTATCCGCTTCCTCGCGATCTTTTGAAATTATCAAAGTCCGGGCTTTTTTTGTAAGAGTACGGAGCTCGGATATTACGGCCTTATTCCTGATATGTTTTTTCTTGTCCTGCCTTAAGCTCTTGAAAGCAGCTTTTTTATTTGCCATCTTGTATCTCCCCTGAACGTTAAGAATCGGTCGATTTAGGTGCCTAATTTAGCACAGGGGTTCATATTTGTCAATCGCTTTTTCCGGCTCCCCACGGCTCCAGGTCTACACATTTACATTTCATCAGCGCTTTTGCTTTTCTACTGAATTGCATTTCTTGCTTTTGTAAATGTGTAGACCTGGAGCTGGTGCTGGTGTTATAATACTGACCCGAAGAACAGATCAGACAACCGGTAGGGGGATAATTGACCCATCGAAGACTTATAAGATCAAGCGGGATAATAGGTTCTGCGACAATCGTGAGCCGTGTGCTGGGATTTGTCCGCGACATTCTTTTTGCAAGGCTGTTCGGGACCAATATATTCGCCCAGGCGTTTGTAGTGGCGTTCCGCATTCCGAACGTGCTCCGCGATATGGTCGGGGAAGGAGCCACTGACGCCGCGATCGTCCCCATCCTGACCGAATATAGGCATGCGCGCACGCCGGAGGAGTACTGGGAAGTTGCCCGGATCATTTTGAATCTTATGTTGACCGTGCTTGTAGTGTTGTCGGTAGCGGGGGTGGTCTTCGCTCCGTTACTGGTAAAAGTGATAGCGCCCGGGTTCATACGCACCCCTGAAAAATTCGCTATGACAGTGTTTTTGACCCGTATGATCTTTCCGTATATCCTTTTTCTCGGGATGGTGGCTTACAGTAAAGGGGTCCTTAACTCATTTCACTATTTTACGACGCCGGCATTCGCTCCGGTAGTGCTGAATATCACCATGATCCTGACGCTTGTGGTCCTGTGTCCTGTCATAGGCGTAAAAGGCCTTGTCATCGGTGTTATGGCAGGCGGTATTTTTGAGATGCTGATACAGGTGCCCCCGCTTCGGGCAAAAGGCTTCAGATTTGGAAGAGGTTTTCATCTGGTGCACCCGATCGCCAAAAGGATAGGAAAACTGCTTTTGCCCAGGGCGCTGGGCACGGCGGTTTATCAGTTGAGCGTTCTTATCGATACTGTGCTGGCGTCGCTTGCCTGGATAGTGGGTGCGGGCGGGGTGGCCGCGCTGTATTATTCCAACCGGCTTGTGCAGCTGCCGCTGGCTGTTTTCGGGATATCTATAGCTACGGCTGCTTTGCCGAAAATGAGCAAAGAAGCCGCGTCAAATGATATGGCCAGGTTTAAAGATACTGTCTCTTTCTCTTTAAGGACGGTGTTTACGGTAATGATACCTGCGGCGGTAGGGCTTATGATACTGGCAAAACCGATCGTGAGGATACTTTTCCAGAGAGGGGAGTTTGCGGCGTATTCTACGGCAATAACATCGTCAGCGCTGTTTTTCTATACTTTCGGTCTTTTCGCGTATGCGGGTATCAAGATCCTGGTGAATACGTATTACTCCATGGGGGATACCCGCACGCCCGTAAAAACAGCCGCTGTTTCGCTGGTGAGCAACCTTGTGCTCAATCTGATACTGATGTGGCCGCTCAAGATCGGAGGGCTTGCCCTGGCCACTTCCATAGCGGCTATGACTAATTTCACGATACTCTACGTGATATTGATGAAGCGGATCGGGGACATCGGGACGGCCAGGATACTTTCGTCTCTTGCCAGGATATGCGCGGCAGCGGGAGTGATGGGCTTATTTACGTTCGTTACCGCGCGTATATTTCTGCAGACATCCGGGCTTTCGTCTCTTGCGGTTTTCGGGAGGCTGGTGGTGACTGTTTTCGCCAGCGGTATCGTGTATCTCGTATCGGCATTCCTGGCCAGGGTCGAAGGGGTCAGGAGGATGTGGGCACTGGTCCTGGCGCACAGAAGAATTTAGTAACTGGTGATGAAGGACAAAATATCGTCTAAAATAAAAGATCTGCCCGACTCTCCCGGTGTATACGAGTTCCTTGATTCTAAAGGCCGGATCATATATGTGGGCAAGGCACGCCGGCTTCGCCGCCGCGTGGCCTCCTATTTCCGGCCCGGCCGTGTCACTGACAGCCGTCTGGCGCTTCTGAGAAGCGAAGTGCGCGATATTAAGTTCATCAGGGCCTCTTCCGAAGCCGAAGCGCTTATATACGAGGCCGGACTTATAAAAGACCATACCCCGAGATTTAATATCGAACTTAAGGATGACAAGTCTTACCCCTTTCTTAAACTTACCGCTGGTGAGGAATACCCGAGGCTTTTCATGACACGCAGAAGGTTGGGCGACGGGGCTGTTTATTACGGCCCGTACGTCAACGTGAAGTTATTGAAAGAGGCATTGTCATTCATGAAAAGGGTCTTTCCATTGAGAAGTTGCCGCCGCCTTCGTAAATCAGTCTGTCTTGAATACCATATCGGCCAGTGCGCCGGGCCGTGTGAGAAGAAGATATCGGCCGGAGAGTACGGGGATATAGTGGGCCAGTTGAAGAAATTCCTTGAGGGCAGGAAGGACGATCTTATCCGCAGCCTGGAGGAACAGATGGCCCGGTTTTCCCGGGACAGGGAATATGAGAAGGCCATCTTCGTTAAAAAACGCATCGAGGCTCTCACGGCTGTGCAGCAGCTTCACGACCGGTCGCAGCATCCTGTGTACGGCGAACTTGACGAACTGCAGAATGCCCTGAACCTTCCTTCCATACCGGTAACAATAGAATGTTTTGACGTGTCGAATATCAGCGGACAGCAGGCCGTGGGGTCCATGGTAAGGTTTGCCGCGGGCCGGCCGCGTAAAGCCGAATATCGAAAGTTCCGCATAAAGAAGGTGGCGGGCATAGATGATTATTCCATGATCCGTGAAGTCGTGAGGAGGCGGTACTCCCGTCTTCTTAAAGAAAAAAGATCGTTGCCGGATATGGTGCTGATCGACGGCGGGAAAGGGCATCTTTTCGCGGCCAGGAACGAACTTAACGAATTGGGGATGGGCAGCGTTCCGGTAGCCAGCATCGCCAAGGAGCATAATCATCTTTATACCACGTCACGTGAACAGCCCATAAGACTATCGCCGGGCTCACGTCTGCTTCTGCTTATTCAGCGTATAAGGGACGAGGCGCACCGTTTTGCCGTGACCTACCACAGGAGATTGAGACGCACGGAAAAATTCGATACGGACTTGAGAAAGATAAACGGCATCGGGCCTAAAAGGGAGAGGATACTTCTGGAAAAATTCGGCAATATCGAAAATATCCGAAGGGCTTCTCAAAACGAACTGCAGAAGGCCGGGATCGATAAAATGACCACCCGGCTGATCGTGGAGTATCTCCATAAAGGCGGATAACCTGCGTTGCGGATAATCCGCGTTTTCGAGGCAGGGTTTTATATATGGATTATATATGTTATAATGTCAAATAATCAATGGAGGTCAGATATATGATAGACGAGCTGCGCGAATCGATAAAAATACTTGATACAAAGGTCGAAGAACTCAGGGGGTATCTTTGACCTGGCTAAAAAGGTGAAGAGGATAGGAGAGATAGAGGAACAGCTCAATGACCCCGGGATATGGAAGAACCAGGGAAAAGCCGACGGGCTTTCACGGGAGCTCAGGGCGATCAGGCTGATAGTAGGGCCTTACAACGAGATAAAGGCACGGTATGACTCTCTAAAAGAGCTTTCCGGCATAGTGGAGGCGGAAGATACCGGATCCATCAATAGCCTGATGGGAGACGTGAAAGATATCCGCGGGGAGATAGACAGGCTCGAGTTTAAGTGTATCCTGGGCGGCGAGGCCGACAGGTGTTCCGCTATAGTGAGCATTAATGCCGGCGCCGGCGGCACGGAATCCTGCGACTGGGCATCAATGCTCTTGAGGATGTATCTACGCTGGGCGGAAGACCATGGTCATTCGTTTGAGATCGTCGATCAGCTCAGCGGTGAGGAAGCCGGCATAAAAAGCGCCACTTTTATAGTAAGGGGCGATTTTACGTATGGTTATCTTAAAGCGGAAACCGGGGTTCACCGGCTGGTCCGTATATCCCCTTTTGACTCCAACAGGAGACGCCACACATCGTTCGCGTCAGTTGACGTGATCCCCGATATAGACAAGGACATAAAGATAGAGATCAGCGAGAACGACCTCAGGATAGATACGTATCGTTCCAGCGGCGCCGGAGGACAGCATGTTAACGTCACGGATTCCGCTGTACGGATAACGCATATACCCACCGGGATCGTGGTGCAGTGCCAGAAAGAGCGTTCCCAGCACAAGAACAAGGCCACGGCCATGAAGATCCTCAGAGCGCGTTTATACGAAGCAAAAAGAAGGGAGCAGGATGAGGGGCTGATGCGCGCTTACGGGGAAAAGAAGAAGATAGAATGGGGCAGCCAGATACGTTCGTATGTCCTGCATCCTTACAGGATGGTGAAAGATCATCGAACAGGGGAGCAGACCTCTGGCGCCGAAAGAGTTCTGGACGGAGGGCTGGATGGGTTAATAGAGGCGTATCTTAAGAAGACGGCCGCGCAAAAAAAATAAGGATTTATATACAGCTCCTGGTCTACACATTTACATTTTGGCAGTGCTCGGAGCTGAGGAATTGTAAATGTAAATGTGTAGACCAGGAGCTGAGGAAGAGGAGCTGAGGAAGAG
>Ga0164318_10008133_pt1 | contig 10194 bp, 11 predicted proteins | sample GuaBasSedimGuay9_FD_113734 | JGI IMG/M metagenome (GOLD analysis project Ga0164318, IMG submission 113734) | Subseafloor sediment microbial communities from Guaymas Basin, Gulf of California, Mexico - Guay9, Core 4571-4, 0-3 cm | ecosystem: Environmental > Aquatic > Marine > Hydrothermal vents...
ATCATAAGAGTGATGAAGCGTAAGTAATTGGGTGATGGTGGGCAGCAAAAAGACGCTACCCACCCTTTGATGAATGGTACTTTCATTAAATGTTACCAACAAAACGGTTAGGGATAACTCTTTACAAAAATGACAATATGTTGAGGATTTTCAATCGTTATCAGTCATTAGGCAACAAAATCGATTACTACTCTTTTTCCTATTGCATGAGCAATTTGTTCTAAATTAGAAAGTGTCAAATGATTTTTAGGATTTTCAAGTTCTTGTATAGAAATGCCTAAACAACCTGCCACCGTTTTTAATGACGGTTTGCCTCGGTTAAAATGGATCAATAATGCTGATTGAATACTGGCATCAGGTGTAATCAAATACCCATTCGATTTTTCTGTATCTGGCTGTGGAATTTCTATGCCATCTTCTAGCCGTCCTTCAAGTGATAAATTTAAGACTTCTACTGCATTAGACAAAGCTTCTGATAATGTAACACCTTCTGTAAAGGCCTCGTTAATTGCTGGAAATTGCACAAAAAATCTTTTTTCCTCATCAGAAGTAATGATAGCTTGATATTTTATGCTCATTGCAATTTCACTCCAGTCTCTTTTTCTCTGTTATGTCAGTAATAAAGAGATGAGATAAGTGATTGATTTTATTATATATTAGATTTTGTGAATATAGCGTAGGGTGGGTAGCGTGTTTTTGTGCCGGCCCCATTAGTTTTTTGAGCTATAGTTAATTAACATCAGCATGAACAGTGACAGTTGTTCAAAGGTTATCCATAAGATGTTCAAGTTTCAAAGAAAAACTGATACACTGATACGATCAGAGATATTTTACACCAAATCCAATTAGATCAAATGGGGCCGGCACAAAAAGACGCTACCCACCCTACAAAAATTAAGCCTTTCATAAAGATGGTATCCAATGCCCAAGCATTAGAAAAACTCTTTTTGAGTAAACTTGTACCTAAATCACGTTTACTATGAACCGGTACTGTTGTACGCAAAGCGTCTTTACCTAATTGATGATGACTTCCACGTATTCGTAATACTTGCCAACCGTGTTGATTAAGCTTTTTTATCACTTGTTTTCCATCCATTGTTTATTCCGCGTTAGGCTGAAAGCAAAAACCTTATAAAATACTTCTGTACAAAACAATACACTTGAGCGATTTTTTAGCCAAATAGGGCCTTTCTGGATGAACTGTTAGCTGTTGATTTCTTGGAACAATAATAACATCCATATCTTTCATTGGCATTGCTCTCCACCGGTAAGATAAATAAAAGGCTTATATTTTATAAGCTATGAGCTTTCCATGTCATACCCGAAAATCTCTTTTTTCACAAATAGCAAATTCTTATAAATACTTTTTAATTTTTCTAAATCGGTACTATCATAATTCCGGCTGACAAAATATTGATATTTGTTAGTTCCTAATTTTTCTAATAGGACAAAATTCCAAATCGCTCCAATAATAAAAGCGCCTTTTATCGTCGTGAAACTATTCAACTCAATCGCGGCAATTAATTCGGCTAAAAGTTGCGGTTCAGGATCTTTTGCCGCTTTTGATTTCTTAAATTCTTGTATAAAAAAGTAGGGTTGCTCTGAAAAAAAATACCCTTTAGCGACGACAAAATCAGCTTCCCCATTTAGAATAAACTGCTCGGTTTGATAACATAAATTTTCATCATAAAAATCCCTGATTTCTTTATCAATATTGACAAAGTTAATCCGATTTAAAATTGGGGTAATAAATTTAACCTTCAAATCTTCTTCTTTATAGTTTTCTAAATAAAAAATATTGTTATCAATTAAGTTTTTCAAAAAGTGTATATCTTCTTCATCTAATTTGATGTTTTCATCATTAAACCAGTCGTCGAATTTATGATAATTCAGTTTAGGTTTGATTTCTACAATCTTTTTTAAATCACTAAAACCTATTTGACTAAAACAATAAGTTGGAATTTCATCTTTTATTTGATACTTAACTTCAAGTAAATTTAAGCGACTTTTTAATTCCTCATTTTCTTTTAATAGCTGCTGTAACTCTATTTCTGTAATCATTGTCATAGTTTCGATTGAGTTAGTTTAACTTTTTGATAAATATCAAAATTCTCGGTTTATCCTTTATGTATACTTAGCATTGTCATAAGGTTGCTGTTGCAATTATAGCCCTAGTTGAACAGTCTCAACCGCTATTTTGTTTATGTCTTTGAAAAATTTAACGCATTAATATAATAACCTTCAATTGTATTAAAACTCTCTACACAAAGCTTATACTCAACGAGGTGATAAACTTAACTTTTTTTAAATGAATGCACGGGAATTGTAGGGTGGGTAACGTGTTTTTGTTGCCCACCAAATCTATATCAAAAAGTTTTTCACGCAAAAATTTTGCGCGCAAAACTTTTGCGTGAAAAGCTATGCCCATTTGCAGTATAGCATCTTTGCGCCTTGGCTCGAAGCGTGATATGAGTAGCTCACTTGCTGGTATATGTCATTTATTTGCAATGATATTGAATACTCGGTTTTATTGAGTACGTTATTTTTAACGCAAGAGACGCAAGCGATGTTTCGATATGCTGATGGTTCACAAAAAAACCAGTTGTTTCAATCGTTTTTGCCAGTAACGTTTTTAGCCTCCCCACAATTTAACCAAGCCTATCAACTCTGGAATGCTGAATATTTCGGCGTAGTTGCCTTTAAACAAATAATAACTGCCAGTGATAGCACCATAGATTATGCTGATTGACCCCAATAATAATAAAGGATTTTGATATTTTTTCAACGGCCTATATTTTTCTGAAAACACAATCAACATATAAAACATCACGTATATACTCGCAACTAATATTGTTAGTCTACGATGTATAACTAAGTGTAAAGAAACGGCTATGGAAAAAACGAGCAGAAACCAAAAAAATGGAATAACGAAATTGAGCTGTTTGAATTTATCCAAAGTTCTTACATATACAAAATCAAATATGAGATAAAAGACAAACCCTAATAATACGAGTGGTGCAATCAATGGTAATTTAGCTATTGTATAATACCAAGGGCTATTACCTGCTGTTTCACAAAAACGGCAACGTGCGGATTCTTCATAAGCGGCCAGTTGTTCTGGAGACATGTTATCTAGCATGGCTTGATACTCTGGTGGATGCCCACCACTAATTAGGGGTATGTCTCCCATTGTATAATAAAGTGGCACGTACCAAGGCAAACTGAGTACTAATGCTGGAACGGCCCCTAATAACAGAGCTTGGATTTTACTTTTCTTATCTGATTCGCTGACAAGTATGATGTAAATAATGATGGGTATGATGATACCGGATGTTACTTTGGATAGTAAAGCTAAACCTAATAATATCCCTGCAAATAGGTACAATAATTTGGGGTGTTGTGCAGAACGGGCCATCATGGTTAATGCTACCGCTAATGCGGCCCAACCGGCGTGTAAATTATCTATCCAAAGTATGCCAGATACATAAGTCATTATCGGATCGGTGGCAATCCCTAATAAGGGTATCCAGAATAACGGGGAAAGTGCTGATGGGTTCAGGCCGTAAGTCAAAAATAAACTCCGGCCCATTAAAGCCACCGCTAAAATGGCCAACAGATGCCCTAACCATGAAACAATAACGGCTTTATCTGGTGCATTACGTTCTACAAAGGGACGTAGCAATAACGGAAACATTGGCGGATGTACCGGCATTTCACGGTTAGCGCGTGAAAGGTAAGCTGGATTTGTAGAAAGTGGGGAGCCTTTAAGCGTATATTGACCAGTCTCTATCCAGTTTTTGGTCAAATACCAAAAGGCTACTTCGTCACCTTCATTATGTGACAAATTAAGAGTAGGTAATTTCAGAACTGATGAAAAACCTATTATTAGCAAAGTGACAAACCAAAAATGTTTCATTTGTTTAATCAGTAATCGGGTGGGTTTGTTTAATAATAGCAATTTCCTCAGAATATCCATTTCACTTTGAACGTCTAAGAAATTTTTATCATCAAATTATAAATCGTATCTAAAAGCGGTTATTTTTACCTAAAATACCGCACATAATGTCATTACATCTTTAATGAAATATAACATTTCCCAAAAGGACTGAATATTTCTTTCTGATGAGCTTTGCTGATAAAGTAAGTAGGTACGCATAAATATTTTAACATTTTCTGTATTTTCTGTAGGGTGGGTAGCGTGTTTTTGCTGCCCACCAGCCTTCTACAAAATGTTAATAAACTTTTGCGTACCTACTTATCTATAAAAATAGGAGCATTTTGTAAACGCTCATTGTTTATTCTTTGAGTATTTAAAAAGTCTCTATATGAAGTTAAGATGGCATAAATCATTCTGACCAAAAAAGATTTCCCCTGTCCATTTTTTCCGCTAATGAGAGTCAACTTGGACATTTCCAATGTGGCTTCTTATGCCTAAATTTTTGATACTAAAAAGCATTTTTATTCGTTTTTTTTAAGCTTAGATGGTGGGCAACAAAAACACGTTACCCACCCTACGTTTTATTGAGTACGTTATTTTAACGCAAGAGACGCAAGAGGCGCAATAGACGCAAAGATTTCGATTTTTTGAATTTTATAGAGTATCGAAAGCGTTTTTAGATTTGAATGGTGAGCTTTAAAAACCCGTTACTCACCCTACATTTTGACATGATGTATAACGATGGGTTGATAAGTTCACATTTATTATATTCCATTTTTTTGAGCTATTTGATAAATTTGACTTTTTACAAATAGCAAATTTTGATAAATAGACTGTAAGTCTTTTAGATTGGTAGCATTAAATAATTTACTGATAAAATATTGGTATTGATTTGTACCCATTTTTTCTAAAATAACAAAGTGCCAAATAGCACCGACAATATAAGCACCTTTCATTGAAATAAAATGATTCAATTCAACGGCTGCAATGAGTTCAGCTAACAATTGTGGGCGCGGATCATCGTTTTTAATAGATTTTTTAAATTCTTGAATAAAAAAATAAGGCTCTTCAGCAAACTCTAAACCTTTTGAAATTAAAAAATCAGTTGTTCCACTCAAAATAAAATGATTGGTTTTATAAATTAAGGGTTCCTCATAAAAGTCTCTAAAAGGAATAGTGAAATCTAAAAATTTAATTCTATTTAAGATGGGGGTGATAAATTTAACTTTTAAATCTTCTTCTTTGTAACTCTCTATTAAAAATTCATTATTCTCTATTAAATCGTTTAGAAATTTAATATCGTCAGGTTTTAGTTCAATATTATTATTAAACCAGTCATCGAATAATTCTTGTGTTTTGTTATTTCTAATATCAAAAAGTCTTTTTAAATCTTTAAAGGTTATTTGAGAATAAGAATAAGTGGGAATCTTATTTTGTTTTTTTGCAAACGCCTCGTTAATTTGTTGCAAACTTTCTGGGGTTAAATTATCTATGAAACTTTGAATATCCATGTTGACTGCCTCTGAGTAGTGTACTTGCTGGTATATGTCATTGATTAGCAACGATATTGAATACTCGGTTTTATTGAGTAGGTTATTTTAACGCAAGAGACGCAAGAGGCGCAAGAGGGCATCGAAAGCGTCTTTAGATTTGAATGGTGAGGTAACGGGTTTTTGTTGCCCACCATTAATTAAGATGATATAGCCTTTTGATCTTGATTTTCAAAATTGATAGATTTATTCATTTATTTAATTTATTTATTCTTCTTTATATTAGCGCGCGCGATATATAATATAATTAAGCAAAAATAATTAATAAATAAGTAGGTTAACAAAAATAAATTAACCTTTTTTGAAATTAAGAATAGAACGCTGATTCGGCTTCTGACACTGACGCCGCTGATAAAAAATGTTAAAAGACTTATTTATGTATAATAGTAAGACTTGCCAACCATGTTGATTAAGCTATACAGCACGCTGTTATAAATTTAAACTTTTATGTATTTCACAATACAGTTTTTGCGCGCAAAAACTTTTGCCTGAAATGGTGGGTTTTGTATTTTTGTTGCCCACCATTCTCATTAAAAAAATTCAAATTCAGTTTATTAAGTACTGAAGCACAAATAAACAGGTATTTTACCGCAAAGGGCAACCACAAGGGATTGCCCCTACGCAATGTCATGTAGGGGCAATCCCACGCGCAAGCCCCATTTCTGGTTGCTTCTTCTAAAATACCTGAAAATTTATGGTTCAGTACTTACCGCGCTAAGTATAATAACGGCAAAACTTTTAAGCCAAACTTGATCTTTTTTTAAAACCTATCAAGTTTCGTTTCGGATATCAATAGGAGAAAAAGATAAAATGTCAGATTCTGTTTGGACGAGAAAAGGCGGCACTTTAAGCGACAAATCGGCTCGCAAAGAATATGGGCTGACGCAGGAAGAAATCATTGACGCTATCCAAGCCGGAAAACTTCAATTCCGTGAAAACCACATCCATGGCAATCCCTATTTTAGACTTCTCAGAGAGGAAGTCGAGGCTTTGGTTAATGATAAGTATGGCAAAAACCATCTTGACAAGAAAAAGCTTGAGACAGAATTAGCGCAAATCAATAAGGAATTGAGGAAGTTGAAATCTCAAATCACTTCTCTTGAAAAAAGAAAAGTGGAATTACAGGAAAGTCTTGGGTAAGGTAGTTAATCGAAATCAAGTCTTTCATATCATTCTTTTCAAAAGGGTTGCTCAGAAATTGTCTGAAAATCTATAGTATTAAATTAAAAAAGGTAGGTATCCCATTAACACACAAGACTCCAGATTCGATCCAACATGGCGAGATGATATCCTTGATTCTTTGGTTCTTGATATTCCTCTCATTTTTCCCAACGATACTTCGCCCAATGGTGAGATATGGATAAAAAGCATAGCCAAAATGGATGAAACCGTATTTCAAGAACAATACCGTCATAATAAACCAAGACGAATGACAGGCATTCTCAAAAGATCAGATTTAATCCATCATCACCAAGCGACTGATGGGAATGGTAATGTTCTACCACTGGATCATCCGATTTATGATGTCATTTTTAAGCCTAAGGCTTGGATGACTGACTCTATGGAAGAACGCTGTGTGATGTTTGCGGCTGCCAAACAAGCGAGGGGAAAAGTTTTAGTCGGTGGTTTAGGATTGGCTATTTATCCACAAATGCTGTTTTATCTTCAACGCCCGATTCAGTCTCTCACTATCTTGGAAAACAATGCGGCAGTGATAAAACTGGTTCAGGATGTTTGGCTAACCCGTCTCAATAATGAGCAAAAACAAAAGGTTAAGCTTATCGAAGGAACGATTGAAAGTTTCTTGCAAGAAACATCAGAAAGTTTTGATACCCTTTACTTTGACACTTGGGAAGATGCGGATCCCCGTTTTCTCCCCCATATCAACTATCTGATACAACTCGGGTTGCCTAAATGCACACCGACGGGGCAAATCCAATGTTGGGGTTATGCCTTGATGGTAGATAATTTTATTGAACATGCAATAAGGTATGTTCAAGACAATTTTCCGTTGGAAGATTTCCACCTTGATCCGGGGTTAGAAAGATATTCGCAATGGTTACAAGAGCATAAAGACAAGAAGCCTTCTGAAGAAACCCTAAAAACCGTTGCGCGTGAAATAGCTTTAACAACGGTTAAATCGCTGGCAGAGTATGATCGGAATATTTGTTTCACCCCTTTTGCACTTTCTTACACTGAAGCACATATGAATAGGGTGAGATCACAAAAACGGCCGGAATAATGGTTTATTAAACCGGGTTCTTGGTGAGGCGTTAAATTTTTCGTTAAGCTTTAAAATCTAAAATCGGGCCGCAAAATACATTAAATTCACTCCGAAGGAGCGCCGCATAAAAACGGTTATAAATAAAGGAAAATCATGATTGTCGTTTATGGCATTAAAGAAAATCTGAATCTAATCAAGACAAAATTATCTGATGTGATTCACGGTTGTATGCAATCAATCCTGGGTATGCCAGAAGACAAACGGGCTCACAGATTTATACCGATGAACAAGGAAGACTTCTATTATCCTGGTGGTAGAAGTGATGCTTACACGGTTATTGAGATCAATATGATGCAGGGCCGTGAAAAAAACACGCAAAAAGCCTTGATCAAGGCATTATTTGAGCAAATTGAAAAACAACTGGGCATATCACCGGTAGATATTGAAATCACCATAAAAGAACAACCCGCACATTGTTGGGGATTTCGAGGCATGACTGGTGATGAGGCTAAACTCAACTATAAAACCAAGGTATAACAAGGCAAATACATTCAAAGTTTGTATTATAGACAAAGGCCCAATTTTCGTTCAACTATTTTGCCACGGAAAAACACGGAAAAACACGGAAAAATATTCCGTGCTTTCTGTGTCATTCCGTGGCTTTTAATACATCTCAATTCCCACTATTTCTTATCAGTTATCAGTTATCAGTTATCAATTATCCCTATCTTTATAAGGTTTCCCATTCAAAATTGACAATATTCCTTTCCTTCTTGCTAAATTCAACACCGATTAAGAAGATTTTCAGGCCAGAATGAGCCAAGGCTTGGTATTTTTCATAATACTTTTTCGTTTTGATCTGATTGAGGGCTTTGCCCTTCTCATTATCTAATTCAATCACTTTAAATTCAATGAGATAAATGTAGTTATCTAATTTGACGGTTAAATCAATCCTGCCTTGATTGGTGCAATCTTCGGGTTTTGCGTCAATACCGAGGGCTGCAAAATAACAATAAAACACAGAAGCATAGTAGCCTTCGTATTCATCTATATTGTTTTTGGTATACCAATGGTATGGAATTGAGGCAAATAGAGCATGAAAAATCTCTTGCAGTTTTTCTAAATCGGCATCTAATAAGGCATCATATAAAGCAATTTTATGTTCCTCTTTTTGAGAGATGTCTTCGATTAAATAATCAAGGATGAAATCCGTTAGGCTCATTTTGACTTCTAAATTCGGATAGGATAGCTCAAGGATTTGTCTTGCACCCTGTTGGCGTTGCCCGATTATGGTTAAATAGCCGGATTGAAATAGCAGGGTTTCCAATTGAATTTTTTCTATATCAAAATGACTTAAAAGCGTTTCGGTGGCTTTCATCTGCTCTAATCGGGGAACAAAATATTGTCGATTTTGCAGTAGCTTGATCAGAAAGGAAGGCGTTGCCGTTTCAAACCAGTAGTTTTTAAACACTTTGTTATCTAAAAAGAGCAAAATATCATAAGGATTGTAAATGGATTCGCCTAAAAAGTGATAGCCGTTATACCAAAGTTTAATGGCTGTCAAATCGACACCTTCTAATTGATCGGCAAAAGTCTCAAGCAACTCTGATTGAGTATAGCCACAAATTGTGGCATAGCGACTATCCAATGTGATATCAATCAAATTATTCAAGCCACTGAAAATACTGACTTTAGAAAATTTACTGACTCCCGTTAATAAGACAAATTTGAGATATTCATCACAATCCTTGATCACCGAATAAATATTTTTCAAGCCTTCTCTTAACGAGACGGCACGCTCAGTTTCTGTGATGTTATCCAATATGGGCTTATCATATTCGTCTACAAGAATAACCACTTGTTGCTGGTATTTTGCACACAATTTTTTGATCAGTTCATAAAACTTTCCAGATAGGGAATGGAAGTCAAAATGGATATCATATTGATTGGCATTATCCATCAAGATTTCTTCTATTCTGATATCCAAACTTTGACGACTGTCAATCACACCACCGCCAAAACTGAAATGAATCACGGGGTATTTTTGCGTCCAATCCCAGTTATGCTCTAAAAACAGGCCTTTGAAAGACGGTTCTTCACCCAAAAAAGCTTGTTTTAAAGTATCAACAAACAAGCTTTTGCCAAAGCGTCTGGGGCGAGACAAGAAGAAATATTTGCCATGATCCACTAATTGTTTAACAAAAGGTGTTTTATCAACATAGTAACCGTATTCTTGTCTGATTTCCTTAAATGTCGAAACACCTATCGGTAATTTTTTCATCCGTTATTTCTCCGTTATCAGTTATCATCAGGTGGACCGCCTTGTATTTTAAGTTTTCTGGCCCACCACTTATTAGTCGTTAAGTACTGAAGCATAAATTTTCGTGTATTTTGAAATGGGGCAACCACAAGGGATTGCCCCTACGCAATGCCATGTAGGGGCAATCCCTTGTGGTTGCCCTTTGCGCTAAAATATCTGTTTA
>Ga0164318_10008135_pt1 | contig 10192 bp, 10 predicted proteins | sample GuaBasSedimGuay9_FD_113734 | JGI IMG/M metagenome (GOLD analysis project Ga0164318, IMG submission 113734) | Subseafloor sediment microbial communities from Guaymas Basin, Gulf of California, Mexico - Guay9, Core 4571-4, 0-3 cm | ecosystem: Environmental > Aquatic > Marine > Hydrothermal vents...
ACTTTCATTTTTGCGACCCATGACCAGCGTGTAATGGACAAAGCCAAACGGATTATAACCATTGAAGATGGCAAGATTTTGAAAGATGAACGCTTTGAGAAGTAGTTGCCGCTAATCCAGATTTTCAATCTGGATTTTAAGGGGAATAGGATTTATAATCCTTACAAAAATGAAACGAAAAATAAATGATTTCCCGGATTAAAAATCCTAAAACCTGAACTTCCAGATTGCAAATCTGGAAGAGCGCCCTCCACTGCTAATCCAGATTTGCAATCTGGATTTAAGGGCATTGGATTTGCAATCCAAAACAAAAACCAAAATGGGAATTAAAAACAAAATAGTCGATGGTTACGCTTACTTCCTCACCATGACGGTAGTAAACTGGATTGACGTTTTTACACAACCCGTTTATAAACACATTATCCTTGATGCCCTTAAATACAATCAGGAAAATAAAGGGCTCATACTTTATGCCTGGTGTTTAATGAGCAATCATTTACATTTGATTGCGGAAGCAGAGGAAAACCATCATTTATCGGACTTCTTGCGTGATTTTAAAAAATTCATTAGCAAAGCCATTGTAAAAGAAATTGAAGAAAACCCAGATGAGAGCATGAGAAAGTGGTTATTGAATGAATTTGAATTTGCCGGAAGATACAAATCAAATATCAAAAACTTCAAGTTCTGGCAGGATGGTAATGACGCGAAAGAAATTCATTCTACCTCATTCCTTGAACAAAAGTTAGAGTACATTCATGAGAATCCTGTTAAAGCTGAAATTGTTGATTATGCTCATGAATACCTTTACAGTTCAGCTAAAAACTATGCAGGAGAACCTGGTTTAATTGATATTGTACTTATATGAAAAGTGAATTAAAAATCCTTAGCCCAGTGCTTCCAGATTACAAATCTGGAAGAGCACGGAGCTAATCCAGATTTGCAATCTGGATTTTAGAAGCAAAGGATTTTCAATCCTAATATCCAAAGTGGAAAACATGTTGAAAAAAAGCATCCCAATTAATCGGATTACAAATCCAAATCCCCATGCTTCCAGATTGCAAATTTGGAAGAGCATTCTGATTATTGTTTTATTCTTTTCAAGTATTTCAATTACCCAGGCACAGGATAAAAAACTCGAAATGACGGGTTTTCTCGAATACCTGAACAATACATGGATTCCTCAAGGCGAAATTTACAATACCATTGGGATGACAGACTGGCAAAATCAATCATCCATTTACAACCGATTTAATGTTTGGTGGACACCCCATAAAAACCTCGTGTTTTATGCGGGAATGCGAAACAACTTTACTTACGGCCCACTGGTTGCCAATTACAACGATTTATTTTCCTTAGCTGGAATGGACTACAATAAGCTCATTACTTATGATAATGGCTACCTCGATTTAACATTTATAATTGCTGATGGCAAATCCTACATCCTCTACACCAATTTCGACCGCTTAAGCATGCAATGGACATTGGATAAATTTGAATTGACCGTTGGTCGGCAGCGTATCAATTGGGGAGTGAATATGATTTGGAATCCCAATGATATTTTTAATGCCTACAACTACTTCGATTTCAATTATATTGAACGGCTTGGAAGTGATGCTATAAAAATGGAACTCTATACCGGCGACTTCTCATCAGTACAAATTGCCGGAAAACTAAGTTATGTGCAATCCCTTAACGATTCGATGCAAATAAATGAAGAGCTAAAACTCACCACAGCAGCCATGTATAAATTCAACAAATGGAATTATGATTTCCAGGTATTTGGTGGTTATATGCTTACTGATTTTACCGCTGGTTTGGGATGGGCAGGCGATATTGCCGGAGCAGGTTTTACCGGTGAAGTTTCCTGGTTTCTGGATCAGGAAAACTTTGCTGACACCAATGGAGTTCTTGTAGCTTCAATTGCGGTAAACTATACTTTCAAAAACAGCATTTTCATTAATTTCTCAGGAATTTACAACAGCGCCGGAGCAAGCGGCCCGGCCAATGCCAACATTGGAGGTTTCCTGGGTTCTGCATCTTCCATCTTTGCCACCAACCTCAACGCTAAAAACCTCACGCGATCAAAATTTGATATTTTCGGGCAAATATCCTATCCGGTTACACCACTTATTAACCTGAGTCTGGCTTCCATTTATAATCCTTACGACAAATCTGTTTATGTAGGCCCATCAGTAACATTCAGCCTTACCGACAATATTTCTCTTCTCCTTAATGGACAACTCTTTTGGGGAGAAGAACTAACAGAATTTGGTGATATTGGCCAAATGGTTTTTCTCGATTTGAAGTGGTCTTTCTAAAAACAACCATTTCACTAGTTTTTTATCGATTACACTGCTTTTTCCACAACCAATCACACAAACTATTATTGATACTCCACAGGAGAGTGAAGACTATCAACTTTATTTATTCCCTATCTTTGTCAAAAAATAAAAATCCATGACACACCTCATTGCCCCTTCCCTCCTATCAGCCGATTTTGGTAATCTTCAAAAAGACGTTGAAATGGTAAATCAAAGTAATGCCGACTGGTTTCATCTTGATGTTATGGACGGTGTTTTTGTACCCAATATTTCATTTGGCTTCCCGATTATAAAATTCATTAAAAAATATGCAAGCAAACCCTTGGATGTTCACCTGATGATTGTACAACCTGAACGGTATTTCGAAGAATTTAAAAAGGCAGGGGCAGACATCCTCACCATTCATTACGAAGCTTCCACACATTTGCACCGAAGTATTCACGCCATAAAGGAATTGGGAATGAAAGCCGGTGTCGTACTCAACCCACACACTCCGGTAAGTTTACTGGAAGACATCATTACCGACCTTGACCTGGTTTTACTCATGTCTGTCAATCCAGGATATGGTGGGCAAAAATTCATTGAAAACACCTACAAAAAAATCAGCCTTTTGAAGGAAATGATTTTGCAAAAGAATTCAAAATCACTAATCGAAATTGACGGTGGAGTAACCCTCAAAAATGCACCAAAACTTATTGCTGCCGGAGCAGATGTGCTGGTTGCCGGGAATACTGTTTTTGGTTCGGACAATCCAACAGAAACCATCGCAAGGCTTAAAGGATAAATTCAATCAACAATCGGCAGTCGGTAATCAGTAGTCAATAATTCGAAACTCAGATTATGTACCCTTTTTTCAGAATTACAAAAATGCTGGTCTTTGGCCGCTTTAAACAAAAGCTCAAGGTTACTGACAAAAGTATTTTGAAGATGTGCGTTTGGCCGGGAGACATTGATGTTTTCTTTGAGATGAACAATGGCCGTCACCTGACCATGATGGATTTCGGACGTTTCGACCTTGCAGCAAGAAGTGGATTGCTGAAAACGGTGAAGGAAAATTCATGGGGACTGGTGGTTGCGGGTTCCAGTGTAAGATATCGTCACCGCTTAAAACTATTCCAGAATTACGAATTACACAGCGAGGTAATTGGCCACGATGACAAATGGATTTATTTCCACCAGAAAACCATCCGCAAAGGTCGCATCCATTCTGCCGCTCTGATCCGTACAGCCGTTACATCAGAAAACGGGATTGTTAAAGTGGAGGAAGTAATGAAAGCTGTTGGCCATCTTAGAGAAATCCCTATGCTCCCACAATGGGTGAAAGCCTGGGCAGAAGCAGACCAACTAAGACCTTGGGAGTAAAAAGAATAATTACCCCCCTGGTGCACAAATTTTCACGTGCCGACAGGCAAAAAAAAAGCACGCGAAAAATTCGCGCGCTGGTATATTCTTAGGCGTTCAGTCTTACGACCTGCTTGTCACTTCCAGTAAATGATAACCAAACTGCGTTTTAACAGGTCCCTGAACTTCATTCAAGGGAGCACTAAAAACAACTTGGTCAAATTCGGGAACCATCATTCCAGGACCGAACTCACCCAAATCGCCACCCTGTTGTTTCGAGGGGCATGAGGAGTACTCTTTGGCAATAGCGGCAAAATCTTCACCAGCTTCTATTTTCGTTTTTAATTCATTGCATTTTTCTTCGGTTGACACCAAAATGTGTCTTGCACGTGCTTTTGTCATTTTCTTTTTTGTTAAGTGATTAATTGAATATTAATTCAGGTCGCGAAAATAAGAAATGTTTGTACGGAAAAGCTGGCAAAATCCTAACAATTCAACCACCCAACAATCAAACCATTTTCTTACACACTTCACATCTTTTCCTAACTTTGCAAATCCACAAAATTGAAACCCATGAACGAAGAAATTTTAAAACTTGAACCGGCCATTGTTTGGCACTATTTTAAAGATATTTTATCAATCCCCCGTCCTTCTAAAAAAGAAGAGAAAATTGTTACTTATTTGCTTGATTTTGGCAAGAAATACAAACTTGAAACCATTCAGGATGAGGTCGGAAACGTACTCATCCGAAAGGCAGCGACAAGCGGAATGGAGAACAGAAAATCTGTCGTTCTTCAAAGCCATATCGACATGGTTTGCGAAAAAAACAGCGATAAAGTCCATGATTTCGACAACGATCCTATCGAAGCTTATATTCGCGATGATGGCTGGGTTACAGCCAATGGCACAACATTGGGTGCCGATGATGGAATTGGCGTAGCAGCTCAACTTGCCATTCTGGCTGCAAACGACATTGCACATGGCCCCATTGAATGCCTGTTTACCATTGACGAAGAAACGGGACTGACCGGTGCTTTCGGATTGAAGCCCGGATTTCTACAAAGCATGATTCTGTTGAACCTCGATTCGGAAGATGAAGGTCAGTTATTTGTAGGCTGCGCCGGTGGACAAGATACCCAGGCCTGGCTTCCTTATGATAAAATAGAAACTCCGGAAAACTATGAAACATGGAAGATTTCCATTTCCGGTTTAAAAGGCGGACATTCCGGTGATGAAATTAATAACGGCCGTGGCAATGCCAATAAAATACTCAACCGTTTTCTGTGGGAAAACAAAAAGAAATTCGACATCAAATTGCATGACTTCGACGGTGGAAATCTGCGTAATGCGATTGCCCGCGAAGCCTTTGCTATTGTTCTGATACCAGAAGGAAAAGGTCAAATACTAACCACTGAAATCAAAGGATTTGAAGAAATGCTAAAAAATGAATTTCATGCCACCGAGCCGGATTTACTTTTTGCAGCAGAGCGAACAAATATTCCGGATTACGTTATTGATGATGAATCATTTGTTGAATTACTCAATGCTATTTATGCCTGCCCCCATGGTGTAATTGCCATGTCACAGGATATTGATGACTTTGTGGAAACCTCTACAAATCTGGCTTCAGTGAAATTTCAGGAAGATGAAATCCTTGTTACAACCAGCCAAAGAAGTTCAGTCGAATCCGAAAAACAAGACATCACCAATATGGTTACCAGCGTTTTTAAATTGGCTGGAGCACGCACCAAAACTTCAGATGGATATCCGGGCTGGAGCCCCAATCCCAATTCTGAAATTGTCGCGATTACAGAAAAACGCTATAAAGAACTTTTCAATACACAACCCGAAGTACTGGCCATTCATGCCGGTTTGGAATGTGGTTTAATTGGCGATAAATATCCCGGAATGGACATGATTTCATACGGGCCAACTGTAAAAGGTGCGCATTCACCAGACGAAGCCATCAACATTGAAACAGTTCAGAAATTCTGGGACTTAACTTTGGAAGTACTGAAAAACATTCCGGTAGAAGACTAATTCCTATTTCAACCTAAGAAATGAAACATTCGTTTCTCATACTAGCTTTCTTTCTTTTCGGACTCCACCTTCTCGCCCAGCAATCGGTTTCGGGAAAAGTAACAGACATAGAAAACGGACAGCCCCTTATTGGTGTCAATGTTTTCTTTCCTGAACTTTCCAAAGGAGGCGTAACTGATAAGAATGGAAATTATAACATTCAAAACCTCCCCAAAGGAAAGAGTATTCTTCAGTTTTCTTTTGTGGGATTCAAAACTGTTCACCGAACAATATTTCTTCAAAACAAAAACATTGAACTAAATATTCAAATGGACGAACTGGTTCTCGAAGGTGACGAAGTAGTTATCTCAGGAAATTTTTCCAGTACCCAGCATGAAAACACCGTCAAAATCAGCACCATAGATGCACGACAACTTCAAATGTCAGGCACGCCATCTTTGATTGAATCGATTGCTGAGATTCCGGGAATTGATATGATTTCGAAAGGGCCGGGGATTGGTACTCCAGTAATCCGAGGACTTTCACTCAGCAACATCCTGTTTTTGAACAATGGCATACCCATGGAGAATTTCCAGTTTTCCGAAAACCATCCCTATATGGTTGATGAATATGGGGTTGAACGGATTGAAATAATCAAAGGACCGGCTTCGCTTATTTACGGTTCGGGCGCTGTAGGTGGAGTAATCAACCTAATTGACAAGGCGGTTTCACCAGAAGGAACTATTGAGGGAGATTTTAATTTGAAATATTTTAGCAATACGGAAGGAATTAACACCAATATCGGTATTCAGGGAAACCAAAATGGCTTTGTTTGGGGAATAAGAGGCGGTATTAATTCCAATAAAGATTATACTCAAGGCAATGGAGAAATCGCCAAAAATACCCGTTTCAATCGCCAAAGCGCAAAATTCAATGTAGGGCTCATCCGTAAAACTGGTTGTTTTAAATTGCAATACCAGTACAATCATGATAAATTGGGACTGGCCGTTCTACCGGCTTTTGAAATTGTAAACGATAACAACAGAAAAAATGAAGTCTGGTATCAGGACTTAAATAGTCACCTCATTAGTTCCCAAAACAAGATTTTCATTGGTAAATTCAGACTGGATATAGATTTGGCCTATCAACTAAACAATCGCCAATTAATAGGATCGGAATTGACACCGGTTTTCAAGCTGGTAAATATGACGCTTCAGACTTTTACCTACCGCATTAAATCTACTTATTCCTTCAATGAGAAAACCAATGCAATTTTTGGCATTCAGGGAATGACACAAAACAACAAAAACGGCGGTGCACCCGAGCATGTTTTACCGAATGCCAGTCTGAACGACATTTCCCTTTACGGATTGGTACAGTACCACGCAGGAAGTATTGCCATTATTGAAGCAGGATTGCGGTATAGTTTTCGGAAAATTGACGTTCCTTTACAGCCTTCTTCCGGAGACCCTGACAGCGAACCGATCGAATACAACGGTCAATTCAGTAACCTGAGTGCATCGGTTGGGGCAACTTTCAATTTGACGGAGCAAATGCTCATTCGCATGAACCTGGCTTCTGCTTTCCGAAACCCGAACCTGGCAGAACTTACTCAAAACGGCATGCACGGCACCCGTTATGAAGAAGGAAATCCCGATTTAAAAACCCAGCAAAATCTGGAAATTGACCTGGGCTACCACCTGCACACCAAACATTTAACTTTTGATGTTTCTGCTTTTTACAATAATATTTTCAACTACATTCATTTGTCACCAACTACTGACACAACAGACGAAGGCGCAGATATTTATCGTTATATGCAAGCTGATGCTTATTTATATGGCGGTGAAGTTTCCATCCACCTTCACCCCCACCCACTTCATTGGCTTCATTTGAAATCAACTTATTCCTATGTAATTGGTAAAAAGAAACAAGGCGGTTATCTACCACTCATCCCTGGACAAAAACTGATTTTTGATATTCGGGCAACTAAAAACAAATGGAAAGCTTTCAGGGATTTGTTTGTGAAAGCCGGTATTGATTTCGTATTCGCACAAAACAATCCTTCAGAATTTGAAACTTCCACACCAGCCTACACACTTGTCAATCTTGGTGCAGGCTTTGATATCCTTATCAAACAACAGCGATTCAGCTTCAGTATAATTGCCAATAATTTATTGGATGTGACTTATTTCGACCACCTGTCAAGCCTGAAACCACTGGGAATTTATGATATGGGAAGGAATGTTTCGTTTTCGGTGAAGATTCCTTTCGGGATAAGAAACAATACGAATTAAAAACCTATACCAAAGCTAATTCTGATAACAGGATTAGAATATGGGTAATAATAATTCGGATCTTCAAGCACATTATAGAATATTCCAATTGAGGAAAACCCTTTTCCAAAAGATTGATAATATCCACCTCCTAAATACAAATTTGTCAATGTATAACGTTCGCCCTCTGGTTTTGCGTAATAATGATTAAAACTCAACACTTCAAATTCGGCTTGCGCATATAAGAATCTCAAAAAGACATATCTGGCTAAAAGGCTTGCCCCATAAGTGTGAGATTGATTATAACTACCGGAGTAATTGTTCCTGTAACTTGAAAAGATGTAAGTGATACGTGTACCAACATGAAAATCCGGTGTGACTTTATAACCAACCAGAGGTGATAATTCTATATAACCGCCGCCGCCTGAGGAGAATCCGCCACCAATCATCCCACCGGCAAACCAACGGTTTACTTTGGCGACATTTTCTTTCTTCTTCTGTTGTTTTTTTTGCCCACTTGTGTTTTCGTATTGGGCAGAAACAGTACTAAGGCTAAAAAGAAAAACGATTGCAAGAAAAGTGTTTTTGTAAATGCGCATGGAGATTGGATTAAATTGTATTTGACAAAATTACAATAAAAATGAAAAAACGCCGTAATTGTTTTGATTGTTATCTTTGCGCCCTTATTCAAAGAAATAAAATGAAGCTAAAAAGCGGTATTTTCCAAGTCCTATTTTTTGTGCTGATTGTTGCTATAGCAAGTTTAAATGCCTGCAAAAAAAAGGATGTCGTCAGCAACGACACCTCACTGAAACTCAGCTTTTCAAATGATTCCGTTATTTTTGATACTGTTTTTACAACACTTGGATCAGCTACTCACCGACTGATGGTTTACAATACATCAGATAGCCGGATTAATATTTCGAATATTACATTGGGACAAGGCAGTAATTCTGTTTTCCGGATCAATGTTGACGGAGAATCAGGGTCGCAATTTAAGAACCTTGAAATTAATGGAGGCGACAGTCTTTATATTTTTCTGCGTGTAACGATCGATCCCAACAACCAAAACAATCCATTGATTGTTGAAGACAATATTCATTTTCTAACCAATACTAACGAACAAAGTGTCAAACTCGTTGCCTGGGGACAAGATGCACATTACATCCTGGCTGACACTTATACAACGGGTTTCCCACCCTATAAAATTGTGGCCGATAGTTTACAAACAATAACATGGACCAGTGAAAAACCTTATGTAATTTATGGCTATGCTGTTATTAATTCTTATGGAAAACTCATTATTGAAGAAGGAACTCATGTGTATTTTCACAAGGATGCGGGGCTTTGGGCATATGCCGATGGAATTTTAGAAGCAGGAGGAGACAAGCCCGATAACCTTGTCGTTTTTCAAGGTGACCGACTGGAGGAGTTTTATACAGATGTTCCCGGACAATGGGATCGTATTTGGTTGATGGAAGGGCGTTCTGGAGAAAATCATGTGATTAAAAATACTTTAATAAAAAATGGTTTTATCGGTATTCAGGCCGAATCATTCCTAAATCTAACACAAAATAAAGTTGTTTTAGAAAATGTAACGGTTCAAAATATGACGGGCTTTGGCTTGTTTACAAGAACCTTTAACATTGAGGCCAAGAATCTCGTACTGGCCAATTGTGGCGGCTATTGCCTTGCTGTAACCGGTGGCGGAAACTATGATTTCAAACACACAACTATTGCCAATTACTGGTCAGGATCAATACGCAATACACCAGCACTTTTTCTGAATAATTATTTCATGGATACCTTAGACCAACCCATTCCAATTCCACTAAACTTCTCCATGGGAAACAGCATTGTTTACGGCTACAATGAAGATGAGTTTTTAACCGATATGGACGGTGGTGCTGATTCACTTTATTTTTTCGAGTATGGAATCATGAAAACCAACAGGAATTTGTCTGATGAGACCATTTTTCAAAACATCCTCAAAAATGAAGATCCTTTGTTTTTAGATTACAACATAAATGATTACCGGATTGACAGCCTCTCCCCTGCTGTTGACTATGGAAGCCAAGCCATTGCTGACCAGGTTCCATTTGACATTCTCAACAACCCCAGAACAGAAAGCCCCGACCTGGGTACTTATGAATTTGTTCCGGGTCAGGGAGGTGGGGAAAGGCGTTAAAGAACTCACTGTTTCAAGCGTCCTCGCTTGAAATTTACACCCCCCCC
>Ga0164318_10008136_pt1 | contig 10192 bp, 9 predicted proteins | sample GuaBasSedimGuay9_FD_113734 | JGI IMG/M metagenome (GOLD analysis project Ga0164318, IMG submission 113734) | Subseafloor sediment microbial communities from Guaymas Basin, Gulf of California, Mexico - Guay9, Core 4571-4, 0-3 cm | ecosystem: Environmental > Aquatic > Marine > Hydrothermal vents >...
CAGGCCAGAAATCATTAAGCTTTCCCCTGTAGTGAAAGCATGTGAACAAATGGGAAAAGATTTTTTTATAATACATACTAATCAACACTATACAAAGGAGATGGACAAAATATTTCTTGAAGAACTTGAGATCCCGCCAGCTAAATATAATCTTGAAGTAGGTTCTGGCTCTCATGGATACCAAACAGGAGTAATGTTAGAACGGATAGAAACTGTATTAATTAAGCACAAGCCTAACCTCATTATTTTAGAAGGAGATACAAACACGGTTTTAGCAGGAGCTCTTGCTGCAGCAAAACTCAATATTCCAGTTGCTCATGTTGAGGCAGGACTTAGAAGCTATGATAGAACAATGCCAGAAGAGATAAATAGAATACTTACTGACCATCTTTCAGAATTGCTGTTTGCACCTACAGATATAGCAGAAAAGAATTTAAAGAATGAAGGGATTGATTCAAAAAAGATATTTGTTACAGGGAATACCATTGTTGATGCAGTGATATCTCATCTTTCTTATGCAAAAAAAAAAAGTGATATACATTCAAGACTTAAGATAAAACAAAAAAAATATATCCTTTTAACTATGCATAGGGAAGAAAATGTGGATAATAAAGAAAAGTTAAAAGATATTTTAGAAGGGTTAAAAAAGATAATTAAAATATTAAATCTTCCTATAATATTTCCCATACATCCAAGAACCGAAAAGATGTTAGAAAGATTCAAGTTAAAATTACCAGAAGGAACTATTAAAATCTCACCTTTAGGCTATCTGGACTTTCTTGTGCTTATGGCAGATGCATATCTAATATTGACTGATTCAGGCGGAATTCAGGAAGAAGCATGCATTTTAAAGGTTGGTTGCGTTACATTAAGGGAAAATACAGAGCGACCTGAAACCTTAGATGTAGGGGCAAACAGATTGGCAGGAACTGATCCAGATAGAATTCTAAAAGAAACATTATATATGGGAAAAAAGGTGAAGGAGTGGGAAAACCCCTTTGGGGATGGTAAGGCAGCTAAGCGTATTGTGGAGATAATATATGCAAGATAATCTTTATAAATGGATAGGGAAAAGTGAAAATTTTTTTGTGCAAGCATTGGTAACCCTCTTTATTCCCACCTTTTTTTTTCATCGATTTTATCAAAAACAGATAAATCTTTTTAAAAAAGCAATACTTCTTCTTTCATTTGATATAGATTTCAAAGAGGATGTAAAGGCTATTCCTAAACTTATCGAAGAACTTAGTCAGTATGATATAAAAGCCGGGTTTGCTTGTGTAGGACATTGGGTAAAAAAATTCCCCTCTTCACATAAATTGATTGTTGAAGCAGGCCATGAAATCATCAATCATTCAAATACACATCCTAACAATGAGCAAACAAACCCAAATCAATTTTTTAATCAACTCTTAATATCTGAAATAAAAAAAGAGATAAAAGAAGCGGATAAAATTATAAAAGATTATCTTGAAACATCCCCTTCAGGTTTTCGCACCCCGCACTTTGGACACCTTAATACCAACAAAATCTATCCAGTATTAAAAGAACTTGGGTACAGATATTCAAGCTCTACCCTTGCTATTAGGAGTGATTCTTTTGGCGCACCATTTATCCATCCTGAAGGTATATGGGAATTACCAGTAACTACATGTCCATATCACCCTCACTCAGTATTTGATACCTGGCATTCTTTAAGGGAAAAGGGTGGTTGGCATAAAAAAAGAGATTCTTTTCTTAAAACCTTTGATAAAATTCTAAATTTTGCTGTTGAAAAAAGGATCTTTATAAATATATATTTTGATCCAAAGGATATGGTTGAAAATCGTTATTCAAAAGGATGGCTAAATATTTTAGCTCAATATAAAAATGATCTAATGATATTAACTGGGGCTAAAATTGTTGAGAAATTAAATTCAATCTAAAAATAAAAAATTTAGTCTATTTTAATAATCTTGAAATAAAAGAAGTTTTCTTTTTGCGAGCCTTTGTTAAGGCAAGTTTAGCTTCTAACTCCTTTATCTGGTTTATAAGCCCTTTTATTGTTTTATCAAAAATAAGATTTTCTTTTAAAGTTACCATTTGAGTAATAGAATTTTCATCAATTTCTTCATCTTTTTTTGCGATAGCAATAAGGAATTGAGAATTATTAGATGGCTGCCTAAATAATAAATGGTTTTGTGCCATAAATTGTTCTGTTTCCTTTTGTTTCGAGATGGTTGTATCAACAAGAAATGTTTCAGCCAACATAGAGTTTTGGTAAACAAGGGTATACTGAGGGAAAAATCTATTTATAAACTCTTTAAAGCTTTTATAAGTAAACTTTATTTTATGAAAAGGATTATCCTCTGGGAGTACATCCGTATTAGGAGTAGAACATAAAAATATACCTTTTGATATTAAAATACGACTTATTTCTTTTAAAAACCTTTCTGGATTATCTACATGTTCTATAGTTTCAAATGCAATTATAACCTCAAATGAATTATCTTTGAAAGGAAGATATAGAGCATCACCAACTATAAAATGGGATCTTTTATGAAAGAATTTATCAATGCTATATTTAATAGATAAAAGGTCAATATCAACTCCAAAAACATCTTTAGCACCATGCTCAGCTATAAGCTTTGTGCCATAACCAGTGCCAGATGCCACATCCAACACCTTTTTATCTTTAACAAATTGTAAGGCAAAAAGATATCGAGATATATGTTGAAGATAGATTAGATCATCTCTGTTTACTTCTGGTATCATCCTTTCGCCAGTAAACTCCATATTAGTTTTTCCCTTTTTCTGATTTAATATATTCTACTATCTCTTTATATTTAGAAGAATCAAGTATATTTGCTTCATTAAGCCATCTAAAAAGATCTGAAACCTTAAACAGAAAATAGGGCTTTATCCCATTCTGTAATAGATTTTCATATCCCCCTTGCTCCCTATCTAAAAGAACAACAAGCTTATCAGCAATTCCTCCTGAATCTCTAATCGCTTCTGCTGCTTCTATTACACTTTTACCCGTTGTTATAAGATCATCTACTATTAGCACATGATCTCCTTCGTTTAACACTCCTTCTACCTTTTTTGTAATTCCATGCTCCTTAACGCCTTTTCGGTAATATATCAAAGGAATAGATAGTTTATAACCAATCATAGTAGCAAAAGGGACTCCTGCAGTAGGTATGCCTAATACTTTATCTATTTTTTTACTTTCCATCTCTTTTAAGATCACCACAACATAAGCATTAATTATCAATTCAAAAATGAAAGGAAATGATAAAGAGCTTCTTAAATCTATATAATATGGACTTTTTTTGCCAGAAGTTAATTTAAAATCACCAAACCTTATCGCACCATTTTTTATCAAATTTATCCCAATCTTTTTCATCATAAGCTCTTTTTCTTGTTTTAAGAGTTCATCCTCAATAAGCTTGAACTGATTGGAATCCATATAATCCCCCAATAATCTAAATCTATTATTCTTTGAGTAAAAATGATTTATTCTTTTATTTTGTTTATCATTGTAATTATAAGAAAGTCAAATAAAATCCAAATCTTGGTTGTTTTTAAAGATTGACAAATAGGATCCTCTTTATTATAAAAATAAAAGAGGAAAAAATGAGAACTATTCGCGTTGCAATAGGACAAATAAATCCTATAGTAGGGGATCTTTCTGGTAATGTTAAAAAAATAATAGAGATAATAAGCCTAGCAAAAGAAGCAAAATCTCATATTGTTATCTTTCCTGAGCTTGCTATAACAGGCTATCCACCAGAGGATCTTCTTTTAAAACCATCATTTATTAAAGCAAACTTAGACAACTTATCTAAGGTTATTGAGGCGTCATCTTCTATCTGCACAATCGTTGGCTTTGTTGGGAAGGAAAATGATATCTTCAATAGCGCTGCTGTTATTCATGATCAGAAACTTCTTACGGTTTACAATAAGATCTTCCTGCCAAATTATTCTGTTTTTGATGAAGATAGATACTTTCAGCCTGGTTCAGAGTTTACTGTTTTCAAACTTTTAGATACCTGGTTTGGGGTAAATATCTGCGAGGATATTTGGCATCCTGGAGATCCAATTAGGACTCAGGCATTTTATGGAAATGCTGAGATTATCTTAAATATTTCTGCTTCTCCTTATCATATTGGTAAAAACAAATATATGGAAAGGATGTTAGCTCAAAGAGCGAGTGATTATGGTGTTATTTTAGTATATGTTAATCTTGTAGGAGGCCAAGATGAGTTAGTGTTTGCCGGAAATAGCATGGTATTTGATGAAAGCGGAAAACTCATCACAAGAGGAAAAGCTTTTGAAGAGGATCTCATAATCGTTGACCTTTTCCCAGAAAGGGTTTTCGCAAAAAGATTGCATGACCCAAGAATAAGAAAGGAAAAATTGATCAAAAATGAAGGTGCAAATAATCTAAAAAAAGTAGAAATTCCTCCTTCTTTTTATCCTCCTTCAATGCCTACACTTCCATATAGAAAAGAACCAGATGTTATGAGCGATATTGAAGAGATTTATCATGCTCTTGTTCTTGGTACAAAAGATTACATGAAGAAAAACGGGTTTAGCAAAGCAGTTATAGGCTTATCAGGGGGAATTGATTCCTCTCTTGTAGCCGCCTTGACTGTTGAGGCAATTGGAAAGGAAAACATTTTAGGGGTACTTATGCCTTCTCAGTATACATCAAAGGAAAGTATAGAAGATGCGAAAAAAGTTGCCCGTAATCTTGGTATTGAAATTTTTATGATCCCCATTCAAAAGATTTATAATGCTTTCTACAATGAATTATCACCTTATTTTCAAAACCTTCCACCTGATATCACAGAAGAAAATTTACAGGCACGTATTAGGGGAAATATTCTCATGGCTATTTCTAATAAATTCAAGATGCTCTTGCTTTCAACTGGTAATAAAAGTGAGGTAAGCACAGGATATTGCACATTATATGGTGATATGGCAGGAGGCTTTTCTGTTATAAAGGATGTAAAAAAAACCGTTGTTTATGAACTTGCCAGATTTTATAACAAGATAAAAGGAAGAGATATTATCCCTGAAAGAGTTTTAATAAAACCACCTTCTGCTGAGTTAAAACCCAACCAGAAAGATGAAGATACTCTTCCACCTTATGATACACTCGACCCTATCTTAGAACTCTATGTCGAACAAGATAAAGATATTAATGAGATAGCGAGCATGGGCTTTGATAAAGAAAAGGTTAAAGAGATAATGAAAATGGTTGATAGAAATGAATATAAACGTCGTCAAGGTTCTCCAGGTATTAGAATAACTGCCAGGGCTTTTGGTAAAGATAGAAGACTTCCTATTACAAATAAATTCAACGTTTTATAATAACTACAGAACTTAAAAAACTTTTCAGTGGATAGTATTCTTTTAAATCAGTATAAGATTATTTATTTCTAACAAAGGAGGAAAATAAAATGAAATTATATAAAAAGATAATCATAATATCTTTTTTGCTTATCTTTTCTTTGTTTTCTTTATCAAATTTTGCAAAAGCAAAAGAAAAGAGGAATTTTATCCTGGTTATCAGGATGATGGGAATGCAGGACAAATGGTTTAGGGAGAATATAATCCCGCAATTTGAGAAAAAGTATAATGTAAAAGTAACCGTAGTTTCCTTTGATAAATTCTGGGATCTCGAGGTAATGCTAAAATTAGAAAGAGATAGTGGAAGACATAGTATTGGTCTTGTTAAAACCCCTTTAGAGATGACAAGACCTCTTAAAGATTTTATGCTCCCATATGACGACTTAATGACCAAAGAAGAACTTGATCAATTAAAATCTCAATATGATCCAATGGCAGTTAAGCTTGGTACTATTAATGGAAAAGTATACTATATTCCAAGAAAACTGGAAACAAGGATGATGGTTTATCTGAAATCCAAAGTAGATGAAGCAGTAAAAGGATGGAAAAAGTTTGAATCAAAGATCAACGAAGTCCTTAAAAAAGATAATGGTTATGGATTACCTGCAGGCTTTAAGTTAGAATCAGACCCAAATTTATGGGATTATTATGACATCTTTGTGGTCGCATATTATTGGGCACATACTCCTTATTATGGGATCAAAATGCCACGTATGGCGCATAGAGGCAAAAAATATGGGGGTACAGTCGTTGGCCTTTGTGATCGTGTCTACCAAATGGGAGGAAATGCTACAGATTTTATTAAAATGGATACTAAACCAGTTATCGATATGTTTGTTTGGGAAGCAGTATATAAAAAGAATAAATTATATAATCCAGGGATGTGGCAGGATCCATGGAGCGGTGGTGGCATTTGGAATGCTATGAAAGACGGAAAGGTCTTTTTAGCAATGATGCATCAAATTGACTGTTTTTTTATCCATGGTGGTACACATCCACAAATGCAAGGTTATTTAGCTAATCCAGATGATTTAGGTATAGCAGTTATGCCAAAAGGTTTATCCTTTGAATTAGATAAAAATGGAAAACCAGTACGGATTGGAACAAAAAAGGCAGGCACCACTGGTTGGTGGTGGGGTATCCCAAAAACTGCACCTTACCCAAAATTATCGGTTGAACTTGCAAAGTGGATAACAAATTATCATAATCACTTAGCAGAATGCAAGGTATTTGGTATGATGCCTATACGCAAGGATATATTGTCTGATTTACAAAAAGTCTTCCCTAAAAATTGGATGGCTCAAGTTTTTGATATATCAGTAAAACAAATTAGGATAAATGGCGACCTAACAGTTCCTTTACTTCCTGAATACTCTGCTATTGGTAAAATTTATCTTAGGGCTTGGTACGATATAATTGTTAAGGATAACTATGGCAAGGCAAAAAAGATTAACAGGAAATATATAAAAGAAAAGTTAGAAAATCAGTATGTACCAAAAGTAAAAGAGATACTTGGCAAAAAATATCCAGGATAGCTAATTAGTTAGTTCGTAATGAAAAATAAAATGCGAATTAATTTAAATTTAAAATTTTAGATGATACTGATTAAAAAATCTTTAAATCATATTAAAGTTAACTAATTATGGTAAATAAATACAAAAATTAGATTTCTCCTTTTGTTTCAGGCCGACAAAGTCGGCCTGAACGTAGTTTTTTATTTACTTTTTCTCATCTTAGCAAAAAAGCTTATAAAATATGTCAGTTACCCAATAAGTAGAGGTTTCTTTGCTTCTTTAATTAAATGTTTTGTTAGACTACCAACCATAAAATCTATTAATGATTTTTTAGAATGAGCTCCAACCACTACTATATTAGCCCAATCCAAATATTCATCAACAACATCAATGATCTTTTTGGCTGTCCATTCTTTTTTTATATTCTCTATTGAATGAGATCTTAAATATGCTTCAGCTTGATCTAAATAATATCTTGCAACATCTTTTTCAGGATTAGAATTAAGTAAAGTAACTTCCATAACTTCAAAAAAGCCTAAGTGTGCAAAATTATGTAAAGCCCTTGCAGACGGCAAACTACCATCAAAAGGGATAAGTGCTTTTATCTTCTCACTTTTAGTTTTAGATATATTAAGTCTTTCTGGTACTGCATAAATAGGTGTAATAGTATGGTCCATTATCTCATCTAATGAATTACCTGGGTTATTTGATGTTTCAAAATGAAAATATGTTTTAAGGCCAATGATGATCGCATCAAAAAAAATAGATTCTTTTACAATTTGCTCGCTTGGGCTACCCTGTGTTTCAGCTTCTCGATATTTCACTCCTTCCTTTGTACACTTTTCCCTAAATTTAGCGATTAATTTTTGAATACGTTTCCGAGCTTCCCTTTCTTTTTCTTTTTCCAGTTTCTCAGCATAATAAAATCCTCCTAAAGGTACTGGCCCAATAGATTTTTTAATTCCAGGAATGTCTAAAACAACTAAACCTGTAAGCTCGGCGTCGTGTTGCTTAGCAATAACACATCCAACATCTAAAGCAGTATCACTATATGGTGATGTATCAAGAGGAATTAAAATACGTTTCATAATTTAAACACTCCTTAATCTAAAGAAACATTATTATCTCTACTTTCTTTACTTTAAAAACCTAAATATAGTGATAAGAGTTGTAAGAAGAGCTGTCATAAAAGTTATAAACCATGTAAGCTGTACAAATCTTTTATTCACATCATCAAATCTTTTATTCACATCATCGAATCTTTTATTCACATCGCCAAACCTTTTATCCACTGCCTCAAACCTCTTATCCATATAAGAAATCAAATCCTCAAACCTTTTATCAATTGCTTCAAATCTCTGAATAAATAGTTCTCTCTGGCTCTTTAGCTCCTCTTCAACTCGCACTATCCTCTCTAATAGGGAAAATTCCTTTAATCTCCTATCCTGCTCTAAAGCAAAAAGATCCAATTCCTCTTTAATTAGCTTCTTTATATACTCTTTATCTATTTCTTTTGTTGTCTCCATTCTTTTTTTAGAATATCATCATTTATATAAAAATTTCAAGTTCAGTTTGCAACAACCTCTAAAAGCTTAATTTCAAAGGTGAGCTCTTTTCCAGCAAGTGGATGATTGCCATCAAGTGTTACGCTATCTTCAGTTATATCTCTTATAATAACATTAGCAATTGTACCTTCACGAGAACGGACTTGTAAAACCATACCTAACCTTGGCTCAATATCAGATGGTATTTGAGATCTATCAACAGTAACAACAAGTTCTTCTCTATAATCACCATAAGCTTCTTCAGGTGGGATCGATACGGTCTTTGTCTCCCCTTCATTCATTCCAATTATAGCGTTTTCAAATCCTGGTATTACCATATCTTCTCCAAGTGTAAATTCAAATGGTTCTTTTTCAAGTGAAGAATCAAAAACAGTGCCATCCTTTAAAGATCCGCTATAATGTACTTTTACTTTATCCCCAATTTTTGCTTGTGCCATTCTTTTCTCCTTTCAATAAAAAAGTAAATGGTAAGTTAATCATTTAAATTAACCTTTTAAAGATTATTATATCACATTTTATAAGTATTATGTTAAACTTTTTTGAACAATTTTTAAAAAATGGCTATAGATAATTTAAATATTATCATTGACCATATTAAAGAGCAGCAAATACTTTATATCCTTTTTTTGCCAGGAGATCTATTGGTAAGATAAACCCCCAAACTTACTAATATTGTTCCGACTAACAATGATAGTGTGATTGGTTCACTAAGTATTAAAAAAGCAAGCAAAATAGCACTGATTGGAACAAAATTGATAAATATGCTTGCCTTAGTTGGTCCAATAAATTTTATTCCTTGATAATACCAAATAAATCCAATCACAGTTCCAAAAACTCCTAAATAAAAAATAGATAACCAGGCTATACGAGAGTAGCTAAAAAAATTTTTTATTATCCCTTCAAAACAAGCGGACGGAAATAAAGCTAAAGCACCAACTATAGATGAATAAGAGACCGCAACAAGAGGTGAGATGTCAACCATAACAGCTTTACCAATTAAAGAAAAGGCAACCCAGCTAAAAACACAACAAAAAATATAAATCTCGCCTAACCCTAAACTACCATGTAAAACTTCATTCAGATTCCCTCTTGTGATCACAATCCAGGTACCAATTAATGAAATAATAATCCCGATAATCTTTAAAAGGTTTAACCTTTCTTTAAAAAAGTATGAAGAAAATATAGCAATAAAAATAGGATTGCATGCAACAATAATAGCTGCCCTACCTGCATTGATAATTTTTAAGCCTTTAAAAAAGAAAATATTGTATGCAAAAACACCTGTCATCCCTAAAAGGAAAACAGGAATAATTTGCTTTTTTTCTATTTTAGGGAGTCTTCCTTCTGCTTTAAATGTAATTAGAATAAGAAAAATCGATGCGATAGCAAATCTTAAAAAAGAGGCTGAAAAAGGATCTACATCTTGCGCTGTAATCCTTCCAGCAATAAAAGTGCCACCCCAAAAAAAAGCTGTTAATACCAACTTTAAATAAATAAACCCTTTGGAACTTTTCCCCATCCTTACCTTATTAAAAGTTTATTTAAACTAACAAACAGGTTTATCTATATTTTATGTAAGCTTTCTAAATCTCATAGCCTTCATTCTTTTTTTTCTCGCTTCCCTTTGTTTTCGTTTCTTTTTTACAGAAGGTTTTTCATAAAAGCTTCTTTTCCTTACCTTTTTGAAAAGTCCCTCTTTTTGTAGTTGACGCTTTA
>Ga0164318_10008137_pt1 | contig 10191 bp, 10 predicted proteins | sample GuaBasSedimGuay9_FD_113734 | JGI IMG/M metagenome (GOLD analysis project Ga0164318, IMG submission 113734) | Subseafloor sediment microbial communities from Guaymas Basin, Gulf of California, Mexico - Guay9, Core 4571-4, 0-3 cm | ecosystem: Environmental > Aquatic > Marine > Hydrothermal vents...
AGTGCTTAAAAATATCGAAGCCTCCTGGGCGCCTATTGAGCCTGTTAAAGCATCATTGATCCGGTCAGAAATGAACCCGCAGTTTACGGCTATTGTTTTACCAACCGATCTTGTGCTTGTCACAAGGTTTGAGATTGAGCTTGAACAGTCCGCCGGAAACCTGGGGGTCTGTTATCCGTATTCAATGATTGAACCCATGAGAAACAAATTGTCATCCGGGGTTCAGACTGAGGCGGAAGAAATTGATACAAACTGGCGCAGGATGATCCGAGAAGTAATTTTGGACTCAACGGTTGATGTTAAAATCCAATTGGGTAGAACTGAAATAACCGGTGAGAGGCTTATTTATATGCAAAAAGGTGATGTTATTCAGCTGGACAATGATGCGGGTAATCCTCTGATCTGTTACATTGACGGGTTGGAAAAACTGACAGGATATGTAGGGGTACAGCGAGGATTTCAGGCGTTTAAAATAAAAGATAAAATAATAACAGATTGTGAGAGTTAAACATGGCTGAAGAAAATGATAACACAGAAGTTGAAGAGAGTGTTGATGAGGCTGCCGAGGAGAGTGTTGACGAGACAGTCGAAGAATCAAGAGAGCAGGGAGAAAGGGAACTGGATTTTATCCTTGATATCCCTTTGGAGCTTTCTGTGGAACTTGGCAAGACAAAAATGATTGTCAATGATCTCCTTCAACTGGGGCAGGGCTCCATTATCGAGTTAAACAAACTCGCAGGCGAACCATTGGAGGTTTATATTAATAGAAAATTAATTGCCCGGGGAGAAGTGGTTGTAGTGAATGAAAAATTTGGTGTTCGGCTCACAGATGTCATTACTCCAATTGACAGAGTAAAATCCCTGACCACTGAAGAATGAACACATCATCAGAAATATGGTTTGCCTTTGCCAGAACTTTTTCTGTGCTTTTTCTGGTTTTGGCACTACTCATATTCACTTTTTACCTGATAAAAAAAATTTCAACAGCAAAAGGTGTGAAAGGGGGGAAGGATTTTATTAAAATACTCAGCGTTCATCACCTGTCTCCAAAGGAAAAATTGGTGTTGCTGAATGTTTTGGGCGATACTTTTCTGATTGGTGTTACCCCGTCAAATATTTCTAAAATTTCATCATTTGAAAAGGATATGGACTTTTTAAATGATGACAATGAAACATCTCCCAAGTTTTCAGATTTTTTAACTAAAAAATTAGGCAGTTCATTTAAAAATAAGGGAACCGATTTGTTGGGAAAAGAGAGGAAGTGATGAAAATTAAATGGGGTTTCCTTCTCTGCCTTTTTTTATTGTGTGCGAGTGCATCTGCTCATGCGGTGACATTTCCCATCCCATCGCTGCAATTGAACGTTGAAACCGCTAAGACCCCTGAAGAGGTTGCAGTTGTCCTTGAAATTATTGCCCTTTTAACCATTCTTGCCCTGGCACCGGCTATTTTGATTCTAATGACGCCTTTTACAAGACTGGTTGTTGTATTCCATTTTTTAAGACAGGCCATGGGAACCCAGTCAAGTCCTCCCAATCAGGTCATTGTGGGCTTGGCATTATTCATGACCTTTTTTATCATCAAACCCGTAGCCCAGGATATTTATCAGCAATCCCTGAATCCCTATCTTGAACGGCAGATTGCTTTTGACATGGCCTTTGACCTGGCACAGGCACCCATTCGAAAGTTTTTGCTGCGAAATACAAGAGAGAGTGATCTGGCACTTTTTGTCAAAGGGGCTGATATGAAAAAACCTGAGACAAGAGATGATGTGTCTTTGCTGGTGCTTATCCCGGCTTATGTTATCAGCGAGCTTAAAACAGCTTTTATCATTGGATTTGTCCTGTATATCCCGTTTCTTGTCATTGATATGGTGGTGGCTTCCGTACTTCTGGCCATGGGGATGATGATGCTCCCCCCGATTATGATTTCTCTGCCGTTTAAGCTCATGCTGTTTGTTCTTGTTGATGGATGGCATCTAATTGCAGGTTCCCTGTTAAAAAGTTTTGGAGTATAGCCATGACCCCTGAATTGGTTGTTGAATTTGCAAAACAGGCCATTACCCTGACCATTTATCTTTCCATGCCCATGCTGGGCTTAGGGTTAATTGCAGGACTGATTGTCAGTGTGTTTCAGGCCGTTACCCAGGTACAGGAAATGACCCTCACATTTGTCCCGAAAATTATTGCAGTCTTTTTAGGACTTTTATTTGCCGCCCCCTGGATGCTGGATGAAATTACCACTTTTACCCGAAATATAATTGAAAATATTCCCATGTATATCCGCTAGGAGCAATGAGGCATGGAAATACTTAATGTCATTGATCCTGTTGAATTCAGAACCTATATGCTCGTTTTATTGCGGGTCAGTATTTTTCTTTTTATGCTCCCCATCTTTTCCTCAAATGTTTTCCCCAACAGACTGAAAATGGGATTTGCCCTGGTGGTATCTCTGCTTTTTTATTCAGTGGTTGATGTGGATCTGTCAAAATTTCCCATGACGGTTATTGCAACCGGGTTGTTGATTCTTGCCGAAGCTCTTATCGGATTGACGCTTGGATTATGTTTGAGGATATTTTTTGGTTCGGTACAACTTGCAGGGCAGGTCATAGGATTCCAGATGGGATTTGCCATGATAAATGTCGTTGACCCGCAGACCGGAGCAAATGTTTCCATTATGGATCAACTTGGATACTGGGTCTGTGTGATTGTCTTTCTGGTTTTAAACGGTCATCATATTATGTTTCTGGCAATGATTGACAGTTTTAAGCTGGTTCCCATAGGTTTTTTTATGATGCAGGAAGTGATGATGGCTAAAATGCTTGATCTGGGTTCCCAGCTTTTTTTGCTGGCCATAAAAATTGGTGCACCAGTGATTGCATCTCTGGCATTTGTCAGTGTTGGATTTGGTCTTGTATCAAAATTTTCACCCCAGATGAATGTGATGATTGTGGCATTTCCGTTAAAAATAATAACCGGATTGATTCTCTTTAGCCTTACGCTTCAAATTATTGTCATCATAACCAGAAGCTATATTGCCGAGTTTAAAGAATTGTTGATGTATTTTCTTTTTTTTGCCGGTGGAGGATAAGAGAATATGGCTGAAGATCCTGAAAGTGGCGGAGAGAAAACAGAAGATCCAACGTCGCGTAAACTTTCCAAGGCAAGAGAAGAAGGCCAGGTTGCCAAAAGTATGGAAATCCCTTCCGTATTTGTTCTTCTTGCAGGTGTTACTGCCCTGTATGCATCCGCTTTTTATATTTATCAAAATCTTGTTTCAGTGTTTCATTTCAATTTTTATTTTGAGAAAATCCCTTTGCTGACTCATTTTGAAATAATCAGATTGCTGGCGTTTCATACCCAAAAAATTATTTTCACCTGTATCCCTGTCATGCTTGCCATTATGTTGATTGCCTTGATCTCAAATTTTGCCCAGGTCGGATTCACTGTGTCCTGGAAGGCGATTGAACCGAAATTGTCCAGACTTGATCCCATTAATGGATTTAAACAGAAGTTTACCTCAAGAGCAGTTGTAGAATTTGCAAAAACCCTGATAAAGGTAGGGATAATTTCAATGGTTGCATATCTTTCTATCAAAGGGAAACTCACTGAAATATCAATGCTGTACGATTATAGTGTGGGACAAATTCTTTTATTTATTTTAAAAGTCTCTTTCTGGATTTTTATTAAAGTTTGTCTAATTATGATTGTTGTAGCTCTTCTGGATTATGCCTACCAGAAGTGGAAATTTTTAGATGATCAAAAAATGACGAAAAAAGAAGTCAAGGATGAAACAAAACAGACCGAGGGAGATCCCTTGGTAAAATCCAGGATCAGGCAACTCCAGCATGAAACTGCCAGAAAGAGGATGATGGCGGCTGTTCCTGATGCGGATGTGGTTGTCACCAACCCGACCCGTCTGGCAATTGCCATAAAATATGACGGTAAAGAGATGGATGCGCCTCAAGTACTTGCCAAGGGTGCAGGGGCCGTTGCCGAAAATATCAGAAGAATTGCAAAACAAAATGATGTTCCTCTGGTTGAAGATAAACAATTGGCTCGAAATTTGTATAGTAGTGTAGATATAGGTCAGGCGGTTCCAATGGAATTATACCAGGCAGTGGCGGAATTACTGGCTTATGTATATAAATTAAAGGGGAAAAAATTATAAATGTGCGACAATAATTTGGCAATTTGTGTCAAAGTTACCCGTTCAATATTTGGAGTATAGATGGCAGCAGGTGAAAGTACACTTATAGCAGGGATAAAAAGAGAGTCTTCAGATATCCTGATGGTTATTGCCTTTATTGGTATCCTTATGGCCATGATTTTGCCCCTGCATCCCATTGTTCTTGATTTTTTTCTTGCATTGAATATTTCCTTTGCCATTGTTGTACTGATCACAACCATGTATACGACAGCCCCACTGGAGTTTGCCATTTTCCCATCGCTTCTGCTGGTATTAACATTGTTCAGGCTTTCGTTAAATGTGGCTTCCACCCGTCTGATTCTTCTGCATGGTAACGAAGGCCCTTTTGCAGCAGGATCCATTATTAAATCTTTCGGCAGTTTTGTTGTTGGCGGCAATTATGTGGTGGGTCTGGTGGTTTTTATTATTCTTGTTTTGATCAATTTTCTGGTTATTACCAAAGGTGCGGGTAGAATTGCAGAGGTTGCCGCCCGATTTACCCTGGATGCCATGCCGGGAAAGCAGATGGCCATTGATGCAGATCTGAATGCCGGAATGATTGATGAAGTAGAGGCCGGGGAAAGACGGCGGGAAATTGCCAGAGAATCCCAGTTCCATGGTGCCATGGATGGTGCCTCGAAATTTGTTCGTGGTGATGCCATTGCCGGTATAGTCATTACTCTGATTAATATTGTAGGTGGGTTTGTAATCGGTGTACTCCAGCAGGGTATGGAAATGAGAGATGCCTTGACAAACTATACGCTTCTAACAGTGGGTGACGGCCTGGTTTCTCAAATCCCGGCTCTTTTGGTTTCAGCAGCAGCAGGCCTTCTGGTCTCAAGATCAGGGTCTGAAATGAAAATGGGAAAAGAGTTTGCAAAACACCTTCTTTCAAGCTCTACTCCTGTTTTTATCGGAGCGGTAATTATTTTTAGTATGGGTTTGATACCCGGGCTGCCCTCTATTCCTTTCATGACACTGGGGCTGGTTTTAGGGACACTTGCCTGGTATTTTTTAAGGGAAGAAGAGGCGGCAGAAGAGGAAAAACTGGCAGATGCTGAAACCACAGCCCAGGAAGAAGCAGCCGGTGCCCCGGAAGATGTGGATCATCTTTTAAATCTTGATACCATTGAGCTGGAGGTGGGCTATGGGTTGATACCTCTGGTGGATAAACAGCAGGATGGGACGTTATTAGGAAGGATCAGGGCGATCAGAAGACAGTTTGCCACAGAAATGGGAATTATTATTCCACCCATCCATATCCGGGATAACCTTAACTTGAATCCGGCACAGTACCGGTTGTTGATAAAAGGCGTAGAAGCTGCCGGAACAGAGCTGATGGTGAATCATTTCCTTGCCATGGATCCCGGGGGAACTGCTCAGGAAATTGAAGGGATAGACACCATTGAACCGGCATTTAATCTGCCGGCCAAATGGATTCCGCAAGACCGTGAAGAAGAAGCAAAGTTTGCAGGATATACTGTGGTGGATAATTCCACCGTTATTGCGACCCATTTGACTGAAATTATTCGAAACAATGCTCATGATTTACTTGGCAGACAGGATGTCCAGCATTTGATAGATAATCTTTCCAAGACGAGCCCCAAGGCCGTAGAAGAATTGATCCCCAATCTTTTAAGTCTTGGAGTGGTACAGAAAGTGCTCCAAAATCTGCTGCGGGAAAGAATTTCTATCAGGGACCTTCTCTCTATTGTAGAAACTCTGGCAGATTTTGCACCCATGGGAAAAGATCCGGATCTTTTGACTGAATATGTCCGGCAAAGAATAGCAAAAGGAATGCTGGCTCCCTATCTTCAGGAAGGTAAGGTGTTACAGGTAATGACGCTTGATCGAAATTTAGAAGAAGTTTTATCTAAAAATATAAAACATACGGAACATGGGTCATATCTTGCGCTTGATCCTAAATTGGTGGAAGAAATTGTTCAGACTGTTGCGAAAGAAGTAGAACAGCTAGTGGCGCTTAATACGCAGCCTGTTATCATGACGTCTCCAAATTTACGCAGACATTTGAGGAAATTGATTGAACCATCGCTGCCCACTGTTTTTGTAGTATCCCATGCAGAAATAGTGGATGATATTAATTTACAGGCAAGTGGAAAGGTGAGTTTGAAGAATGAATAGAAAGATTTTTAAAGCTAAAAATATTCAACAAGCCATTGCAAACATTAAAGAAGAGCTGGGTTCAGATGCCATGATTTTAAGCACCCGGAAAATTCCTAAAAAGCCCCTTGACCCTTATGCAAAACAGATGTTTGAAGTGGAGGCGGCTACACCGCAATACAAAGATGTAAAATCAAATTCAAACTTAAATCATGGTGATTTGGTTGAATCACTAAAAGATGATATTGCAGATATAAAAGATATGATTTCTATTGCCGGTTTTGGAAATGGGATGCGCAATATGGTTTGCAATCACTTTGAGTCAGTGGGTATTCTTGCCGCCCTTTTGCGAGCCGGTATCAGTGAAGCAAAAGCAAGCGATATCATACAAAAAGCAAGTTGTTTAATGGATGAAAATGTGGAGCAGGGTACAAAAATCAAATCCTTAAAAAAATATGTGATGCACCAGTGCCTGAATCAAATAGCGACAAAAGATTTTTTCAATAGAAATAATCGTTCAGGGGTCCCCAATGTGGCCGCTTTTGTCGGGCCCACAGGTGTCGGCAAAACAACAACCATTGCCAAACTTGCTGCCCGTTTAAGTTTTCAAAAGAAAATGAAAGTTGCTTTGATTTCAGTGGATAATTACCGGGTGGGTGCATTTGAGCAACTCAAAGCATATGCCTCAATTATGGGATTATTATGTGTACCTGCCTTCAGTTCCCAGGATTTATCCTGTGCTCTGGATAGAATGAAATCAATGGATATGGTGTTGATAGATACCGCCGGGCACAGCCACTTTGATAAACCAAAAATTGATGAGATATTACAGTTGATTAAGACTGATTTCAGGATTTCTGCGCATTTGGTCTTGAGTGTTACATCTGAATCGATTATTATGAAAGATGCGGCATCGGCTTTTTCAGTATTCAATCCTGATACGATTGTGTTTACAAAGATAGATGAAACAAAAAGATGCGGTAAAATTTTGGATCAGATAGGTGATATTCAATTGCCTGTTTCTCTGGTGGCAAATGGCCAGAGGGTCCCTGAAGATTTGATTGTTCCGGATAAAAAGCAGCTGTTAAAAATTATTTTGGGAAAGGGACAATAGACAGTGACATTTAAGTTGGATCAGGCAAAAGGACTTCGAAACATCGTTAAAACACAAGTGCTTTCAAGGAGAAAGACAGATATGGGGACTGGCAGACAGAATTTTCCAAAGGTCGTCGCAGTGACAAGCGGTAAAGGAGGGGTCGGTAAAACCAATATCGTTGGAAATTTGGCAGTTTCCCTAAGCCGAATGGGTAAGCGCGTGGTAATAATTGATGCGGATATCGGGCTTGCAAATATTGATATCATTTTTAATTTAAGGCCCCAATACAATATCCGGCATGTGATCAGTACTGAAAAAACATTGAACCAGGTAATGGTAGAATCAAAGCACGGGGTTAAAATTCTTCCAGGGGGAAATGGTTTCGCTGATTTGACTCAACTCAATGAGGGTGAAAAGCTCAATCTTTTAAGTGAATTTGAAACCCTGTCTGATCAGGCTGATATTATTTTTGTTGATACGGGTGCCGGTATTGCATCAAATGTGTTATACTTTAATTGTGCATGCGATGAATGCATTGTGATTGCGACAAGAGAACCAACTTCCATTACCGATGCCTATGCCATGATGAAGGTTATGTCTCAGGAATATGGAACAAAATATTTTAAGCTGATTGTCAATATGGTAGATTCAGCTGCCCAGGCAAAAAAAGTGTATGCAGCTTTGAGTTCCGCACTTGATAAATATCTGAAAAATGTTGTATTGGAATATGTGGGACACATCCCTTTTGACAGGCAGTTACAAAAAGCGGTTCAAAAAAGAGGATTGGTTATGGACAATGCTCCGGATTCATTGTCGGCAAAAGCAATGAAAGATATTGCCGTAAGTTTGGAGCGCAACCCTGTAAGGACCAATTCAAACGGGAGTTTGACTTTTTTTATGAATAAAGTATTTCAAAAGTCAACCTGAAGGGGAACCTTTATTGCTATATGACACATCAACACCCGGAAAATAAAACAGATGAAGACTCATGGGAATCCTGGCGTGAAAAAAGTATTATTGAGTATTCATATCTTGTAAAGCATATTGCTGCAAGATTTGCCATGCGCCTTCCTTCCAGTGTTTTTTTCGGCGAATTGGTTTCTGCAGGATCTCTGGGGCTCATTGATGCAGTGGATAAGTTTGACACTTCTAAACATGTCAGTTTAAAAACCTATGCTCAATACCGGATTAAAGGGGCAATTCTTGATGAGTTGCGAAGTATGGACCCCTATTCAAGATCCATGAGAAAGAAAATACAAGATATTGCAAAGGCGGCAAAGACCATTGAGGATCTCAAAGGGTCGCCTGCATCAGATGAAGAGATCTGCGAAGAACTGGGTGTTTCGCTTGACGCATATTATGACATGCTGACAAATATACACGGGGCATCTGTGTTAAGTCTGGATGAATTTATAAAGACAAAGAAAAATGACACGTATTCAAGGACCAGCTTCCAGTCCGGTATTAAAGGGGATGATAATCCTGCCGATTGTTTTGATAGGGAGGAACTTAAATTTGTTCTGGCGCAAACCATAAAAATGTTGACCCCAAAAGAACAAATGGTGGTATCCCTTTATTATTATGATGAATTGACATTAAAAGAGATCGGTGAAGTCCTTAACTTGACGGAGTCGCGTATCTGCCAGATTCATACGGCAATTCTGGTGAAGCTTAAGGTCAGGCTTCAAGATTACTTTAATTAGAAGAGGTCAATAAATGGCTGATCCAACTATTGAAGAAGAGAGTTTAATATCCCAGGATGATATCGATAAACTTTTAGATTCCTCTTCCATTGAAGAAGCAGAGGATAAACTTTCTGGTGATGATAACAAATCCGTTGATGAGCTGGGGGAACTTTCTCAGGATGATATTGATCAACTGATGAATTCTAATGTAACTGTACCCGAAGATTCGCTGAATGATGATGATTCTGAAGATGATGATATGGAACTGATCTCTCAGGATGACATTGACCAGCTGATGAACTCGGGCGCGTCTTCAAAAGAGGACATTGAAGAACCGTTGGATGAGGTAAATGATTCATCAGGTGAGGATGTTGGAGAGCTTTCCCAGGATGATATTGATCAACTAATGAATTCTAATGTAACTGTCTCCGAAGATTCACTGAATGATCAGACAGAAGATGCTGAAGTTGAAAATGAAACCCCGGATGATGAGGAAGAAAGCAAGGAAGAAGACGCTCCGTCTTCCGAGGCAGTCACTAATGATCAAACAACAGAACCAGTTAACGAAGACAACAGGCAGGAAGACAACAGGCAGGAAGATAAATATGTCATTGATGAATCCGAGGCCATGGACGTCCAGGATTGCCTGATTTCCCAGGAAACAATAGATGATTTGATTGAAAATCTTGACAATGATGCACAACCCGAAGCTGTAATACTGGATGAAGAACCGGTTCCGGATACCCAGAGACAGGCTGAACCAGAGTCTGAGTCGGCTGTTGATCCGGCTGCCATATCAGATGAACAAAATGTGCAGGAAGATGCAGTTTTAGATGATACAGAGGATTTTTTAAAACCTGATTCTGATATCACAGTGCTTGATTTTGATAGTGACGAAGATGAAGATGTCAGCCAGGAAGATATTGACGCGCTCCTGCTTGAGTCTGATGACGAAGATGACGAGGATGATATCCTCATATCTCAGGATGATATTGATACGCTTTTGATGGCTGCTGATCAGGAGGATGAAGATGTCCTTGGTGATTTAGCAGACAATGAATTTGACGGCAGTTTTGATGACGATATTGAAGATGAAGATAT
>Ga0164318_10008139_pt1 | contig 10190 bp, 8 predicted proteins | sample GuaBasSedimGuay9_FD_113734 | JGI IMG/M metagenome (GOLD analysis project Ga0164318, IMG submission 113734) | Subseafloor sediment microbial communities from Guaymas Basin, Gulf of California, Mexico - Guay9, Core 4571-4, 0-3 cm | ecosystem: Environmental > Aquatic > Marine > Hydrothermal vents >...
ATATATTTTGTTGATGATATCTTTAACTTTCCGCCTGATTATGCCAAATCTCTTTGTAAAGCCATAATAAATGAAGGGATAAAAATTAGATGGACAGGGTTCGTTAATCCAGCATTCTTTGATGAAGAGTTAGCAACTTATATGAAAAAGGCAGGTTGTGCTGGCCTTGAATTTGGCATTGATTCTGGCGATGAGATAATGTTAAAAAATTTAAATAAAAGATTCTCCATAGAGGATATATTAAAGGCATCTCATATTTGTAAAAAGGTTGGACTTCCATTTGCCTATTATTTGATCCTCGGAGGCCCTGGGGAAAATCATAAAACCTTAAAAAACAGTTTTATCATGATGGATAAGCTTACCCCAACAGCTGTTATCGCTATGGTTGGTATTAGGATCTATCCTGGAACAAAACTTGCTGAAAAAGCTTATCATGATGGGATAATAAAAAAGAATGATGATCTCATCTATCCAAAATTCTATATCTCAAAGGAGTTAAAAGATGAAATTATCCCTATAATTTATGAAGAGGCAATGAAAAGACGGAACTGGATTGTTCCTGGATTAAAAATAAACATTACACAAAATATGATGGAGATGATAAGAAGATTTAAGATAAAAGGTCCTCTTTGGGATTTAATAGGCAAAATGAAACGCCCAAGAATCAATCCTTTAGGTAACGAAAGGAAAAAATAAAATGGATTTTGAAAAAAAAGTAGTAATTATAACAGGTGGAACAAGAGGTATTGGAAGAGCAATTTCCTTATCTTTTGCAAAACAAGGTGCTCTTGTAATAGTTAATTTTTTAAAAGATGAGGCCTCAGCTGAAAAGCTTGTTGAAGATAGTAAAGGATTCTCTGGCAAGGTCATAACCTTTAAAGGTGATATATCTAACAAAACCAAAGCTGATGAACTGATCCAGTTTGCATGGGAAAAAGAAAAAAGAATCGATATCCTTGTAAATAATGCTGGGCTTTTCAGTGATAATTACTTGATGCTAATGAGCGATGAAAACTGGGATAAAGTGATAAAAAGTAATCTCTTTGGCACTTTTTACTGCTGTAGATCAGTCATTAGAAAGATGATCGCTTTAAAGAAAGGAAAAATCATAAACATTTCATCTGTAAGCGGCATATTGGGAACAGCAGGACAAACCAACTATGCAGCAGCAAAAGCTGGAATAATCGGATTTTCAAAATCATTAGCAAGGGAAGTTGGGAGATATAATATCTATGTGAATGTGGTTGCTCCCGGTATAATAGAGACAGAGCTTATATCATCTATGCCAAAGGAGAAAATCAAAAAGATAATTGAATCTACTTCTCTCGGAAGAATTGGCAAAGTTGAAGAGGTTGCTAATGCAGTTCTTTTCCTTGCATCAGAAAAATCAGACTATATCACAGGGCAAATTCTTGTTGTGGACGGAGGCATTCTTTAAGTGAAAAAAAGGGTTATGATAACAGGATTAGGTACCTTTTTAAGCGGGGGTAAAAATATAGATGAATTTAGAAAAACATTGTTTGAAGGCATTTCTAAGATAAAAAATATCACACTTTTTGATACAAAGGGTTATCATTCAAGGATCGCTGCCGAAATAAAAGATTATAACCCCTATAATTATTTTAGTAAAAAGGAGCTTAACCGACTTTCACGCACGGATCAATTTGCAATTATTGCTGCAAAAGAAGCAATTAAAATAAGCAGGCTTTCAATCGATGAGTTAAGAAAAAAAAGAGTAGGCATATCTTTAGGAGCAGGGACAGGCGGGATGTTTTTGGCAGAAAAGTATCATAAGGAATATCTTAAAAAGAAAAAACCAAAGCCATCTTTACTTATTCCATTTATCCCTAGTTATACGACAGATCAAGTGGCAAAAGAGCTTGGCATAAAAGGCCCGATATTTACAACAACAACTGCATGCTCATCCTCTGCTACAGCAATAGGGATCGGAGCAGATATCATATTAGAAGGAATTGCAGATATCATGATTACAGGTGGGAGTGACTCCCTTTGTGAGCTTACATTTGGTGGCTTTAATTCCTTACGTGCTATGGATCCAGTAACATGTAGACCTTTTGATAAAGATCGAGCGGGAATGGTGTTAGGAGAAGGTGCTGCTATTTTGGTGCTTGAATCAGAGCAATCAGCATTAAGCAGAGATGCTCCTATTCTTGGAGAGTTTCTGGGATATGCAATGGTTGGTGAGGCATACCATATAACAGCACCTGAAGAGACAGGTGAGCTTCAATCTTATGTAATGGAACTCGCATTAAAAGATGCAAATATCTCAAAGGATGAAATAGATCTTATTAACGCTCATGGCACAGGAACACCTCATAATGATTTGGTAGAAACAGTTGCTATAAAAAAGCTTTTTGGTAAAAAAGCTTACAATATCCCTGTTACTGCAAATAAATCGATGATAGGCCATTGTTTAGGATCAGCAGGCGCTGTTGAGGCAGCTGCAAGCCTTATATCTATACTTGAAGGATTTATTCCTCCTACGATAAATATAAAAAATTTAGATCCTAAATGTGATCTTGATTATGTAACAGAAGGAGCAAGAATAAAAAATATAAATTATGTGCTTTCAAATTCATTTGCATTTGGAGGGAATTTAACATCATTGATTATTGGGAAAAGAGCATGATAAAAAATATGGATGAGCCAGTTGTAATAACAGGTTTAGGAATAGTATCCTCAATAGGTATAGGGAAAAAGGATTTTTCTTTAAACCTTAGAAATGGTAAAGATGGATTTTCCCTTATCGAAGATTTTGATATATCTTCATATCAAACAAAAAAGGCTGCAAAGGTTAAAGGATTTAATCCAAAAGAGTTTATATCACCTGTAAAATTAAGAAGATTGGATAAAGCAAGCCAATTTACAATTGCGGCATCCAAGATGGCAATCGAAGATGGAAAGGTAAATCTTAACAAATTTGATAGAAAAAGGATTGGCATAATTTTAGGAAGTGGCTTTGGAGGACTTGAAAGTTCAAGGCTTTTCCATAAAGATCAAGTGCTTAAAGGACCATCTAATATTTCACCTATGCTTTTTCCAAATACTGTTCCTAATGCAGCTGCTTCTTATACATCGATTGAATTAAAGATCACAGGAATCAATACTACTTTTGTACAATCATTTTGTTCAGCTGAAGCAGCAATCTATTTTGCATTTCTTAAACTTAAACAAAATAAAGCAGATATGATACTTGCTGGTGGTGTGGATGAGCTATCCCCTATGCTTTTTCATGCCTATAACCATTTAGGATATTTAACAAAAAATAAACCAAGCCCTTTTAATAAAGATGGAGATGGTTTTTTACCAGGAGAAGGGGCAGGAATACTCCTTTTAGAAAGATATTCAGATGCAAAAAAAAGGGGAGCAAGGATCTACGGGAAAATTACCTCTTTGATATCAAAATCTTATGGAAATAAAGGAAATGACTTCCTTAAGGAAGGTATAAGAGAAATTGTTAAGGATGATTTTCCTAAGTTTATAAGCGCTTCAGCAAATGGGGATAAGGTTTCTGATAAGATCGAGGCAGAAGCAATTCATGATGTTTTTAAAGATAAGGATATTTATGTAGTTGCTTTAAAGTCTCTGATAGGAGAAGGAGCTGCTATGGGAGCTCAGAGAATAGTGGCAGCATCTTTGATGCTAAATGAGACTTTTATTCCTCCAACCTTAAATTTTAAAAAACCAATATTTGAACCTTTCCTAAATATTATCACTTCCCCAAAAGAAGATTATCCTATAGATTCTATTCTTCATATCTCTTTTTCTCGATTTAGCTGTGCGTATCTTATAATGTTGAATAAGTAGATAAAGAGATTTTGATTTATTCTCTTTTGAAATTTCTTGACAATAAGATACTTTATGCTAAATTTTATATTAAATACTTTTTAAAATTAATCTAAAACTTTTAACCATTTAAATATTTCATTTTTAGGATTACTCTGTTAGTAAAAGAGAATAATTATCATTTTTATGATTATATTATAATTTATTATTTTTGTGATTTTACTAAGCTTTAATACAAAATTTTTTTAGCTTTAATTAGTGCACGCTGAAAAATAAAGCGTGAACTAATTAATAGAGTAAGGTAGTTCAATAATTAGAAAGGAGGTATTTATGTCAGATGCAAGAGTAGCAAGAGTAACAGAAGTTATAGCAGGTTCTCCTAAAAGCTTTGATGATGCTGTAAGGGTAGGCTTTGAGCGGGCAAATAAGACTTTAAGAGGTATTACAGGATTACGTATTCTTGAGTTCAGGGTCGCAGTTGAAAATGGTGAGATGGTTGAATATAGAGTAAGAATGGAAGTAATCTTTATCCTTGAAGATTAACTATTTCGCAGCACTTAAAGCAACGTAGGAATTAATTTAAAAAGCAAGAATCTTATTCTTATAGATTCTGGAATAAGTGAATAAGTAATTAATTAATGAGATAAAGTAATGAAAAAATAAGAGTTCATTCCTCTTGCTTTTTCCTTTCAAGCTCGGCCGAAATGTAATTAGTCCATCCTTATTAGTATGGACTAATTACTTATTAAAAATTTAAAAATTTTTAGAACTACCTTACCTTCTATATTTTTTTTAGAATGCCTGTGATTATGTGATTATATGGTGGAAATATTAACAACAGACCCCACCAGCTGGGAAAGTAAGCCTTGCATATCTCATAAGATTGTCTATTAAACAAGTGTAAAGTAGGGTTTCATATCTTTTTATTTATCGTAGGGGTAATTCATAAACTGCCTATACTTAAGTGTAAAACCCGACCCTACGTGTCTGATAAGAAATTTTTTTAGAGTGAATTAGTTCGCATTCTATTTCTCTTTTGAGAACTAATTAATATATTAACGATCAAAAAAAGAGATTGCCTCGTCATTTATGTAATAGGGAGGGGGGCATGATAACGAAGCAATCTCTTTGCTTATTTAAAATATTTTTAAGCTGCTACAAACTCATAGGTTATACGATCCCCAGGGAGTTTTAAAATATTAGCTTTAAGCTTCATCCCTATTTTTATCTCTTCATCTTTTAGGCTTTTGCTAAGCCTTCCAAATATCTTGAGATCACCAAATGAAACCAACGCAAGGGAATAAGGAAGATCCTTTTCAAAACCTGCAGGGGCATAAATTGACTTTGTATAAGTTATAAGTTCACCTTCTCCCTTTATCTCAAACCACTCCATGTCACTTGATAGACATGCCGAGCAATCAGCTCTTGGTGGAAAGTATTCAGCTTTGCAATTTTTGCATCTTGTAGCACAAAGTTTTCCCTCTTCAAGGAAGTCAACAAAGGCTGAAGCCTTTGTTTGCGAAGTAAAAGAAACATTCCCAAACTTTTCAAATCCCATTATCTTACCTCCCCAAAATGGTGACATTCCCATAGATCCCAACGCCACCGATATTATGAACTAAACCAATTTCTGGATCCTTAACCTGCATAGGACCAGCTTCACCTCGTAGTTGCATAACAATGGTTCTTATCTGTGATCCACCAGTAGCACCAATTGGATGTCCTTTAGAGAGAAGCCCTCCATCCACATTAATTGGTATCTTTCCTTCTTTATAAGTCTCTTTTTCTCTAATTAATCTTTTTCCTTCACCTGGCTTTGCAAAACCTAAATCCTCATAAGCCATCATCTCTGCAATGGTAAAACAGTCATGTACTTCAGCAACATCAATATCATTAGGGGTAACGCCAGCCATTTCATAAGCCATTTTGGCAGCAACCTGAGCACACCTTAAACCTGTAAAGGTATCCCTGCCTGCCATATTGATCGGTGCTGTTGCTGCACCAAGACCTAAAATCCAGATAGGTTTTTTTGAGTATTCCTTAGCTTTATCTTTATTAGTAACTATTATACAGGAAGCCCCATCTGCATTTGCACAACAATCAAACTTTTTAAGGGGAGTTGCTATCATATCAGCGTTTAATGCATCCTCTAATTTTACTGGTTTCCTATAAACAGCTTTTTCATTAAGCATCCCATAACTTGCCGCTTTTACCCTTATTAGTGCTAAATCCTCTTCTGTTGTGCCATATTTGTTCATATGTCCCCTTGCATACATAGCATAATATGCAGGCATCATCGTTCCAAAAGGTGCTTCCCACATGATATCAGCTCCTCGTCCCATTCTTTCTTGAGATTCAGCAGAAGTAATTTCAGACATCTTCTGAAGTCCTAACACAATAACTGTATCATGAAGACCAGATTTTATTAAAGAATAGGCAATTCTTAATCCTGTGCTACTTGATGAGCAAACACTTTCAACATAAAAAGCTGGTTGAGGATTAAGCCCTAAATATTCTGCAATTAATCCTGCTGGAGTTCTCTGCTTATCATATTCAGGTGCTGAACAGAGAAGAGTTGCATCAATCTCCTTAGGTGTAATCTTAGCATCCTCCATAGCCTCTTTATAAGCTTCAAAAGCAAGTTCACGAATATTACCTGGATAGCCTCTTACAAAAGCACTCTGCCCTACCCCAACAATAGCAATTTCCTTTTTCATATTAGGTTTCCTCCTATTTTTATCATTAAAAAATTATATAAAGAAATATTGAATATCAAAATAGATACATTGTTTGATTCCATTAAAAATATAAAAGAATAAAAACTTGTTAAAGCTGAGCTTAAAACAGTTTGTAAAATAAATCACAAAATCATTTTTGTCAAGAATTTTTTGAGATTTAAATCAAATATAATCAGAAGTAGGGGCAACTCATGAATTACCTCTACAGAGGGTTGGGGTAAGAGGTAAAACCTGACCTTACAGACTTGTTAAAAAGTTCTCCTATTTTTTAAATCTGTAACTCTTTAATATGATAATCTTATTTTTTCATTAAAAGATTTTTGGGTGAAGTCCTTTGAATTATTTGTTTATTTTAAAGTAGGAATAGAAATAAAAAGAAGCATTAAATATAATATTTCTTAATCATTTTTAGTTTATATTAATTGCTTCTCTAACTGCTCTAAGGAGATCTGTTAAGCCATAAGGCTTTTGCAAAAATCGTATTCTTTTTTCTTTTATTTCTGGCCATTTAGATTTATCATCTGTATAACCACTCGTAAGAATTACAACAAGATCTGGCTTTTTTGAGCTAAGTTGCTCAACCAATTCAAGGCCATCCTTATCAGGAAGAACCATGTCAGAAAAAACCAGCAAAAAATTCCCCATCTCTTTTTCAAAAATATCTAAAGCTTCTTTTGCTGTTTCAGCCTCAAAAACAATATATCCATTACCCTCTAAGGCATCCTTGGCAAAAGAACGCACTGATTCCTCATCCTCCACTAAAAGAATTCTTTCTCCTTTGCCAGTAACTTCATAGGTAGAAACTACCTCTTTCCTTTCAGCCTTTGGCTTTTCAGAAATAGCAGGCAAGTATATATCAAAGGTTGTGCCATGACCTAACTTGCTTTTAACATCTATAAAACCCTCAAGTTGTTTAATAATGCCATAAACAACAGATAAGCCTAAACCTGTGCCTTTTCCAAAACCTTTGGTTGTAAAAAATGGTTCAAATATATGGCTAATGGTTTCTTTATCCATGCCAACACCTGTATCTGAAACCGTAAAGCAGACATAATTCCCTGGCTTTGCTTCTGGAATAACTTTACACTGCTTCTCATCTAAAGTTACATTTCTACTTTTTATAGTAACTCTTCCACCCTTTGGCATAGCATCCCTTGCATTAACAACAAGATTCATGATCATTTGTTATATATTTGCTTCATCTGCTCTAACTGAAAGAAGTTCCGGGTCAAGTTCGGTTTTAATTTCAATATCCTCACCAATAATTCGTTTAAGCATCTTTAATATACCCCTAATTGTTTTATTAATATTTAGTGATATAGGCTTTGTTGGTTGTCGTCTGCTAAAAAGAAGGAGTTGTCGTATAAGAGAAGCTCCTTGAGTGGAAGCATCATGTATATACTTTAGATTTTTATACAAAGGATCCCTTTTGTTAAACTTCATGATCATCATTTCAGTATATCCCTGTATAGCTGTTAAGAGGTTATTGAAGTCATGTGCTAAACCTCCTGCTAATAAACCAACTGCTTCCATTTTTTGTGCTTGCATGAGTTGAGCTTGCATTATTTCTTTTTCCTTTTCTGCTTTTCTCTTTTCTGTTATATCACGCATAATCACAACATATCCCACGATAGAACCATCGGGGCTTTTCATAACTGAAGTAGTTGTTTCAATAGGGATAAGAGTTCCATCTTTGCGAACAAGCTCTCTTTCCCCTTTATAAAACCCTTTTTTATTTATTATAGGATAGATCTCTTTTCCAACCCTATCAAAGCTCTCTTTTGAAGGATGTAATATTGATCCTGATTTACCTATTATCTCTTCATAGGTATAACCATACATTTTAAGAAAGGCAGGATTACAAGTTAATATATTCCGATCACAATCAAGAGTAATTATCGCATCAGTAGAACTCTCAATTAAGGCGCGAAGGTGTGCTTCACTTTTTCTTAATTTTTCTTCTACTTCTTTTTTTTCTTCTTCTATTTCTAAGTTATACAAAGCAAATGAGACATCTCTTCCAACCTCTTTGAATAGATTTATTTCTTCTTCTTCTTTGATAAATAAATGAGGGATAGAAACAGATAACAATCCATACATTTTTTTATCATACTTTAAAGGAAGTGTCATAGTAGCTTTTGTAAAATAGTTCTCTTTTAAAGGACAATCTAAACAATCAGAAAATGGATATTCATTTATAACAATATCTGATTGAGATATTGCTTTTTGCCCACACGGGGGTAACTTGCCTTGCTTTACTTGCTCAGCCATTTCTTTAAATTTACTACCTAATCCAGCAGATGATATTGTTAAAAGAGCGCCAGTTTCATCAAAAAGAGCACTCCAGGCACTAAGGTAACCACGAGTTTTAATAAGCTCTTCACAAATCTCTTTTATTAACCTATTACGATCCTTTTTACTGCTAATGAGCTGATTAACCTTTCTGATAGCATATAAAACAGAATTTAGATGTTTTATCTTATCTTCAGCTTCTTTTCTCCATGATATATCAGAAATGGCAGCAATAGCTCTTTTCATTGGATCTTTTGGATCTAAAGGGCTTATTTTTATATGACCATAGAAAACTGAACCATCTTTTCTTTTTAATTTCGCATCAGTAGAAGTTACTTTCCCTTCTTTAAAATTGCTATAGATAATTTTACCAACCCTCTCATACTCCTCTTTTGAAGCATAAAGTATTTCAGCGCTTTTTCCCATATAATCATATTCACTTTCAAATCCAAACATCTCAAGCATTGCTTCATTTGCCCAGTTCAATATCCTATTTTCAACAAGTCCAATACCAACAGGGGAAGCGGATAAAATGTTACTCATAAGCTCCTTGCTTTTGATTAACTCTTCTTCTGTCTTTTTGCGTTCTGTGATATCCTCGCCTGAACTTAAAATGCCAATAATATTACCTTCCTCATCATTCAAAATAGTATTGTGCCAAAAAATAATCCTCTCCTCACCTTTTTTATTTAAAATAGGGTTTTCATAATATTCAACTGGTTCAATCTCCCCTGCAATTAACCTTGAAAAAACATCTCTTACTTCATCCCTAACCCTTTCAGGTATAAAATTATCAAACCAATTTTTTCCGATAACCTCCTGTTCAAAACATCCTAATATTTCACATCCTTTTCTGTTTATAAAAGTAATTTTTTGATCAGCATCAATAGCAACAACTATAACGCCAATGATATCAAGATATTTTTGCGACCTATCCCTCTCCTTCCTAAGCTCTTCTTCGGTCTGTCTGATATTGAGTAAAAGACGCTTAATCCAAACAAGAGCAATTATAATAAACACTGATGTAGCAAGCGCAACCAATTCAGCTGACAGTTCACCATGGTAGATATATTTCCCTATGATTACACCATATAAAGCAATTAAGCGTCTTACCGCCATCAAAAAAATAACAGATGTAATGGTTATCCAAACTACACGTCGTCTTAATATGTAAACCAATCTAAAAGCCAAAAAGGAAGCTATAAATTGTAGGATAATAGAAATCACTAAAATAAACTTTATACCCATCAATTTGCCCTCCTATCCCTTTAAGGTAAAACATTTTTTTAGATCAAGCCTTGAGTAAACATCAAAAACGAAAAAGTTATGCAGATCAAAAAGCCGAAAAGAAAA
>Ga0164318_10008141_pt1 | contig 10190 bp, 7 predicted proteins | sample GuaBasSedimGuay9_FD_113734 | JGI IMG/M metagenome (GOLD analysis project Ga0164318, IMG submission 113734) | Subseafloor sediment microbial communities from Guaymas Basin, Gulf of California, Mexico - Guay9, Core 4571-4, 0-3 cm | ecosystem: Environmental > Aquatic > Marine > Hydrothermal vents >...
ATTCAAAAAAGATACTTTGTCACCTTTATAGTTTTTTTTAATACCAACAAATCCATCGATACTTACCAAATACAAATTAAAACGTTTCCGCGGTAAAAACTCCTCTAAAGAAACAGTTGGTATATTCTTAATTGGTCCAAAGTAAGATAACAAATATCCATCTTGATCAATCTCACCGATTATTACTTCATGTGATTTCATCTGAGCTTCTTGAAGTAAGGTAAAATAATTCTCATCCAACCCTAAATCCTCTATGCTTATCCTATATCCAATCTTACTTAGTTTCAACAACTCTTCTTTTTTTTGCTGCCAATAAGATAACTCACGTTTTGCATAAAAATACTGCTCTAGCAATCTTTTAAGTATCATGTAAAATTTTAAAAAGTTAAATAAAAAACTTAATCTACTCTTAATCATACCCACCTTCAAACAATTTTATTTTTTATATCTCTTCTGAAATTTCCCCTGATTATTTCTTTTGCTTTAAAAACATCAAAAAACATATTATTCAATTTAAAGATTAATTTGCTATTAATAAACACATCAAAGATGATAAAACCTAATTTTTTAGATATAACGGCATTGTTATACATCATAATTTATCTAAATAATATTATTATATTATATTAAATATTTTTCTATAAGTTAGTTTCATAAGTTAAAAAAATTAAGAAAAGATTTATGGAAGTAAGGATGTTAGTAAAAAAGCTGAATTAGAAAGAAATTGAAAAACAAGATTCATATTTTATAGGAATCTCAAAAAACAAAAAAAATATATCTTCGCTTTCTCTAAATCTGATTTTAACAAACTCCAACAATCATAGTCATCCAACAGAGATTTTTATATAATGGTAAAAGATTACGTGTGTTAACAAGTAACCATCGGGGATTGAAATAGATGAAAGAAACAAAAAAAGAGAGATGCACATTAACAAGTGTAATTGAAACAGAGATTGAAATACTAAAAAGACATGTAGATATCCTAAAAACACTTGAAAAACATCAACCTATGGGCATAATCAAATTATCCGAGCTAACAAACTATCCACAACACATGGTTAGATATTCCCTCAGAATCCTTGAACAAGATGGTTTAATTGAACCATCATCACATGGCGCTGTTACAACAGATAATCTACATAAAACAGTTGATATATTAAAAAAAGCATTGGATCACATAAGTGAAACCGTGGAAGAAATCAAGAAAAAAATCAAATAACAACCAGTATTAAATTTTGCCGGGGTAACTCAGCTGGGAGAGTGCACGGCTGAAGACCGTGATGTCGTGGGTTCAAGTCCCACTCCCGGCATAACCACTATTTTTTACTTGCATATTTAGCTGCATAAAAAATATAAATATAATAAAAATAATTTATCCTGTTGGGATGGATAGGTGGAAGTGAAGAAAGATAAAAAAATGAGTTTCTTTGATCAACTTAAAACCTCCAATATCAGGTTTAACCCACATCCTTTGCTCAATAGTTTCAATAAACCAGAGGAAACAGTTATATTCTCAGAGGAGAATCAGGACAGTCTACATGTTGAAATAGTTAAAAAAGTCGATGAACTAATCGGAAGTTTAGACGAAAACTGCAAAAAAGAGTCAATAGGTGACAAAGTCAGTACAAAAATGAAAGAAGAATAATAACGCTATACGAATAAAAACAAATATATAAAAAAGATAATAAATAAAAGCAAAATATCTATAAAATCTTATATACCTATATCTGTTACAGATATAGTAGTGGGATGCTCAAAACACAGAGGATGGGTAGATTGAATTAGAAAAAAGATTTAGTGCAGGAAGGGATGTCATCTGTATCTTAAAGAAGTTCAAATGGAGAATTTTAAATCATTTGGGAAAAAACTATCTGTACCTTTTTTCCCAGGTTTCACAGCTATAACTGGTCCAAATGGCTCCGGTAAAAGCAACATAGCTGATGCTATACTATTTGTTCTAGGGCCTAAGAGCTCAAAGGTTGTACGTGCTGGGCGACTTACAGATCTTATTTTCAATGGTGGAAAAAAACATAAAAACCCTGCTAAATACTGTAAAGTATCACTTGTTTTTGATAACAAAGAACGAAGAATGCCTGTTGACTCTGATGAAGTAGTATTAACTCGTATGATCAAACGAGCACCTTTAAAAAACGATCCTGATAATTATTATAGCAAGTTTTACATAAATGGCAAACCCGCTACTTTTTCCGATTTTGAGAATATATTATTCCATGCGCGTATATCAGGTGATGGATACAACATTGTAAAACAAGGAGATATAACGTATTTAACAGAGATGGGGGGTGTTGAACGACGTAGAATCATAGAAGATATTGCGGGGATAAGTAACTTTGATGAGGATATCAAAAAAGCTGAGAAAGAAAAAACAGAGGTTGATAGCAATCTCGACAGGATTAAAATAATTTTAAACGAGATCTCATCACAGATACGGCAACTTAAAAACGATAGAGATAACGCTTATAGATACAAAGAACTAAAAGATCAGCTTTACGAAATCAAAGCTAAGATCGCTTTTAAAAAGAAACAAGATGTTCAAATGCAGATATCTGAAATACAGAAACAGATAGAGTCATATGAAAAAGAAAAAAAGAAACTCGAAGAAAAAAGCAAGGGACTCCGAGAGGAATATAAACAATCACAGGAGGAACTAGTTAAAATAGAAAACAAAATAGGTGAAATCGGTGGGGATGAGGTTAAAACACTTAAAGAAAAAATCGATAAAATCCGTTCTGAAGAAATCAAAATAGAAGAGCGTATAAACTATTCAAATGATGAAATCCTTGAGCTCCAAAAAGAACAAAAAGAACTACAAGTAAACCTAGAATCCATAAAACAAGAAATACAAAAATACAATGAACAGTTTGAAGAACTTGAACAACAGCTTTCTATTAAACAACAAGAACTAGAGGAAAAAGAAAAAACACTAACCACTATTAAAGAAGATATTGCACAATCTGATGACAAATCAATGGATATCACACATGAACTAGCGAAGATGCGAGAGGAGTACAATGAGAAAAACACAACAATACACGAGCTTAAACTCAAAAGAAACCGTTTTACAGACAAAATAGACGCTCTTGATCATCAAATAGCTGAGTTGCAAGAAACAAGATCTACCTATGAGTTTGAATTAAAGGATATACACTGGCAGATGGAGGAGTTACAGAAAGACAACAAGGAGCAGGCTAGAAAAACTAGGGATCTTGAGAAAAAACTTTTTGAAAAAAAGAAAAAAGAAACAGAGTTAACAGAAGAGCTTAATGATCTTGAAAATGCTATACGACGATTGCAGCGAGAACAGATGAAACTACAAGCAGAATATGATGCATTATCATCGATTGAAAGCAGATATAACCCTGCTGTGAACGCTGTTTTAAAAGCCCGTGATAAAGGTCTTTTGAATGGTATTCATGGCACTATAGCTGATCTTGCATCTGTTGATAAAAAATATGAGACCGCAGTGAGTATTGCTGCTGGTGCTCGTATGCAGTCGATTGTTGTTGATAACGATGAGGTAGCTGCTCAGGCTATAAAATATCTACAGAAAGAAAAACTTGGACGAGCTACGTTTTTACCATTGAATAAGATGATATCTGGTAAACCACGTGGTAAATCTCTGATGGTTATTGAGGATCCAAAGGCTCATGGTTTCGCAATAGATCTTGTTAAATTCAATGAGAAATACAGGGATGCTTTCTGGTATGTTTTTGGTGATACAATAATTGTTGATTCTCTTGATGATGCACGTCGTCTTATGGGTGGTGTGCGACTTGTTGATTTAAAGGGTAGCCTCATTGAATCAAGTGGTGCTATAAATGGCGGTAGCATTCCAAAGACAAAACTGTCTTTCAGCCATCTGGATAGAACAAAACTTGATGATATCACACAGGAGTTAAACAATGCTATAAATGCTCAGGAAAAACTTGTTTCAGAATTATCAGAGCTTAGGAAAGAAATCGTATCGATTGAAAATAGCCTTGGAGAGATTAGAACAGTTGGCGATGTTGATACACAGATAAAAGATCTCACAGTTAGAGAGAAAGAGTTCAAAAACAAATTAGAGGTTTTACAAAAAGAACTTGATGAAAAAATCAAGGAAAAAGAAGAATTAGAAAACAAGAAACAAGAAGTTGTATCTGAGATTAAAAAACTTGAAGGAAGACTTGAAGAGCTTGATGCTCTTAAGGATGAAAAAGGAAAACTTCTTTTAAGAGGTACAAAGAAAGAGCTTGCTCAGAAAGCACGGGTTCTTGAAGAAGAGGTTTCAAAACTACATGAAAATGTTTTAACTCTAAGCTCTGAAAAAGAAGCTATCTCTAAAAAAATCGAGCTTATAAAAGAACGTGAAGCTGAGATTGTATCTCAGATTGATAGTAAAACAAAAAGTATTGAGGAGTTTAAAAAAGAAATCGAGGAACTGAAAAATTCTAGATCTAGTCATCGTGATGAACTCAAAGCATTAATGAATGTTGAGGAGCAAATGACTGGAAAGATGAAGGAGTTCACATCCAAACGGGATCAAATCTATAAAAAATCTGTTACCCTAGAAAATGAGTTAGATAAGATTAACACTAGGATTGAGTCATATTATGATCTTATTTCCAGAGCTAAATACCGGCTGCCAACACTAGAAAACGCTGTTAAAGAACTGGAAGAAGAACTAAAACTGTACAATGTTGAGATAAAACAGGATGCAAAGCTTCCAAATGTGGAGTCGCTTAAGGATTCTATGAAAGTAATCGAGGAGTCTATGCGGGAGCTTGAACCAGTGAACATGCGTGCTCTTGAAGAATATGAGCATCAATGTGAACGTAAAAACAAACTATCAGAGGATGTCAAACATCTAAAAGATCAGAAGAAAAACCTTGAAAAACTTGTAAAAGAAATAACTGAGAAAAAAACAGAACGGTTTTATGAGGTATTTGATGCAGTAAATAAAAACTTTAAAAAGATATATTCAGAGCTCTCTGAAGGTGGAGAAGCAGAGTTACAGCTTGAGAATCCAGAGAATGTTTTTGAAGGAGGACTTACAATAAAAGCACGTCCTCGTGGTAAAAAAGTATTGCTTCTCAACGCTTTATCCGGCGGGGAGAAAAGTATTGCTTCTCTTGCTTTTATCTTTGCTATACAGCGTTATGATCCAAGTCCGTTTTATGTACTTGATGAGGTTGATATGTTTCTTGATGGGGTTAACGCTGAAACTGTTAGCCGTATGATTAAAGACAACGCCCAGGATTCACAGTTTATCATGGTCTCCCTAAGAAAAGTAGCTCTTAAAGAAGCTAATCATGTGTATGGTGTTACAATGCGTGAAACAGGTGTCTCTGAGATGATCGGAAACATTGATCCATCTAGTGTCGGTCCTAAAGGCGAATTCGAGGTTGAAGGAGGTAAAATGATTGCAGCAACCTGAGATCGATTCCAATGTGATAAACCATCTCCTGTTTCATAAATCACTCATTGATGAAAAAGATGATGCATCTAGGATTAACTATTACGTTGAACTACTTCAGAAAACAAATGAAGGTGAATATGTTTCAATAATGAATCCTTTTGATAGAAGTATAGCTATTGCTTTTGAACTGGTAATGAAACAACATCTCAACCCATGGGATATCGACCTAGTTAATTTTTCAACAATGTATCTCAAAAGAGCAAGGGAAGAAAAAATCGATCTGATAACAGCTGGTCGTATAATATATATGGCCTGGAAGATTCTAAAACTACAAAGTGATGACCTCGTTGTTTCAATGGAGCAGCAGGAGGAAACATATGAGCCGTTTGAATGGGGTGATATACCACAGGAGATGTATTTCACAAAGGATGATGCATACTCTTATACAAACCTTGTTATGAAACTACCAGAACCACCATTAGAGGAACCAATCCGGCGTGATGCAAAAAGAAAAGTAACACTTATAGAACTACTAGATGCCTTTAACCTTGCTCGTAAAGAAGCAGAGGAATACCAGCTTATAGAAATGCAACGTAGACAAGAACGAGAACGACTAGCAATGCTAGCACGTAAAAGAATGAAAGGAACAGCACATGAAGATCACCTAGAAAAAGATATCATGAATGTATGGAAACGTATCAAAGAACATCCTAGGAAAACAATGACGCTTAATGAGCTCTGTGAAAAAGAAGGCAAAGAGGAAATGATAAAAGTACTCATGAGTGTATTATTCCTAGCATATGATAACAAAATACTAGTTTACCAGAAAAGATTTCCATATGGAAAGATTTTTATTAAAAACATTGGATATAGTTAAAAAAATAGTTTGGTGAGAAAACAGATGGGCTCAAAAGAAAAACGCCTCGTTGAATCTGTTCTATTCTCAGCTGGGAAACCAGTTAGCATAAACGAGATAAAACAAGCAACAGGTCTTTCACACAACATTGTTAAAAAAACAATACAAGAACTAATACAGGACTATAATATAAACCGTAAAAATGAGACAAGCATGGAGATAGTCAAAGCTGGCGATAAATATGCCATGCAGGTGAAAAAACAGTTCATCGATCAAAATATAATGGTTGCAAAACCTGAAATAAAACCTGAACTTCTGAAAACATTAACACTTATAGCTTTTCATCAACCAATAAAACAATCAAACCTTAGACGTATGTTTGGAACAAAAATATACGAACATGTTGACGAGCTAGTATCAATGAAACTTGTACACAGTCGTAAACATGGTACCACAGAGATGCTTACAACAACAAAGTTTTTCCCAGAATATTTTGGTATAGATTCAACAGACCCCGAGGAGATACGGGATTTCCTCATGAAAAAAGTAGCAGATGTAGCTAAACTTCATCAAAATAGTGAGTAATTAATTAAATTAAGTATTTTAATTAAATAAAATAAAAAAGCTTAAATAATATTTTGGGTTTATAGGTTTCTATCCAGAATAAAAGGGGTAAAAGTATATGAGAAAAATTTTGCCAATACTTGTAGTAGGTATTTTAGTCCTAAGTGGACTAGGCGCTGTTGCATCAGACAACAACTCTGTCAAAACAAACACAGTAACAACCATGACAAAAAAAGTAACAGTTAATTTTTCACCAATTAAAATAACAGAAGAAAAATATAGTAAATATATTGACATAAAAATGGATGATACTGTTACTTACACTTACCATCTTGATCCAGGTAAACCAAAAATACCCGTGATAATAAAAACATTTGAATTCCCATTTGGCGTAAAAAACATTAAAGTAGATGTCACTCCAATTAATATAAAAGAAGAAAAACTATCCAAAAAAATATCTCCATCTCCATTGTTTTTACCATTAACCATAGTAAACAATGAAGCTAACAAGATAAACACCATCGATGTGAAAACCTATAGCAGCTCAGAAATGTACCCTTCATCATGGTTTACATATCACGCAGGATGCGGATTAAATGACGAAAATAAACATGTAACAATTGTAACAGTACATATCTTCCCAGTTAGATACATACCAAAAGAGGACATTGTTTATTCTGCAGAAAATGCTATTTTAAAAATAACTTATGAAAACACACCAAAAAATGATCTTTTTAAAACAAACGCTGGTTATGATATGGTTATAATAGCACCATCTACATTCTCAAAAGATTTACAGAAACTCATTGACCACAAAAACAAATATGGCGTACAGACAATTTTGAAAACAACAGAGGATATCTACAAAGAATACCAGGGCAGAGATAAACCTGAGCAAATAAAATACTTCATCAAAGATGCTCTTGAAAAATGGAATGTTAAATATGTTCTACTCGTTGGTGGTCTGAAATCAATTGTCTGGGGGAACCCTAGAGACGACGCGAATCAAGGAAGCAAAGATTGGTATGTACCAGTTAGATACAACAATATCTATGATAATCCCAAGTTTCCATTATCAGAATCTGCCCACGACCCAGGTGTTATAACAGATCTATATTATGCTGATATCTATAAACAAGGCGGTGTATTTGATGACTGGGATCCAAACCATGATGGATATATCTGTGCATGGGGTAAACCTGATGTTGAAAACGATACAGGCATTGACATGTATCCAGATGTAGCACTTGGACGTCTTCCATGTAGAAATACTCGTGAAGTTAGAAACATGATTGATAAAATAATAACATATGAAACAGGCTATCCCGCAGGAAAAGACTGGTTTAACAAAATCCTTTCAATCTCAGGTGATGGATTCCTAGATCAACAAGATCTAAACTTTGAATGGGATACCAATAGTATTCCAGATGGAGATTACACAATATATGCACAAAGTAAAAACCCTGAGGGAACTACCGGTGTCATAGATGAAATCAAAGTAACAGTTGATAAAACAAAAGAAACATCTCTAACTTTTAATCATGATGACTACCTTTTATTAAAAAACTACCCATCTACACCAATAGCTAAAATAACCTCTCCATCAAACGGAGATGTACTTGGTAAAAATGATTTCTTCTACGAACCAGATGAACGAGAAGCATACTGTAATGGGTTTACCCAATGGGCTAACGTGGAGTACACCGATGGAATCATGCATATACGTGGAAAATCATATGATCCACGACCATATGGTGACACCACAGATATACATGTATGGATTAAAAACAGCAACGATGAAACAGTTTTTGAAGACTGGAGAAACAACACAAAAATGTACTATGAAGGAGAATGGGTTGTAGGAGAAAGAATGCTCAAAGGAGGCGGAGGAGCTCTATATTATCTGCCAGAAAACTTCAAAAGAATACTTATATGGACCTCTAATGGTAAATTCACAGGACAAGAAGACGTGATATCAGAGTTCAACAAAGGAAGTGGTTTCACATTCTTCTCAGGACATGGAGCTCCAACAGTATGGGCCGATCATCTTGCTGGTATACCTGGTAACCGTCAACATGCCTCAGTCACTGGGCTAGCTACATTAAGCCTTAGCTACCCGTTTTTCCCTATGGACACCCTCAAAAACAACTATAAAAACCCTGTAGTTGTAGTAGGTGGATGTCATAACAGTCAATTTAATGTTTCAATACTAGCAGGACTATTGAAAATACCATCAATGTGGATATATGGAGCACCAGCTGCTGAAACATGGAGTTGGTGGCTTGTACGACTTAGTAAACGTGGTGGAATAGCCTCAATAGGAAACACTGGTTTAGGATATGGTATACTCGGAGAAGATTGTACAATAGGCGGCTTAGATGGTGGTATATGCATAGAATTCTTCAAACAATATGGAGCAGGTCATACATATCTTGGTGAAGCCTACGCAGAGACACAGAGAAACTATGTGAACAACTTTGATATGACCCTCCAGGAACATGGTAAATCATTACAGCAATGGGTGCTACTAGGGGATCCAAGTCTTAAAATCGGTGGATATAGTTCGCAGCAGAAACTGAAAATTATAACAACAGATGGAAAACCAAACCGAGCGATAACACTAGAAGCAAAAGCAGCAGAGCAGCCTAAGACCTACGCCTGGGACATAGATGGTGATGGAAACTATGATGATGCAACAGGTGAAACAATACAACAAAAATGGAATAAACCAGGTGTATACTGGGTAAGCGTAAAAGCTATTTATGAAGATGGAAAAGAAATCACGCATAATACAATAGTTGATATAGAAAAAGACAAAGCACCAAATACACCAGCAAAACCAACTGGTCCAACAAATATCAATGGAAATCAAAAAAGCACATTTGAAACAAAAGCAAATGATCCATATGATGATGACCTAGTATATCTTTTTGATTGGGGCGATGGGGAACATTCAATAGTAGGACCAATCTCATCTGGAGAAACAGCAAGAGCAGAACATAGATGGACAAAGAAAGGATCATATCAGATAAAAGTACAAGCATTTGATAGCTATGGAAAAAACAGTGATTGGTCAGAGGCTTTAACAGTAACAGTAAGTAAATCAAAAACAATAACACAGCCTATATTAATGAAGATACTGCAAAACCTCTATGCTAAATACCCAAATCTTTTCTCTCTATTGAAACAGGTTTTAAATCAGTAAAAAAACCCATTTTTTTATTTTTTTTTGCTAATAATTTTACCAATAATATTTTTTTTGATAATAATTGTAAAGAAATCTGGTAACAATTGTCAAATAAGATATTTAAAAACCTTTTAACAGAGTATATTCTAGAGTTGTAGGACGGG
>Ga0164318_10008142_pt1 | contig 10189 bp, 10 predicted proteins | sample GuaBasSedimGuay9_FD_113734 | JGI IMG/M metagenome (GOLD analysis project Ga0164318, IMG submission 113734) | Subseafloor sediment microbial communities from Guaymas Basin, Gulf of California, Mexico - Guay9, Core 4571-4, 0-3 cm | ecosystem: Environmental > Aquatic > Marine > Hydrothermal vents...
CCCAGTTGAAGTCTCACAGTGCACACATGCCACAACATCGAAATGCCCGGTTTGGAGAGTTTTCTCAACTGCTCCAAGATCAATTGACTGACCAACAGGGAACTTAATCGTGTAGACGTTCGGGGTGTAGCTCCGTGCAATCTCTTCAAGGCGTTCGCCGAAAAAGCCGTTCTGGGGGATCAGCACTTTGCCATCGGGAAAGAGCGTCGAGCCGAGAGCGGCGTCTAGGGCAGCACTGCCCGATCCAGGGAGCAGGAATACATCCCCGCCGGTTTGAAAAATCTTCTGCAGAAGCTCAGTAGTCTCTTTGTAAAAGGCTGTCCATTCTTCGCCGTAATGAGCGACCAGAGGCTCCGACATGATGGCGAGTACCTTGGGATCCAACTCGATCGGTCCGGGGATCATCAAGCGCAGCCTTCTCATTGGGATATCTCCTGTTTTGCTTTCTGTACGACTTCTACAAGCTGACGGGCCCGTTCGGTAAGGACCTCAAATCGCCCTTCCGCTACGGCCTTCTTATCAACAAGCCAACTACCAGCGCACACCACCGCCGCTCCGGCTTTGATGAACTCACCAGCATTATCAGCGGTGATCCCACCTGTAGGGACAAGCGGAATCTGCGGCAGAGGCCCGTGCACTGCCTTGAGATAACCAGGGCCTAAAATACTTGCCGGGAAAATCTTTACCATATCCGCTCCCAATTCCCAGGCAGTGAGAATCTCCGTAGGAGTCATCGCCCCAGGGATGACGGCTACTCCGTACCGATGCGCCATTTCAATAACATCAGGTTCAACAGTAGGAGTGACAAGAAACTGAGCTCCGGCAAGAATCGCCTGACGGGCGGTGGGACCATCCAAGACCGTGCCAGCACCCATTAGGACTCCATCAAGCTTTCCCTTTGCTTCTTCGATCGCTCGAAGTGCTCCAGGAGTTGTCATCGTTATCTCCACACATGCAAGACCGCCTGTGTGAAGGGCTTGAGCTATCTGTATAAGTCCTCCTGCACTCTGCACCCTGATGATCCCCAACGCGCTTTCTTGAATTAACTTGCTGTAGCTATCCGACATCAAACCCTCCTTTTCTAGTCAGGGACCCATCCTTGAAGCGACTGCACCAGCAGATCAGCATCGTTCGGCTGTCTGGGAAGTCTCGCGTGTATGCACCGCTTTTCGTCCGCTGATAATCCAACTATGCGTTTGATCTCCCTCAAAACGAGGTCGGCGTGTTCCAAATCGATGTTGCAGGGATCGAGCTGAAAGTAATTAAGATCGATCGCTTCATGGGCCCGAACGACGATCGGAGGAGTACAATTCCTCAACTCCATAGCCAATTCAAACGCCGTAAGTCCTACTATATCAGGTACAACTTGGACCTTCACCCGTCGGATTGGGTTCCCCGTCGGATCCGGCTCCACCGAAACGTTTAGCCCCGGTACATCCTTCAACCCTTCCAAAAACCGATCTACTATTTGCTCCTGGCCCTTCCTTACCTTGTCATGATCCAACCGCTTCCATCGTTCCAAGGCGGCCATCACTCCTACGATCCCTTCTTTGCCTACCTTCATCGCCCGGCCGATCCCGTGGTACTGATGCAGAAGGCACGCTTCTATCAAATCTTTGCGCCCCGCTATGATCCCGGAGGTGGGGCCGGCCAGGAATTTGTGTCCGCTGATACATACCAGATCAGCACCGCGTTCTACAAATCCGGCCATAGTGCTCTCCGATGCGGCGTCCACCACCACAGGGACTCCATGAGCGTGCGCCACTTCGCTGAACCGTTTCAACTCGATTAACCCGTACTGAACTGTATGATGAGAGACTACGTAGAGAGCGGCGGCTGTGTTGTCGTTGATCGCTCCTTCCAATTGATAGGCTCCAGCACGGGTTGTATCTCCTATCTCCACCACCTTTGCTCCGGGCAGCCGGGCCATCTGCGGTACAGAAGCTCCAAACCACACTTCATGACCCCTTTGGATAATTACCTCGTTTTTAAGACCGTGGGTATCTGGAAGCTGCTCGACCTTGGCCATATCCGCTCCGGTCATACACGCAGCTACCCCGATGGCTATACCGGACGCGGTGCAAGCTGTTATACAACCAGCCTCGGCGCCTATAACACGACTTATTATTCTGGAGGCTCTTTTTTGCAGATCCACCATGTCAACGAACCAGGGTAACACATCATTCATTGCATTGATTACTTCTTGGGGAACCGATGAAGAGCCTAAAGCGGTCATAGTCCCCGATACATTGATTACCTCCTTGAAGTACCGGCTTGTCGGCGACATCTTATTACTCCTTTCTAGAGAAAGTTAAAATAGATGCTGTTCTAGCTCTTTGATATCCAGATCGTCAGCGTACGCGAACAAAGCAGGTGTTCCTCCAGTATGTAAGAAAACGACTATATCATCCTTCGTTAACTTTCCTTGTTGCACATGATCTAATAACCCTACCATTGCTTTGCTGGTATACACAGGATCAAGGAAAATTCCCTCAGTTCTTGCCATCAATTTGATCATCTTAATTGCTTCCGGCGTTATCATCCCATATCCTTGGCCTACGTAATCTTCTGTATTGTAAACGTCCTTTGGATCCACTTTACAGGGTAAGTCCAAGTGATCGGCTGCTTGATTGGCATAGCGAGCAATAAGGGTAGCAACACCTCCGTGAAGCCAATTTGCGGGAGCAATGCCGACAATTTGGATATCACTACCTAATGCTGCTTTGCCTAGCTCCAAACCTGCCTGCGTACTGTCGTATGAGGAAACATAAATGTGCGTGGGCTGGATTTTAAGTTCTTCACATTGGGAAAGAATCTCACAAAAACAGTTAGTATAAGCAATTACATCAGGCGAAAGGTCCTCGTCATTCGCTAATCGGACTACAAATGGATGCTTGCCTTGTTGTCTTAGGTTGTCAGCTACTTCATAGATAGCTTTCCGTTGATCTTCTATCGTTGCGTCAATAATATGAACGGAGGCACCAGCTAATAGATCAAGAAGCAAGTTTCCTTGGATAATATCATCCTTCTTACCTCGGATCCTTCTTAAGACAAGATGTACTTCCAGTCCTAACGCATTACAGGCTGCTACAAGTTGCCGGGAATAGTTAGATTGTACACCTGCCCCGCCAACAATTGTATTAGCACCTTCTTCTTTAGCTTTGGCGAGCAAGAACTCAAACATCCGTGTTTTGTTGCCGCCGAATGCTAGTCCTGTGAGATCATCCCGTTTAATGAATATTCGCGGTCCACCGAGCTCCTTTGACAACCGTGGCACCTCATGAAGTGGTGTGGGAAGCATCGCTAAATGAACTCGAGGGAGGGCACTAATTTTCCTGCGCAGCTCATTTAATGTGATGGTCTTTTTCATTTCCATCTCCTTTCAATCTAGTAGTTATTTGCTTTGTTTAACCTCTACTACCATCTCAATTTCAACTGGAATATTGCCAGGAAGGTTTGAAGTTCCCAAAGCTGCACGGGCATGGCGGCCTCTTTCTCCAAAAACTTTTACTAGTAGCTCTGAGGCACCATCGACAACTTTCGGTTGATCATGAAAAGTTGATGCGGAGTTCACAAATCCCCTTATTTGGACGACTTCCTTAATTTTTTCCAAAGATCCAATAACCGATTTAACAGCTGCCAAACAATTTAAAGCACAGATTTGAGCTGCTTTGTAGCCTTCCTTTAATGATAACTCATTTCCTACTTGGCCTGTATAAACTGTTTTTCCGTTCCGTATAGGACCTTGTCCCGAAACGTATATAAAGTTCCCTACCCACTTAGCTGGAATGTACTCCGCTGCTGGTTTGGGTACCGCTGGAAGAGTGAACCCCAATTCTTTTAGCCGTTGCTCTACTAACTCATTTGTCAGCATAGCAGCCTCCTTCGTAGTTTATTTATTAAGTCTTAATTAAAGCAAGTTTGCTGCTTCTTTATCTAAAATAACGGTGAGTGATGGGTGTAACCGTAGTATCGAGGCTGGGACAGCTTTAGTTATAGGCCCTTTTAGTGATGCAGCGACTATTTTGGCTTTTTCTTCTCCGAAAGCTAGTAACATTAGCCTCTTAGCGTTCATGATAGTCTTAATTCCCATCGTGAGTCCCTGAGTAGGAGTGAGATCCAAAGAATCAAAATGTACTGCTTCCCTTTGTCTTGTTTCTTGAGATAGAGTAACCAATCTAGTGGTTGTATCCCAGCTCGTTCCAGGTTCATTGAAACCAATATGGCCGTTTAACCCCAAGCCCAGCACTAAGAGGTCTATGCCACCTACCTGTAAGATTTTCTCTTCATACCTCTGGCATTCCTCTAGAGCGTTGTCAGTACTCCCATCTAATATATGGGTATTCTTTGCCTGGACATTTATGTAGCGAAAAAGATGGGTTATCATGAATTGATGATAGCTATATCTTGAACTTGCCGGTATTCCATGGTACTCATCAATGTTGAACGTTACGATATGGGAAAAATCGAGTAACCCTTTTCTATAAAATTGGGCTAACACCTTATACATGCCAATCGGAGTCTTCCCTGTAGGCAAGCCGATAACGGGATTCTTCTGCGCTAATATCTGGCGAGCTACCATGAGAGCAGCTTCGTAACTTAGTTCCTGATAATTCATTTTAATAGTGATTGTTTCCATAAAAGTATTAAGCTAGCAGCCCATCGCCTCCTTTATATTGCAGGTTATTTACATCGATCAATCTAAACTATAATAATTTCACCAAACCCCCCTTAACTTTTCTATTGCTTCCAGCTTGGGAGGAATCTTAAAAATTCGCTCCGCTCGGCGTACTTTTTTATCAAATAATCCAATATCTTTAAAACCACTTGCGCTATTGATACAAATTACTGTATCTTTTTCCTTAATTTTGCCCTGGGTGCGTGCAACTACTGTTCCTGCTAAGGCTAACGCTCCGGTTGGCTCAGTGAACACTCCCTCTCTAGCGGGAAGAGATGCCCACATTTCGAGGATTTCCCGCTCGGAAACAGTTACCATCCATCCTTCACTCTCGTGTATTGCCTGAAGAACAACGTCACCAGCGATTCCCGGATCCTCGACAACCGTTCCCGTTGCAACTGTCTTTTTCGGAGTTACGGGAGCAACACGTGGGACATTACGTTCATAAGCAAGAGAGATTGGTGCTACATTCTCTGGTTGAATTCCAAGCAGGCGTGGAGGTTTATCAACAAGCCCCATAGTGTGGAGCTCCTTGAACCCTTTCCATACACCCAAAGCCAGAGTACCTGATCCTACTGGTACGGCTACAACATCCGGAGTGCCAACATCTTGGACAACTTCATAGGCGATGGTTTTGTATCCTTCTACATTGAAAGGATTGGCGGAGGACATAGTTGTAAGCAGGGCCCAACCAAACTGGTTACTGGCCTCTTCTGCTAATCTGTGTACATCTGATTCTACAGGTGTATCTACTAAGAATATAGTTGGCTCGAAACTTGCCGTATGCAAGAATTTCTCTCGTGTAGGATGATACATAAAAACATATAGATGCATCCTGCCGAGTTGAGAGTAGAGAGCGAGAGATCCGGCAGCATTACCGCTGGAACCCGTAGTACATTCCTTGTGACCAAGCATCTTCTCCGTTGATATAAGTAAAGCAGAGGCACGATCTTTAAAGGAGCCGGTTGGGTTTCGTCCCTCATCCTTGATGTAGAGGGTTATTCCTAGTTGAGGACCGAGCGATCTGCTCAGCAAACACGGGGTTCCCCCTTCTCCAAAAGTCACACGATTTTCTACATTCGGTAAAACTTTAGCAAATCTCCAGATTCCTTGCTCTGAAGGGGTCATAATATCCGCGATCGAGCGCACTTTACCAAGTTCATATTCGGCAAACAGAACGCCATCGCGATTTTCGCATGTATAAGTTCCAAACGGGTATTCCTTTCCACACCCAGTACATCTAAGCGTTATTTGTTCTTCTAGCATCATTTGCTCCTTCTCTATTAGTATCCTACGCTTCACTGTCCCACTGGGATAGTAAGGAATTCACCTCGGTTGAGGAGGATTAAATTATCAATGGTCATTTTGATATATGGCTTGGGATTGATGTACGTCTTCGTCCATAAATCCCAGTGGATAGGAAGAACGCGGCTTGGATACACGATACGGGTTGCTTCAATAACCTCCGCAATTGAAAAATAATATTTTGCCCTTGGGGGGTTATTTCCTAATGCAACTACGAATACATCCGGCGCATATTGTGTAGTGAAATCTATCAGAAGCTTTTCATCGAAAAGAGAGTCACCCATAAAAAGAATGGAGGCTTCAGTAGAAATAATAAGATAACCTACTGGTTCTTTAGAGAGAGGGTCATGAGTTTTTATTACTGTAATTCTCAGATCAGCTAACTCAAATGATTGGCCGGGCATTACTTCACTAATCTTTATATGAAGACCATCAAAGACCATGTTCCTTTGCAACCGGTCGATAGATGGGCTAGGTCCTGCTAGGACAACATTAGGATTCGACTCCAGGATCGGGCGAATCGTTGCTGGATCACAGTGATCCTCATGCTCATGGGTAATCAAAATTAGATCACATGCACGCACTTCCTGAGGCGCGATCATAGGCGGAAAACGGCGTTTCCATTCCTTTGATGACCAACTAGAAAAAAATGGATCAACTAATACTAAATTATTATGTGATTTAACTGCTACGGTTCCTCCCCCAAGAGGCCAGATGCCAAGTTTCCCTGGGGAAATGCCTTTTTGAACGATTTCCTCGTAAAGAGATCGTTTCATTCAAAGATCACCACACCTTTCATGTACCCGTCAAGTCTTTTTTCGATCAAGCCACTCGTAAAAGCATCGGGCAACTCGTCAATAGTAAATGTATGTGTGATCAGAGGATTTACGTTAATTGTACCTTTCTCTAATAATTTGATAGCTAACGGATATCCATTAGTATTGTCTGCTATTCCAAAGCAATTGAACTCGTTAAGCACAAACTTGAGCATCGGTACGGCGATAGGTTCGTCGCTGTACACCCCATATAACAATAACGAACCGCCTTTTCGCAGAATGGCTATCGCTTCATTTAAAGCCTGTGAAGAGCCCGCCGCTTCGATAACTACATCCACTCCTCTTCCTTTTGTACGCTTTAAAATTATTGATTTAGTATCTTCATGAAGAACATTGACTGTTAGATCGGCACCATACTCGGCTCCAAGAGCCAAGCGTTCATCCCGCGTTCCCATAAGATAGACTTCTGTTGCTCCACTTAGTTTGGCCAATTTGGTAAAGAATAAGCCAGCGGGGCCTGGGCCAAAGACGGCTACAGTTGCCCCAAGAGGAAGCTTCAGACGTTGCATTGCTAAGACCGGTCCTGCTAGCGTATCAATCAGTCCGACTGCAGGCCAGGGGATACTTTCAGGCAGGATGTGACAATTTTGTTCCGGCGCCACAAAATACTCAGCATACTCACCGTGTGCGTTAATCATTCCTATAGTTCTTAGTGAATTACATAAGCTATACTTACCCTGTCGGCAATACTCGCACTTACCACAATAAAGAATAGGAGATACCGCAACATAGTCACCAACTTTGACATCCATTATCCCAGTTCCTATCTCGCGCACAATACCTCCGCCCTCATGTCCGATGATTAAGGGTGGGATAATCTTAGAAAACTCGCCCTTATAGATCCCCAAATCGCTTCCACAGATTCCAACCGCTTTAGTTTCGATTAGTACTTCCCCTCTGTTTGGACTTGGACGTGGCATATTCCAAAGCTTCAAATTTCTGGGACCCTCATATACTACAGCTTTCATCTACAGTTCACCTCGTACTTTCATCGCATTGAATAGAATAATTCAACGCGAAATAGTCATCTATGACATTTACTCCCTCTATGATCAATATTGACACCTCTCCTGCGATATGGACTACGTTATGCCACACCCCCGCCCGTAAAACTACAGGTTCCCTCAGATGAAACGCATGAAGAGACGTATCCTCATTTGGGTCATTGGAAGCAATAATCGCTGCTTTGCCCCGCAATGGGACGAACACTTCGGGAGTATTAGGGTGACGTTCCAGGCTATCTACCTGTTTAGTTTGGATTGTTAGATACCCAATTTGCCATCCACTAGATATCATCTTAAACAAGAGGAAGAAATCAAAAACTTCTGGTTCAGACACTTCAGGCCGTTCGCCATCTGATGGTGTAAGAATCCGGCCATAGGAATCAAATTTATCCTGAGACAGACCCTCTATTGGAAGATGTTTAACGCCGTTCATCATATTTTACAAAACATCTCCTATTTAGGCTAAGGATATCATCAGTCATCGCGCTTAATAAAACCAATAAAGGCTTTCATGTTTAGTTGATTTAGCCTCTCATTTGTTGGGCCAAACTGATCCCACCCTCGCAGCGAGTAATACTCATCGATAGCCTTGTGCAATTCTTCCTGCGAAATAGATTCTCCTTTACTACCCCCGCGAGGAAGTGGTTCCAAAAGTCGTTTTGGTAATGCATTATAATCATCCTGGCGTCTATATCCCTGTCGCGCTGCGCCAATTTTAAGTAGATTGAAGTTACGTTCTCCGATAAGCAACATCTCCGGTACACCAATTTCTAACCCAGTAGCGGCATATATAGCTTCCCTGATTCTCGGATACGGGTTATAGCCCATTGACATAGCGCCATCAAATCCTACATAAGTACAAACTATTGCAGAGTTCGAGAATGAAGCTAAATCTTGATATATTTTTGTATAACGCGCTTTGTTTTTCCATTCAAACCTGCTTATCGGTCCATACACACCAAGCTCTGGAGTGACGTATTTACCCAACCCTTCCATGCTGTCATCATGCAATGCTTCCATATGCTGACCGCCTCGTGGTGTCGTTGCATAACTGATGGCAACTCCTTTCTTGCCGCGAGGGTCGTGCATTGGAAGCTCTTGGCCCTTGATATGCATTGCGAAGTCAGCTCCAATTTCTGCTGCGACTTTGTCAATCCCATCAGCGAGTATATTCCCTAACCCTTTACGGTGGGCAATATCTTCAATCAATTTTACAATTGCTTCAGGATCTCCCCACTTAATGGAGTCTTTAATCAATCCTTTCTCACTCGCTTCCATAGCAAAAGCGATGGACACACCAGCGCTAATCGTATCAAGCCCATATTGATTGCAGAGTTGGTTGGCAAGGCTGATCGCCCTTACATCAGCATTCAGACAATTGGAACCGAACGCTGCCAGCGTCTCGTATTCCGGCCCACCATACCGTTCTTCTATATCTCTTCCCTCGAAGGATCCTTTGACGACTCGTTTGCAGCGGATTGGACATCCAGTGCAGTTGTCCCGGCCAACGAGAATCTCCTTGAACGCAGTACTTACACCGTCGATCTTATCAGCATCATCGAACACACCTTCCTGGAAGTTCTTAGTTGGGAGAATTCCTTCTTCATTCAAAGCACTTACAGCTGCCGCTGACCCCCACTTCCCAAATTCTCGAATGTTAGCGTTTTCCATCAGTTCCGCTACCAAGCTCTTCCGTACCTCATTTAACATCTTTTCATCATGTAGGGGTTTCTGTAAGCCTCCTCTCACTACAATTGCCTTCAAGTTTTTAGACCCCATTATTGCTCCGAATCCTGGCCGGCCTATTGCTCTACTCATGTCATTTATTATGCATGAGAATTTGACAAGGTTTTCCCCTGCTGGCCCAATGGACGAAACCCGTCCACCCGGATATTGTTTTTTAAGAGCCTCTTCTGTCTCGCCAGTATTAAGCCCCCAAAGAGAGCCAGCGTCGTGAATTTCTAGCTCGCCGTTTATAAGAGAAAGGAAAACCGGCTTAGGAGCTTTCCCACGTATAATGATCCCATCGTATCCGGATGTTCCTAGCTCATGTCCGAAAAAACCCCCCGCATACGAATCGTTCAGAGCCCCAGTCTTCGGCGATTTTGCAATGACTGCATGTCGCCCTGCTCCCGCAATCCCAGTGCCTTGAAGCGGGCCGGTATTAAAGATTAGAAGATTATCAGCTCCAAGTGGTTCTTCATCCCCTTTAAGCTCTTCCAGCAAGATGCGAAGGCCTACCCCTCTACCCCCAAGATACTTATAGTACCATTCTTCTGGAATATCGTAGGTCTCAATATTTCCTTTATTGAGATCGATATAAGCATACCGGCCGAATACACCTTTCATCTACTCCTCCTTTCTCA
>Ga0164318_10008143_pt1 | contig 10189 bp, 7 predicted proteins | sample GuaBasSedimGuay9_FD_113734 | JGI IMG/M metagenome (GOLD analysis project Ga0164318, IMG submission 113734) | Subseafloor sediment microbial communities from Guaymas Basin, Gulf of California, Mexico - Guay9, Core 4571-4, 0-3 cm | ecosystem: Environmental > Aquatic > Marine > Hydrothermal vents >...
AAAAATGTTTTCCTCGCCGAAAAGGGCCTGAAGGGAAAGCAGAATAACGAGAGGTGCAATCCACAGGAGCGAAAACAAATGGTTCGGCCACACCCCGATGCCCAGCAGGCCCAGGCCCGCGCCGACCAGAACAACACTCGCCCAGGCCCTCGACCGGCGAAGGTCTATCCGAACCCATTTCCGAAACCCATCGCTTACCCATGCCATGCCGTTGACCCACTCCCTGGTACTGAGAACAGCTGCAAGCACCGTTGAAAACGGCGGTGTTGCCCGCCAGAAATACGACCATCCGCTGCTGGGGATAAGCACGTAGGACCAATTCTCGACAAAGCGGTTCAGGTATTCGAAAAACGACCAGAAGGCTGCACTCACCGGAAAAAGTGCAATGAAAAAAAGCGGGCGGTCCAGCATGAGACAATGGCCCCTTCGCCGATAACTGAGGCCGTTCATCACCACAATAAACGAGAGCCATAAGGGAGTAAAGGTATGGAGCTGAAGCGGCCTGCACCACGGGAAGCGGGTCCATGCCAGCAACCACGAAAAAATTCCCGCCAAAACGCCGGTCCATCCCCACCAGGGAAAAGAACGGGCCTGTCTTTCATGTTCCCCGTACTGCGCTCTTTTCTTCAGACCCCGAAGTACAAAAGGCGTTAAAATGCCCACAATGAGAATACTATAGAGCGCGAAGGCCACCCAGGAAAAAGGCGCGTGATGCACATTTCCGCTCCTGGGAGGAAAAGCCAGGTACAGCTCCACCGGCGCACCCGAAACGAAAACCCCGAGCAGGGGAAGCCCCAGAAGCATGGAGGCAAGAAGTATGAATTTAAGAAAGGTTTTCATCTGTGCTGCTTCCGGAGAAACGGGAAGACCACCGTTTGAAAAATGGCAAAGCCTTTTTTAGATCTACCATGCGCTCGCGGCTCGCCCTTTCCCCTTCCCGGATCAGGTCCCTTGCCAGCAAGAAATCCGTCCAATGGAGGTTCCCCACATCCGGCCGGATCACCGCGTCTGCCTCTTTGAGATCTCCCTGCTCCAGATGAAAACCCATGATATTCGTTGCCCGAACGTATACGTCCATGGCCGTTTTCATCTCGTCTTCTGTTTCGATCTCGCTCCCGACAGTAACCGCAACCACAAACTCTGCTCCCATTTCCCTGACCACCGTGGTCGGCACAAGATTCACAATACCTCCATCAGAAAGCAGCTTTCCGTCATCCTCCACCGGGGGAACCGCACCGGGAACCGCACAACTGGCCATAACCGCCTTCCGAAGGGGGCCGCTGGACAAAGCAACAGGATAGCCGCTGATCAGGTCTGTTGCCACGGCCACAAAGGGGGTTTTGAGTTCATCCATCTCTATATCGGGAAGAAAATAGTCAATCATAGCCTGAAAATCTTCAGCATGAAGGATTCCGGGCCTGAACATAGCCTGGGCAAGGATGATCCGGTTCTTGAAAAATGCCTGGATCTTCTGAGGAAGGCTGAGGTGTTTGCTTTCCTGCACCTCCTTTATGGACTTGAGGGCCGAATCCTGGAACGTCGGGCTCTCCAGAAAACTGTCCACCAATTCGCTCATCTCCCGTGATGACAGGCCGCTGGCAAATGCCGCACCCACAAGGGCCCCAATGCTGGTGCCGGCAATAACATCTATGGGAATTGAGTTCTCTTCGAAAGCCTTGAACACACCGACATGTGCGAGGCCCCTGGCGCCGCCTCCCCCCAATGCAAGCCCGATTCGTTTCCGTCTCCATATCATCTCCAGAACCATCCTTTCAGGATCACCGGTCCCGATTTAAAGAAAATTTTTACCCGCTTCAAGCCGCCTGCTGCCTTCTCTGGAATCATGACAACTCGCGTAGTCAGGCTGAAGGGAGCTGAAGAGCGCGATTGCGGCGCTTTGGTAGAGAAACAGCAAATTTTCATCAAACATGGATTCAAAGTGTGCAGTATTCGTACCTTTCCTGGCAGTCTTCAGCCTTCAGTCTATCCACCGGAATAGTCACTTTGAATTTACATGCCCTGCCCCTTCTTTTCAAGTGCTAAGTCATGAGTCGGGAGTATAAAGATTTATCCTTTCTCCTTTAACCTTTGTCCTTTCCCTACGTCTCACCTATTCTCTTCACATCCGCCTTGACATACGGCACCAAACAGAATATACATCACCCCGTATTTACCGGCCTTTATCGCAAAAAAATCCGTGCAAAAACAGAAACTCATGAGGCAATAGTGATATGAAATTACACGAGTACCAGTCAAAAGAACTATTCAGGCAAATGGACATCCCGGTCCCTTCAGGACGTCTTGTTCATTCTCCTGATGAAGTTGCAGATGCGCTGAAAAACATAACCGGTCCGCCGTGGGTCGTCAAGGCCCAGGTGCATGCGGGCGGAAGGGGAAAGGGCGGCGGCGTCAAGATCGTTCAGACCCGGGAGGAAGCCGTCACCGCCGTCGATACCCTGCTCAAAACACCGCTGGTGACGCCGCAAACCACGCAGGAAGGAGTCACTGTCCATCAGGTCCTCATTGAAGAGGGCATGGATATGGAAAAGGAATTTTATCTCGGGATGACCGTAGATCGATCCACCGCAACTCCTACCATGATATTCAGCCAGGCCGGTGGAATGGAAATAGAGGAAGTGGCGGCCGCCACTCCCGAGCTCATCCTGAAGGAACATATGCATCCCGGCACAGGGTGGATGGCATATCAGGGGCGAAACCTTGCCTTTTCTCTCGATCCCATACCGGAACCGCCAGTTCTGCGCGGGCTGACCGGAGTCATGCAGAAAATCTCGAATCTCTTCCTGAAACTGGACTGCTCCCTGGTGGAAATCAATCCTCTTGTCATCACCAAGAACGGTCAAGTTATCGCGCTGGATGCCAAGATCACCATTGATGACAATGCCCTGTTTCGACAAAAGGACCTGGCGGCCCTCGACGATCCAAAGGAAAAAGATCCGCTCGAACGTATGGCCGCAGAGTATAATCTCAATTACATCAGGCTCGACGGGAATATCGGGGCCATGGTGAATGGCGCCGGTCTGGCCATGGCGACCATGGATGTTATTAAGCTGGCAGGGGCGGAGCCCGCCAATTTCCTTGATGTAGGTGGCGGCGCCACCGAGGAAATGATCACCAAGGGGTTTGAGATCATCCTCAAGGACAATCGGGTAAAGGCAATATTGATCAATATTTTCGGAGGCATTCTTCGCTGTGATGTACTTGCCAGGGGAGTGATTGAGGCCGCCAGGAAAAATGACATTACTGTCCCACTGATTGTGAGGCTGGAAGGGACGAATGTTGAGCAGGGACGGGAAATCCTCAATGGATCAGATCTCGAATTCCTGGTGGCCAGAGACTTGGCAGAGGCCGCTCAACTGGTTGCGAAACAAGTGTAGGAGACTTTACCGTGAAAATACCCCCGGCCGTGGCCGAATATGCGGACTGTATTTTCATGTCCGGGGGTGGCTGGGCTTATTTTGGTCCAGCCATGCTGGTTTAGCCGCAGACCCACGCAGACCTGCGCAGACATTAATCCGCGGCCGACTTGGCCGCCGATCTATAGCCATTGCCCTTCGGGCAAGGAAAAGCTTTTTTCGCGAAGCGATGACTGTTTTTATCCGGGCGGGTCGCCCGGACAAAAGGCTTCAGCAGTTGTCCGCGTCCGTCTGCGTGCGTCTGCGGCTAATTGTTTTTCCGCGAAGCGGATGGATTATTTATGATTTAGGATTATTGATGTACATCTGGAGTGGAATATGAGCATATTGGTAGATGAAAACAGCAAAGTCGTTGTCCAGGGAATAACCGGCAAAGAGGGAAGTTTTCATACAAAGCAGATGCTTGAGTACGGTACAAGGATTGTTGCCGGAGTAACTCCCCGAAAGGGGGGGATGGCCTCTGATGGGGTCCCGGTATTCAACACTGTGCACGATGCTGTTGAAAACACGGGGGCAAATGTGTCGTGTATCTTTGTTCCCCCGCCATTCGCTGCGGATGCCATTATTGAAGCGGCGGCAACAGGTATTACCGTTATTGTTTGTATCACGGAAGGTATTCCTACCTTGGACATGGTCAAGGTGTCGGCTTTTCTCAAAGACAAAAGCGTCACATTGATCGGCCCCAACTGTCCCGGAATCATTTCTCCCGGGAAAACCAAGGTGGGCATCATGCCCGGCCCCATCCACCGTCCCGGCGGAGTTGGAGTTATCTCCAGAAGCGGAACCCTCACCTATGAGGTGGTCCACCAGGTCACTAACGCGGGGCTTGGACAGTCCACCTGCATCGGCATCGGGGGAGACCCCATCATTGGGACCGGTTTTATCGATCACCTGGAAAAATTTGAAAATGATCCAGATACCCAGGCGGTGGTTCTCATCGGAGAAATCGGCGGCACAGCGGAAGAAGAGGCTGCGGAATACATCAGAAACTCTTTCTCAAAACCCGTCGTTGCCTTTATTGCCGGTCAGACCGCTCCTCCCGGCAGGCGCATGGGGCATGCCGGTGCTATTATTTCCGGAGGCCAGGGGAAGGCCTCTGACAAAATCAAGGCACTGCGGGCAGCTGGTATAAGAGTTGTTATGGATCTTGGACGCCTGGGAAAGGATGTCCGGGAAGCGGTAGCTGAGTGACATCCAAATCCACCGTCTATTTCGCGCATCATATACCTGTCGGGGGATATGAAGACGTTCCTGATCACCAACAAGGTGTCAGATGCAAGGCGCCGAGGAGCGAGGACTGAGCCGTATGATCAATACGCCGCAACGAGGAGCGAGCGAAGGCAACACCGCAGATGATACCTTGATGATGGATCAGGGTGACATGAGATTGCTTGACTCAGCCCCTTGCCGGTGATACTTTTGGTATATTCTAATGGATGGCTTTGTCAGATGAGCCGTCCGGACCCTTTGGAGGTATGCTCATGTTTGGAATTGGAATGCCGGAATTGATCATTATCCTGATCATTATCCTGATTATCTTTGGGGCCGGGAAATTACCCGAGATCGGCAGCGGCATTGGAAAAGGGATAAAGAACTTCAAAAAAGCGACAAACGAGGCACAAAAAGAGATTCAGGAACCGGAAGAAAAAGGTGAGTCCGAAACTCACGATGATAAGGCGTAACAGGGCTGCACGCCTTCACCACCAGGGCAGATCTTGCAATAATTCCAGTTGTTACGCAATTTGGACGCTTGGTATTAGTCATTGATTTGACATTTGGTCCCGCTATAGCGGGATTGAATTTGGCATTGAATCAGGGTCCAAGATAAAACTGTAGCGCATTTTGAGCACAGATCTGATCATGAGATAATATGGCCAATTTTAGAAAGGTATATCATCCTCCGGTACGGTAACAGGTTCTTCCACCGGGTACCTTTCCTCCGACGTACTCGCCTTGCCTTCTCTTCCTGCCGGGCCGAGCATCTGCATTGTCTGGGCGAGAACCTCGGTCGTATAACGCTTGTTTCCGTCCCGGTCTTCCCACGACCGCGTCTGCAATTTACCCTCTATGTATACCTGCTTTCCCTTGTGAAGATACTCACCACAGATTTCTCCCAGGCGGCCCCAGGCCACGATGCGGTGCCATTCGGTTCGTTCTTCCTTGGTGCCTTCCTTGTTGGTCCAGTTCTCGGTGGTGGCAATCCTGAAATTGGCCACTGCCCTGCCGCTGGGGGTATACCTTACCTCCGGATCCGCTCCCAGGTTCCCGATCAGTATTACCTTGTTAATGCTTGCCATAGTAGATGCTCCCTTCTGTCGAGAAAATCGCTTTACATGCGCCCAATAAGAATCGGCAATACATACTTAATGGCAGAAAGGTATCACAGTGAAAGAAACAAAATCAAGGGGATTTGTCGCTGGAGGTGGATCAGATTATGGGTTGAAGGAGGATAGGGTTGGCGGTACGACCGTAAAATGGAGGATATTTCCTTGTTGACGAAAAGGCACAAACGCGCTAATCTCTTGTTAATTCAATGTAATTGGCGGTACAGCCTTGTTCCCGGCATTTCGGGAAGATAATGGAGTTTTGAGAATGGTAAAAGTAATTCCCCTCGGCGGAGTAGGAGAAATAGGGCTCAACATGATGACAATCGAGCACGGGGATAATATCCTCGTGGTGGACGCGGGGCTGATGTTCCCGGATGAATATATGCCCGGCGTAGACCTGGTAATCCCTGACTTTGAATATCTCCGGGAGAACAGAGACCAGGTAAAATGGGTCATCCTGACCCACGGTCATGAAGATCACATCGGAGCCATGCCCTTTTTCCTCAGGGAGTTTTCCGTCCCCGTGTTCGGTTCCAGGTTTACCCTGGAACTCTTGAAAGAAAAGCTCAAAGAACACCGGCTCCTTGATGCGGCAGATCTGCAACGGGTGGATGCCGGAGAGAAACGCACTTTCGGCCCTTTTGAGATTGAATTTATCCATGTAAACCACAGCATCATAGACGGATTGGGACTCGCTATCCGTACCCCCGAAGGAGTTCTTATCCACTCCGGCGACTTCAAGATCGATCCGACACCGGTGGATGGTCTCCTCACTGACCTTCCCCGGTTTGCCCACTACGGAGAAGAAGGCGTCCTGGCATTTTTTTCCGACTCCACCAATGCCGAAAAAGACGGATTTACCCTGAGTGAAAGCCAGGTCCGGAGAACCCTGGCAGACATCATTGGGGGATGTGACGGACGGGTCATCGTGGCCATGTTCGCGTCCAATATCTCCAGAATCCAGCAGATCATCAACCTCGCCATGGAGTTCGGCAGGAAGGTTGTTTTCAATGGCAAGAGCATGATTACCAACGTCAATATCGCACGCAGAGAAGGTTTTATTGATCTCCCCGAAGACGTGGAAATAACCGAAAGGCAAATCGCCCAGTATCAAGACAAACAGATCGCGATTATCACCACGGGAAGCCAAGGAGAACCCATGTCCGCCCTCAGCAGAATGGCCCAGGGACGGCACAAGAACATCAAGATCAAACCCGGGGACACGGTTATCCTTTCTTCCAAGTTCATCCCCGGGAATGAAAAAGCCATCGCGACCATTATCAACAGTCTCTATCGCATGGGAGCCGAAGTTGTTTATGAAAAGGTCTCGGCCATCCATACTTCGGGACATGCAAACAGGGAAGAATTGAAACTCATGCTGAGCCTCGTAAAGCCCCAATTTTTCATTCCCATACACGGGGAATGCCGTCATCTCATGCGCCACCTCCAACTGGCAAAGGAGATGGGCATAGCGTCCGACCGAACCCTGTTGGCAGAAGACGGTGTTGAAATCTGTTTTGAAGACGGCATGGCTTTCCTGGGAGAGCGGGTGCAAAGCGGGAGGGTGTTTGTTGACGGGAAAGGGGTCGGTGATGTTGGGGACATGGTCCTCCGCGACCGGCGCAGGCTCAGTGAGCACGGCATGGTCATCGTGCTCCTGAATGTGGACGAAAAAACAGGGAATACCATCTACGGCCCCGACATCATTTCCAGGGGATTTGTGTTCGAAGACCAGGGCCGTTTTATCCTGGAAGATGCCAAGTGCGTGGTTATTGAAATAATTGATAAACTTGTACAGGCCCCGCCCGTAGACTGGCCCGATGTGGAGTCGGAAATAGAAAGACGCTTGAAGAAGTTCTTTTACAATGTTATTGAACGAAGACCCTTGATTCTCCCCCTGATTGTCACGGTGTGAGGGGTAAAGGTGAAAGGCGAAAGGAAGAAGGCTAAACCAGCATGGCTGGACCAGAATAAGCCCAGCCACCCCCGGACATGAAAATACAGTCCGCATATTCGGCCACCGCCGAGGATATTTTCACGGTAAAGGTGAAAGGAAGAGGAGAACCTTGACCAAGAAAGAGGCCAAGAAAAAGGCAGCTACGAAAAAACCTAAGAAAGATTTGCAGCCTATCCGGAGAGAAATACGGGGGCTCATTTTTCTGCTGTTGTCTCTATTACTAGCCGGGAGTCTTCTTTCCTATCACCCGGCAGACAAACTATTGTGGAATGTTACCGGTCCATTGGGAAAGTCACAGAATCTTTTTGGCGCCGTCGGCGCCCACATCGCCGGCGGACTCCTGCTCCTCATCGGCTTTTCCTCTTTTTGGCTCGCCATCATTGGAGTTGTACTCGCGCTTCTCTCTTTCAAAGGCCGTTCCCTTTCTTCTCCCGCCATCAATGTCACGGCGGCATTCGTTCTTATCCTGACCTTTTCCGGTATCCTGAATATCGAATTCCCTGCTGTTGTTCGTTTCAGGGAAGGCCATGTCATTGCGGGAGGCTTGGTGGGGTTGTACCTGGCCGGCTTTTCCGTAGAACTGCTGAATCATTACGGCGCCCTGATCTGCCTTGCCGCCCTTTTTGTAGTTTCTCTGATGTTCTGCACCAAGCTTTCGCTGGGTTGGCTTTTTTCGACCCTCTTTACCTGGGGTTCCATCTTCCTCAGACAAATTCAAACGTTCTTCCAAAAGCGAAGCGAGCGAAAAAAACGGGCCAGAAAAACCAGCATGGCCAGGAAAAGGCCCAGGACACCACCAAAGGTAACCATTTCCGAGCCAGTTCCAGAGCCCAAGAAAAAGCCCGAGCAAAAAGCCTTTTCGTTCATGAGCCTCAATGGGCATTTTGAGCTTCCTTCTCTTGACCTCCTGGATGACCCGCCGGAAGGGAAGAGCAAGAGCGTACAGAAGGAAAGCCTTGAAATGAACGCTCGCCGTCTCGAGAAAAAACTCGCCGATTTTGGGGTGCAGGGAGAAGTGGTGGAAATCCTCCCCGGGCCTGTTATCACCATGTATGAATTCAAACCGGCTCCCGGTGTCAAAATCAGCAAGGTAGCCTCTCTGGCCGATGACCTCGCCCTCACCCTCAGGGCATCCAGTATCCGCATCGTCGCTCCCATCCCCGGGAAGGCGGCTATCGGCATAGAGATACCCAACAACCAGCGGGAAATGGTCTACCTGAAACAGATCCTTTCCAGTTCTGCTTACCAGGAATCCGGTTTCAGGCTCCCTATTGCCCTTGGCAAGGATATTACGGGCGCCCCGGTGATAACGGACCTGAGCAGGATGCCCCATCTCCTGGTGGCCGGGGCCACCGGCACGGGGAAAAGTGTCTCCATCAACACCATGATCAACAGTTTACTGTTCAAGGTCTCTCCAGAGATGGTGCGCTTCCTGATGATTGATCCCAAGCGGATTGAGCTCTCCATCTACCAAGACATTCCTCACCTCCTTCACCCGGTGGTCATTCACCCGAAAGAGGCCACCAAGGCACTCAGATGGGCTGTCCAGGAAATGGAGAAGCGCTACATGCTCCTTTCGGACCTGGGCGTTCGAAACATCGAGGCCTATAATCGAAAAATCCAGAAAGGGGTGAAAATTCCTGAGCCTCATGAGGGCGAGCCCGAGAGGAACCCGCTGCCATACATTATCCTTGTCATCGACGAACTGGCCGACCTCATGATGGTATCTTCAAGGGAAGTAGAAGAGGCCATCACCCGTCTGGCCCAGATGGCGCGGGCGGCAGGCATCCACCTGATCATCGCCACGCAACGGCCTTCGGTTGATGTGCTCACGGGTATTATCAAGGCAAATTTTCCCACCAGGATTTCGTTCCAGGTCTCTTCCAAGGTGGATTCCAGGACCATCCTGGACGCCATCGGCGCGGAACACCTGCTGGGAGACGGAGATATGCTCTTCATGCCGCCTGGGGTCGGCCGTGTCATCCGAATCCACGGCGCATTCGTCTCAGAAGATGAAATCAAAGGGGTAACCGATTTCCTCCGGAACCAGAAAAAACCGGAGTACGACGAAACGATCCTGTCCGCTGCAGAAGACAACGGCGCTGATGATGCTGAACTGGACAAGGATGAAAAATATGACCAGGCCATAGAAGTTGTCATACAGACGGGACAGGCCTCCATTTCCATGATCCAGCGGAGGCTGCGGGTTGGATATAACCGCGCGGCCCGGATGATTGAACTCATGGAAAAGGAGGGGATCATCGGCCCTTCTGACGGTGTTCGTCCCAGAGAAGTGTACGGGCGGAAAGGAAGCTGACATGCGGCGGACAATATTTCTTCTTTCTCTACTCTTGGTTTTCTCCCTGGCTCCTCTTGCCAGGGCGGACGAAGATGTTCATTCCCTCATGGTCAAGATCCAGGAAAAATACGGCCGTCTGGATGCGGCCAGCGCATCGTACACGCGTGATGTG
>Ga0164318_10008144_pt1 | contig 10188 bp, 9 predicted proteins | sample GuaBasSedimGuay9_FD_113734 | JGI IMG/M metagenome (GOLD analysis project Ga0164318, IMG submission 113734) | Subseafloor sediment microbial communities from Guaymas Basin, Gulf of California, Mexico - Guay9, Core 4571-4, 0-3 cm | ecosystem: Environmental > Aquatic > Marine > Hydrothermal vents >...
AGTGGGCTCATTGGTCAATGCCGGTCTGGACCCACTGTTCATCTTTACCTTCGGTTGGGGGCTGGAGGGCGCGGCCCTGGCCTCGGTGGTGTCGCGTATCGTGATGATGGCCGTTGCGTGGCACGCCATTGCAGTGGTGCACAAGCTGCCATGCAGGGTAACCCGGGTTCAATTTCTGGCGGATATGAGGCCGATATTGACCATCGCCGGCCCGGCAGTATTGACCAATCTGGCCACGCCAATTGGCAGTGGCTTCGTGCTGCGCACCATGTCTCAGTTCGGCGACAGCGCAGTGGCGGGAGCGGCCATTATGGGTCGTATTACGCCGGTAGCCTTCGCCGCTGTTTTCGCCTTGTCCGGCGCGGTGGGTCCTATTGTCGGGCAAAATGCCGGGGCGGGGCTCTATGGCCGCGTTCGTTCCACGCTGGTCGACGCCATGATATTCAATGTGGTCTACGTGGCGCTCGTGTGGCTACTGCTATGGTATTGCGCCGACGCGATAGTGGCCGCATTCTCCGCCAGCGAGGAAGCCGCGGAACTGATTTTGTTTTACACCCATTTCCTGGTGGGCGCTTTCGTGTTCAATGGCATTTTATTTGTCGCCAACGCCAGTTTTAACAACCTGCACCACCCTCACTGGGCCACTTGCTTCAACTTTGGCAGGGCGGTATTGGGGACCATTCCCGCTGTGTACCTGGGCGCCCAGTGGTACGGCCCCCGGGGAGTGATGGCGGGAGAGGCCTTTGGTTCGGTGGTGTTCGGGGTGTTGGCAATGATGGGCGCTTTCGTGTTGGTCAGGCGCCTGGAGCGACAGCATCAGCCACTGGCCGAGAGCCCTGTGGCAGCCACCCCTGTCGCGGGCCTGGAAACCCACCGGGAGCCTCCGGTCTAGGGTTCGTTGGGCGCCGGCGCCCCGAGGTGCCGGCGATACCCTGCCAGGGCCCGGTGCAGCCATTGGGCGCTGGTCTGGGTTTTACCCTCACAAGTCACGGTATAGGGGTCACCACTCCAGGAGCTTTCTGTGGCCAGGCGATCGATAAATTGCTCGGCGGAGCCCACATAGCGTTTGCCACGACTGTATTTCAGGCGCAAGTGGTCCGCGGCGTTCGCTGAATCATGGTCGTCGCCATTGCGTACAAATGTACAGCCACTGCCGGATACGAATTCCAGCAGGTATGCCACTTCCTGATCGGTTTCAGTTCCGGCGATCGCGCTGCCCGGTAGTGCCAGGGCCAGGGCCAACAGGAGAGAGTAGAGCGCACCGCGGCTCATTTAAAGAAAGGCCAGGCGCACGCGCAGCGCATTGTGGTCCGAGCTGGATACCTGGACGACCCGGGCGGATTCCGCCCGCATACCACGAACATAGATGTGATCCAGGGCATGGCCGAAGGTGGTGGTGCGCAGGTCTGGCTCGAACGTGACAGGACCCAGACCGTGCTCGCGCATAAAATTGTCTACCAGCGCCTGGCGCGTGTCGCTCCAGGTGTTCAGGTCTCCCGCCAGGATGACCGGCCCCTGGTGCTTGCTCAGCACATCCTCCAGTGCCTGGAATTGTGCCTGGAAGTTCACCAGGCCCAGAGTGAAGTTCACGGCGTGCAGGTTGATGGTCAGCAGTCGCTCTTCCCGGCCCCGCAGCGGATACTCGGTGATGCTGGTGGCTTTGGGGGTGCCCAGCCAGGGTTCCCAGGATGTCAGGTTGCAGTGCATGCTGGGTGAGCTGGAGCTTACGGTCATTACCCCGGTTTGCTGACTGGCAGTGGTGTAACCCTCGGCGAAAGCCTGATACATATTTTCCCGGATGGCCTGGGGGATGTGTGCTTGCATCGAGGCCTCCTGAATAAAAGCCAGGTCGATATCGGTGCTGAAACTTGCCAGATCGTCAGCCCAGCCCACATTGCCGGCTTTCTGGATATTCCAGCTAAGAATCTCCAGTGCGCCAGAGAGTTCTTCCCCGTTGCTGGTCACTACCTGTCCCAGTGACGTGGAGCACTGCTCTGTCTGTCCATCCACCGGCGTGGCGGTAAGGTAAAAACCCGCCATCAGGGTGCCCAATAAAAGCCAACTGGGAAGGACTCGCCGCAATAATCGCATACAAAATAACCAATAATGATTAATGGAGTTCATTTTCACACTGTGGGCAACTCCCGTCCATGGCATTTCGCGCCAGATAGTCCCTGTTGTTGGCGCTGCGGGCCATGGTTACCGTCTTCCGAGGGTAGCAATATGAGGGGGTGTTTTGGTTTAGGCCGTGCGGATTCTAGAGTTGTTCCAGGTAGGACTGGTATTCCAGGGTGGTAATTCGCTTGCGGAACTCATTGATTTCCTGCTCCTTGGTGAGCGTGAAAATACGCTGTAATTCACTGCCCAGGGCGTTGCGGATGAAGTCCGACTCACTGAACAATTTCACCGCGTCGGGCATGTATACCGGCAGGGTTGCTTCCTCCTGGGCGTAGCCGTCTCCGGTAATGGGCTTGCCCGGCGACAGGTTTTGTTCGATGCCATCGAGCATGGCCGACAGCAACACTGCAAATAGCAAGTAGGGGTTGGCGTCAGCACCGGCCACGCGATGCTCCAGTCGTCGCGCGGCATGACTGCCAGCGGGTACGCGCACGGCGACCGTACGGTTCTCGTAGCCCCAACTGGGAAAGGTGGGTGCGTGACAGTCACGCTGGAAGCGGCGGTAGGCGTTGTAACTGGGCGCGAAGATGGCTACGGAGTCGGCCATGTTCAGCAGGCAGCCCGCTATGGCGTTGTGCAACAGCGGGGTGCCGGTCTCGGTGCCGTCGTCAAAGATATTGACGCCATGTTCGTCCAGCACACTGCAGTGTACATGCATGCCGTTGCCCGCCTCGTTTTCGAAAGGCTTGGCCATAAAGCTGGCGATCAGGTCATGCTTGGCCGCCACGCCCTTGATCAGGCGCTTCATCATGATGATCTGCTTCGCCGCCAGCACCGGGTTGTCCACATGCTGCATGTTGATTTCATATTGGGAGGGGGCGGACTCCTTTACCACTCCGTCGAAGGGCAGGTCTTGTATCTCGCAGGCTATGCGCAGGTCCTCCATCATGGCGTGGTGGTGGTTGAGCACGTCCAGGCCATAGGTATTGCCACCGACCGGGGCGCCACCGACCGGAGCGGGGCAGGTATGTTGGGGGATGGATTCGTCCCAGCGCACCAGGCTGAATTCGAGCTCGGCGGCGACCACCGGTCGCCAGCCCGACTCCTGGTAACGGGTCAATACCTGTTTGAGGACGTGGCGCGGGTCGCCGAGATAGGGTGTGCCGTCCGTATCAAACATGGAAAGCATTACCTGACCATGTTGGCCGCCAGGGGTCCAGGGGGTGGGTAGCAGTGATCCCTCCACCGGCCGGCAGATACCGTCGGCATCTCCGGAGGCGAATACCAGTTCTTCCACATCACGGCCCCAGATATCCAGGCTGAGGGCTGTTTTGGGGAGTTTTAGTTCGCCGTCGAAGATTTTACCCAGCTTGTGGCGGGGCAACCATTTACCCCGCATTACGCCGTTACAGTCAGGCAGCAGGGCTTCGATTGTGGTTATTTCCGGGTGAGCCCGCAGGAACCAATCGGCTTCAAGCGACATGCATCCACCGTACGTTTACTGGCAATCGTGAACTATCCATAGTTGCGGCTTGATACTCAATGCCCAACTTGGGGTAGGCACTGTCTAGCGTGGTGCCATATAGATGCTAAGCGGGTCTTCACCACCGGCTTCACCCAGACAGGACATGGCGTTGAGAAACAGGGAAAACAGGTCGGTTTGGGAACTCACGTCCAGCTTGCGATAAATGCTCTTGCGATGACGCCTGACCGTCTCCACCGCGATGCCCAGGCGCTCTGCTGAAACACCAGGGCCGTAACCGCGCAGCATCAGCTCCAGCACGTCCTTCTCCCGGGGTGATAACAGGGATGCCCCAAAAGTGCGAAATGCCAGGTCGATCTGGTAGTCTATGCCCGGTTGGATCAGGTGCGTTACGGCAAAATCATCGTGTTCACTATGCGATTTGATCAGCTCTGATACCGGTTCTGCCAACAGGTACAGGGATTCATATTCCTGATCAGTGAATGGTCCATGCTGGGGCAGGCGCATCATGCTCAGATTGATTACATTACCCGCACGTAGCTTGGCCAGGTATATGGCTTCGTCTGACGTGCCGGTACCGGAATAGTACTTGCGGTAGTAATCCGATTGCTGCAACTTGCCCATTGTCACCCGCGACAGCCGGTAGATCTTGGCGCGTGGCTGGTGCATGGAAGTTTGGTAAAATGGATCCTCCCGGTAGGGGCCGTCGAGGTACTGGTCGATCTGGCTGCGGATCGCATGCTTGGGTATCTGGTGATACAAAACCCTGGGGGGCAAATCATGATGGTATAGCCAGACCTGCGGGTAGTCGATTTGCACCTGACCATTGATGGACGCAATCAGGGCGGGGAAAAACTGGCTGCTACCCAGTGCGGCGATAGCTCTGGATATATCCCGATTCCATTTGCTCAATTGATTTATATCGGTCATTTAGTGTTGCAACATGTGCCGTGTATACCCTGACAACATAGTGGGCAGGCGCCACTGTGTTGTCAAACCCGGGAGTGAATTTATTTCCCGGGAAGTGGCTATTCAGACCAGTCCAGGGGTTCTGTGCGCCAGTGGTTGCGCCAGGCGCGGTACACTTTGTCGCTGTAGACCCTGCTGCCAGTGCTGCCATTGTAGGCCGCCATCGCCCGATGCAGATTGCCATTCTTTCGTTGGATATAGAATTGCATGATACGGCAGCCGTACTCCAGGTTGGTGGCGGTTAGGGTCAGGTTGTCCTCCGGGCGGCCGATCTCATCTTTCCAGAAGGGCATGACTTGCATCATGCCCTGGGCGCCTACACGGGATATGGCAAACCGGTCGAAGTGGCTCTCTACCTCGATCACCGCCAGCACCAGTTCCGGTGGGACGCTGGCCGCAGTGGCGGCACCGTGAATACCCTGCAGTAAATCCAGCCGGTGTTGCGGGTCTTTGATATAGCGGCTCAGTCGGGAGGACATGTCCACCAGCCACACTTCCGCATCGTAGCGGTCACCGAAGCTGTCGGCACCGTGGATGGTCTGCTCGAGAAAGTTGCGCAGCTCGGCGCGCTCCTGCGGGTCCGCTGGTTGTGCCAGGGCCTGCAGGTTGAAAATGCTGCCCACCAGCAATGCCAGGCAGTACCCCGGCAATGAGCTTATGACGCTGCGGTTCATGCCCCGGTCTGGGTCAGTTGCGCCAGGATGAATTCCATAATCTCACTCCGCACAATGAGTTGTGAGTCCTCGTCCTGGCGGCCCTTATACTCGATATTGTCCTGGGCCAGGGCGCGATCACCTATGACTATGCGATGAGGGATGCCGATCAGTTCCATATCGGCAAACTTGATCCCGGGACGCTCGTTGCGATCATCCAGTAGCACCTCCACCCCGGCGGCCTGCAGTCGCTGGTAGAGGTCTTCGGCGGCGCTTGCCACCGCTGCAGACTTCTGCATATTAAGCGGCACGATCGCCAGCTGAAAGGGTGCCATGCTGGCGGGCCAGATGATGCCCCTGTCATCGTAATTTTGTTCAATCGCGGAGGCCACAATACGGCTTACACCGATACCGTAACAACCCATGGTCATGGTGATGTTCTTGCCGTTCTTATTCAGAACCCTGGCGTCCATGGCTTCGCTGTACCTGGTGCCCAGTTGGAAAATGTGTCCGACCTCAATGCCGCGCTTGATCTGCAGGAGACCCTGGCCGTCAGGGCTGGGGTCTCCCTCCACTACTTCCCGTAGATCCTCAACCTGTTGTAGCGGGCAGTCTCGCCCCCAGTTCACGCCCGTCAGGTGTGCGTCATCCCGGTTGGCCCCGCAGGTGAAATCCGCCAGGTGAGCTGCACTGCGATCAACGATCATTGGTATGTCCAGGCCGACGGGGCCCAGAGAGCCGAATCCGGCACTACATACCGCGCGCACCCGCTCATCCTCTGTCATCTGCAGGGGGGAGGCGACGCCCGCCAGTTTCTCGGCCTTGATGACATTAAGCTGATGGTCGCCACGCATAACCAAAGCCACTAACGCGCCTTCCTCAGCGCCGGCGACCACCAGTGTCTTTACCGTGGTGGCAGGGTCAATTGACAAGAAGGCCGCCAACTCATCAATGGTTTTGACGCCCGGGGTGGCCACTTCGGTCAGCTGCCCTGTGGGGGCGGGGCGGTCACCGGTGGGCGCCAGGGCCTCTGCCATTTCGACGTTGGCAGCGTAGTCGCTGCTGTCGCTGAAGGCGATATTGTCTTCGCCGGAGTTGGCCAGGACATGAAATTCATGGGATGCGCTGCCGCCTATACTGCCCGTGTCGGCGATTACCGGACGAAAATCAAGGCCCAGGCGGGTGAAGATGTTGCTATACGCCTGGTGCATTACATTGTAGGTTTGCTCAAGGGATGACTGGTCTATATGGAAGGAATAGGCGTCCTTCATCAGGAACTCACGAGAGCGCATAATACCGAAACGGGGCCGTATTTCATCGCGCACCTTGGTTTGGATCTGGTAGAGGTTGATGGGCAGTTGCTTATAGCTTTTTATCTCATGGCGCACCAGGTCGGTAATGACCTCTTCGTGGGTGGGCCCCAGGCAGAAATCCCGCTGATGACGGTCCTGAATGCGTAGTAGCTCTGGCCCATACTGTTCCCAGCGGCCGGATTCCATCCATAATTGTGCGGGTTGCACTATCGGCATGCTGACTTCCTGGGCGCCGGCGCAGTCCATTTCCTGGCGCACGATGTTTTCCACTTTGCGCAATACCCGTAACCCGAGGGGTAGCCACGTGTATAAGCCGGCAGCCAGTTTGCGGATAAGGCCAGCGCGCAACATCAACTGGTGGCTGATGACCTCGGCGTCGGCCGGCGTCTCTTTCTGGGTGGCGATAAGGAAGTTACTGGTACGCATGAATCTATCCGGTGAGTGCGATTAAAACAGGGAGCATAGTTTACGTCCGAACGCGTTCTCCGGAAAGAATAATCGGGGTCAGAATAGATCAAACTACGATTCATTTTAATCAAGTTGGTAATTGACACTGTTCTTGTAGCAGCTCTCCCTGGGGGAGACCCGGTCCGGTGTCAGTTTTCTCGCTGGGAAAATTGTTGCACCCGGGCACTACTTTTTATCCCGAAAATGCAGCTGAAGCTAAAAAAACAGGCCGTGTGAAAAAAATTAACCTAAAAACACTTGTATTACAGAGTTTCATGATTTATATATTGCTTGTAGCTTGTGGCGGTATTGTTTTTCATGGTTATGTGAAGCGAGTGGCCCAGGTTAAATGCGTGTCTCATCTCACTATTAGGGAAGGTTAACAATAAGATGGCTATCAAGAAAAAAGCAGCAGCTAAAAAGAAGGCTCCAGCAAGAAAAGCAGCAGTCAAAAAAATTCCTGCTAGGAAAAAGGCAGTAGCTAAAAAAGCAGCGCCCGCGATCAGGCAAAAAATGACCAAGAGTCAGATTATTGCAAGCGTGGCGGACAGTACAGGCTTGACCAAGAAGCAGGTTGGTACCGTTATGGACGAATTCCACACATTAATGGAGCGCAGTATCAAGAAGCGTTCTGTAGGTGAGTTTACGGTTCCTGGTATTCTGAAAATCACCACAGTGAAGAAGCCTGCTAAAAAAGCGCGCAAAGGCATTAACCCCTTCACTGGTGAAGAGACCATGTTCAAGGCGAAGCCTGCCAGCATCGCAGTGAAAGTACGTCCCCTGAAGAAACTGAAGGAATTTGCCGCCTCCTAAGGCGCCGAATACTGGTCACCCTGCCTGCCCCGGCCGGGATGACCGCAGTCCGCACCTGACGCACCTTTCCCGGTGGAGGGGTTTCCTGCCCCTCGATTTTAGTTATAGAGCTGCCAGCCCCTGCGCTTGGCCTATGCGTTCGCATGGGGTAAAATCCGCGCCTCGAATTTTCTCTCTCACATTATGATCATTGGTGGGTCCATTCCATGCCGATTTATGAGTACCAGTGCGAGGCCTGTGGTAAAAACCTGGAGGCCTTGCGGAAGATTAGCGATACACCATTGTTGGACTGTCCGGAGTGCGGGGAGCCCGCACTGAAGAAAAAAGTCTCCGCTGCGGCCTTTCGCCTTAAGGGTGGCGGTTGGTATGAGACCGACTTCAAAACCGGCGACAAAAAGAACCTGGCGGGTGGCTCCGATAGTGTCGCGCCATCGGGCTCCGGTGACACCGTCGGTTCTGGTCAGGGCGAGAAGAGCGAGAGCAAGAAGAGCGAGAGCAAGAAGAGCGAGAGCAAGAAGACAGCCTAACCCCTGGCCCGATACGGGTCCGGCCAGCCAAATCAGATGGAATTCAAACTATGCGCAGTCATTATTGTGGCGCTTTGGGAACAGCTAATATCGATGAGACAGTGACCCTTTGTGGTTGGGTGGATCGCCGCCGGGATCATGGCGGGGTGATTTTTCTCGATATGCGGGACCGGCAAGGCATCGTGCAGGTGGTGTTTGACCCGGACACTGAGGAGCATTTCCAGCTGGCTGATCGGGTTCGCAGCGAATACGTGCTCAAGGTTACCGGGCGGGTACGCGCGCGAGATGAGGCGGCAATCAACCCGGCCATGGCCACCGGCGAGATAGAAGTGTTGGGCAAGGAGTTGGAAATCCTCAACACAGCGGTGACGCCGCCATTTCAGCTGGATGAATACACGGCTGTTGGAGAAGAAGTGCGTCTGCAGTTCCGCTACATGGATCTGCGTCGCCATGAAATGCAGAATCGCCTGATCATGCGCTCCAAAATTACCACAGCAGCGCGCGACTTCCTTGATGCGGAGGGGTTCCTGGATATAGAGACGCCAATACTCACCCGCGCAACCCCTGAAGGTGCGCGCGACTATCTGGTGCCCAGCCGGACTCATCCCGGGCAGTTCTTCGCACTGCCCCAGTCGCCCCAGCTATTCAAGCAGTTGCTGATGGTTTCCGGGTTTGACCGTTACTATCAGATCGCCAAGTGTTTCCGCGATGAGGATCTGCGCGCTGACCGGCAGCCGGAATTCACGCAGATCGATATTGAGGCGGCTTTTCTTGATGAGCGGCAGATCATGGCTATTACAGAGCGCATGATCCGTGAACTGTTCAAAGCTGTGCTGGATGTGGATCTTCCCGAGTTTTCCCACATATCCCATGCCGAGGCCATGGAACGCTATGGTTCGGACAAGCCTGACCTGCGGATTCCGCTGGAACTGGTGAGTGTGGATGACCTGATGCAGCAGGTGGATTTTAAGGTGTTCCGTGGACCTGCGGATGACCCAAAGGGGCGGGTAGCCGCGCTGAAGGTGACCGGTGGCGCGACTATCAGCCGCAAGGAAATTGATGGTTACACCAAGTATGTGTCCATTTATGGCGCCAGGGGACTGGCCTGGATCAAGGTGAATGATATTGATGCCGGGTTGGAGGGCCTGCAGTCTCCTATTTTGAAGTTTATGCCCGACGAGGTCGTGGCCCGGATGATGCAGCGCCTGGATGCAGCCAGCGGCGACATTATTTTCTTCGGTGCCGACCAGGCCCGGGTGGTCAATGAGGCCCTGGGAGCTCTGCGTACCAAGGTGGCTGAAGACCTGGGTATGATTGGGGAGGGTTGGTCTCCCCTGTGGGTAGTGGATTTCCCCATGTTCGAGGACGATGGCAGCGGTCAGTGGACGCCTCTGCACCACCCCTTTACAGCACCTTCGTGCAGCGCCGAAGAGTTGACGGCCAATCCTGGCGAGGCCCTGTCCCGGGCCTACGACATGGTATTAAACGGCTGTGAGCTCGGTGGGGGTAGTATTCGTATTCATTGTCGTGACATGCAGGAAGCCGTATTCCGCATCCTGGGTATCGACGAAGCGGAGGCTGAGGAGAAATTCGGCTTCCTGCTCAAGGCTTTGCAGTGCGGCGCCCCCCCTCACGGTGGCCTGGCCTTCGGCCTGGACCGCCTGGTGATGCTGATGACCGGTGCGCACTCCATCCGTGACGTTATTGCCTTTCCCAAGACCCAGAGCGCGGCCTGCGTGATGACGGACGCCCCCGGGGATGTCAGCGCCACGCAGTTGCGGGAGTTGAATATCCGGCTGCGCCAGACGCGAGAAGAGGCTGCGCAGGACGAATAGCTATTTTGGGGCCGCCACTGAGCCACCCGA
>Ga0164318_10008145_pt1 | contig 10188 bp, 9 predicted proteins | sample GuaBasSedimGuay9_FD_113734 | JGI IMG/M metagenome (GOLD analysis project Ga0164318, IMG submission 113734) | Subseafloor sediment microbial communities from Guaymas Basin, Gulf of California, Mexico - Guay9, Core 4571-4, 0-3 cm | ecosystem: Environmental > Aquatic > Marine > Hydrothermal vents >...
CACTATCCTGATAAAAAGGGACTGGGATTAACATTTGCCAGGGAAATCATTCAGAATCACAGCGGAGTTATAGATGTGTGGAGTTCTCCGGACATGGGATCTTCTTTTTCCATTATTTTACCGTTAAAGGAAACAACAGATAATATCGATATCCCGGCAGCAGATGAAAAGCTGGTTATGGGAAATGAATCCGTACTTCTGATTGATGACGAAGAAAGGATTCTGACAGTTGGAAGAGAAATTTGCAAGGCACTTGGATATAGTGTGATAACTGCGTCATCCGGAAAAGAAGCATTAAGAATTTATAAACAAAAAAAGGATAAGATCAATCTTGTTATCCTTGATATGATCATGCCGGAAATGAACGGGCTTGAGACATTCCTGAAACTCAAGAAACTCAATCCCGATATCAAGGCATTGCTTTCAACAGGGTATTCCATTGATGAAAAGGCCCAGGAAATGCTTAGACAAGGTTGTAAAGGGTATATTTTGAAACCATACAGCGTCATTGATTTTTCTCATAAATTAAGAGAAGTTTTAGAGTTATAGATCCTTCAAAATCCTTACATATAGCTGTTTTAAGGCTGTCTGTAAGGATTATTTTTTAAACGGATTCTATCCTTGACTATCCCCTTGTGATTTTTTATAGTCCTTGAAAATTATTTGATATAACCTGAAGGTCATACGTAAGATGATTAACTTTGACAATACTGCACCCGTAAAATTAAAAGGGGTTGGTGATGGATTCTGGATTACTCTTGACCCTTCCTGCCCGGAAGAGGATCTTAAATCTGAAATAGATATAGTATTTAAAAATTTAAAACATCTGGCCATTAACGCAAGTGTGGTAATTGATGTCGGTGGTGCCAAGGGTCATGATGATCTGATAGAAAATATAAAATTATATTTAAAAACCAAGTTTGAAGTGGCAAAAGTAACGTTGCCCACTGAAAAGAGATCAATCCCAACCGAACGAATCCGTCAAAGGGATCTGTCAAAGGGTTGGAATCATCATAAAAGCGATGTGTTAATGCTCAGGGGCAGGGTCCGGTCCGGCCAGAAAATTGAATCAAAGAGACATGTTGTGATCACAGGCGATGTGAACCCCGGATCAGAAATCAGTGCAGGTGGAGATATTATTATCCTTGGAAGACTTGCAGGGAAGGTCCATGCGGGATATCCGAATGATGAAACCGCCATTATTTTTGCCCTTGAGTTCAAACCCACTCTGGTAAAGATCGGAGAAATTGCCGCGGCAGGAATTGATGAGGAATTCAGCGCAAAACCGGAATATGCATGTATTGAAGGTGATGGAATCGTGGTAAAAGATTATATAAAGGCAAATCCTTTTCGGAAATTGCCGTGGCCTGAAGCTATTTAAGTAAAACAAAAAAGATAGAGGTGTAAATTTGGAAGGAAAAGTAATTGTTGTAACATCAGGAAAAGGCGGTGTTGGAAAAACAACGGCCACTTCCTGTATCGGTGCCGCCCTTGCTTTGGAAGGTAAAAGGGTTGCCATTGTTGATATGGATATCGGGTTGAGAAATCTTGATGTTGTCATGGGCCTGGAAAACAGGATCGTGTTTAATATTGTTGATGTTGTCCAGGGAAAATGTAAAATCAGTCAGGCGGCCATCAAGGACAGAAGAATAGAAAATCTTTTCCTGATCCCGGCTTCACAGAGCGACAACAAAGATGTTTTAACCACTTCCGGTGTTGAACGGGTAGCAAACCAGCTTAGAAAAGAATTCGACTATGTGATCATGGATTCACCGGCCGGCATTGAAAAAGGATTTGAAAATTCAGTTGTCGGCGCCAATGAGGCGCTGGTTGTCTGTACCCCTGATGTGTCTGCTGTCAGGGATGCGGATCGTGTCATCGGACTTTTGTACTCAAGGTCGATAACGCCGAAGCTGATTGTGAACAGGATTGAACCGGCACGGGTGGAAAGAGGAGAAATGCTCAGTCATGAAGATGTGCTTGATGTCCTTTCCATTGATCTTGCCGGGCTTGTTCCCATGGATGAACATGTGTTGATTTCTTCCAATACCGGCACCCCGCTTGTTTTACAAAATGAGTCAAAGGCGGGTCATGCATTTAAACGTATTGCCAGAAGACTTAATGGAGAGGCAGATTTGCCCATAGAGGTTCCCACTCATAAAACGAGTATGTGGAGCAAAATCAGCAAAACCTTTGGGTTTAAAAATTAAGGAGTATTTTTAAATGTTAAGCAGATTGTTTAGAAGATTCACCGGTCAGAAAGCGAGTAAAGATGCTGCTAAAAAAAGGCTCCAATTTTCCTTAATATATGACAAGCTTGAGTTGAACGATACCACTCTTTCCGATCTTCAAAAAGATATTGTGTCGGTGATTTCAAATTATTTTGAAATTAATAAAGATTCTCTTGAGCTTAAGGTAAAACGAGACGATAATGTTACAGCACTGGTTTTTAATACACCCATTCTCCAGGTAAAACGGAAAAGAGCATAAATTTATTTTAAAATTTTTATCAAGCACCAGAATGAACTTGACACATCATTCTGGTGCTTTGATTTTTATAGGGTTAAGCGTTATTCTTCTATTTTTGATATTTTGATGGCAAGCTCCTGAAGTTGTGCTGTTGATGTCTTTGATGGTGCTCCCGTCAGAGGACAGGTGGCTTTCTGTGTTTTTGGAAAGGCAATGACATTTCTGATGGAGTCTTCTTTGCATAACAGCATCATCAGCCGGTCCAGACCAAAGGCGATACCGCCATGGGGTGGCGCACCGGATGCCAGGGCATTTAAAAGAAACCCGAATTTTTCATTGGCTTGAGTTTCATCAATGCCAAGACAATCCAAGACTTTTGCCTGAAGTTCAGTTTCATGGATACGAATACTGCCGCCTCCTATTTCAATCCCGTTCAGCACTAGATCATAAGCTCTTGATTTAACCGAAAGTGGATCAGACGAAAGCTTTTCAATGTCTTCTTCAAGCGGTGAGGTAAACGGATGGTGCAGGGCCTGGTACCGTTTCTCTGTTTCATCATAATCCAGCAGGGGAAAGTGAGTCACCCAGGTAAATTCATAGGTGTCTTCAGAAATCAGTTCAAGCCGTCTTGCCAGTTCATTTCTTAACTGGCCCAGGGCTTCATTTGTAATTTTTGGCTGGTCTGCCACAAAAAAAACAATATCCCCGGGTTCAAGATCAAGGCGGTTTCTTAAGGCATCTTTTTCCTCATCTGTAAAGAATTTAGCAATAGGAGACTGCCAGGTGTCTTCTTTGATTTTTATCCAGGCAAGTCCCTTTGCTTTGTAAACAGCAGCAAAATCAGTCAGATCATCAATCTGTTTTCGGGTAAAAGTGGCACATCCCTTTGCATTAATGGCTTTCACAAGGCCGCCGTTTTTTACAACATTTGCAAAGACTTTGAATCCTGCATCTTTTACAATATCAGAGACCTCGCACAATTGAAGGCCAAATCTTAAGTCCGGTCTGTCCAGGCCATATCTTGATATGGCGTCGTCATAGGTAATTTGCGGGAAGGGTGTGACAAGGTCAATATCCAGGACTTTTTTAAAAACAGCAACGATCATCCCCTCGGCAATTTCCATAATTTCCTGTTCATTGACAAAAGACAGCTCCATGTCGATCTGGGTAAATTCCGGCTGCCGGTCCGCCCTTAAATCTTCGTCTCTGAAACATCTGACAATCTGGTAATATTTGTCAAACCCTGAGATCATCAGCAATTGCTTGAAAAGTTGGGGAGACTGGGGCAAGGCATAAAATTCTCCCTGGTTAACCCGGGACGGTACCAGGTAATCCCTTGCACCTTCAGGCGTGCTTTTGGTCAAAAAAGGTGTTTCAATATCCACAAACCCTTTATGGTCAAGATAGTTTCTTATGGCCATGGTGGCCTGATGTCTTGCCAGAATATTATTTTTCAGCTGGGGCCGTCTTAAATCCAGGTATCTGTACTGCAGGCGAATGGATTCCGATGCTTCCACCCGGTCTTCGATCTGGAAAGCAGGCGTTACCGCTTTGGAAAAAATACAAAGCTCATCTACCAGTACTTCGATGGCACCGGTTTTCATATTCGGGTTGAGCATATCATCGGGTCGCGGAATGACTTTTCCTTTTACACCAAGGACATATTCGTTTCTGATTTCTCCGGCTTTTTCATGAACTGTTTTTGCATTTTCCGGGTTAAAAACGATCTGGGTAATCCCTTCTTTGTCCCTTAAATCTATAAATATTACCCCTCCGTGGTCACGGCGGTGCTGGACCCAGCCCATCAAGACGACTTCTCTATCAATATCCGTATCTCTTAACTCACAACAATGATGTGTTCTTTTCATCTCTTCCAGTAAATCTGTCACTTAACTATTTCCTTTTGTTTTATTTTTTAACTATTTTGATCAGTTCAGGGACCAGGGTTTCAACGGCAAGGGAAACCTGCTCTTTCGTATTCATATTTCTTAAAATTACGGCATGTTCAGCCAGTTCATTCCCCCCGGCAATCAATACATATTGGGCACCAAGTTTATTTGCCCGCTTCATAAGGGCTTTCATGCTTTTGCCCCTGAAATCCATTTCTGTATAGACACCGAGCTGGTTCAGTTCGCAGGACCAGTGATATCCTTTTTTCATGGCTTTATCACCTAAAGAGATGATAAACAGGTTGAGGGGATTTGTCCCAGGTGATTTATCAACCTGCTCCATGACCTCAACCAGCCGGTCAAATCCAATGGCAAATCCGATGGCCGGTGTTTGCGGGCCGCCCAGTTCTTTGACAAGACCGTCATATCTCCCGCCGCCGGCAACAGCACTTTGTGCGCCAAGGGAAGTGGTCTGAATTTCCCAGGCCGTCCGGGTATAGTAATCCAGGCCGCGCACCAGGGATTTGTCCACAATAAAATCAACTTTTTGTTGTTCAAGGGTTGTTTTCACCGTATTGAAATGATCATCACACACGTTACAAAGATGATCCAGGGTTGCCGGCGCATCGGCAAGCGCTTCTTTGCAGCCGGTTACTTTGCAGTCAAGGATTCTTAAGGGATTTTTATCCATCCTTCTGATGCAGTTTTCACAAAGCTTGTCTTTTTTTGATTCAATAAAATTTAAGAGTGCTTTTTGAAAAGAAGGTCTGCAGTCCGGGCATCCAAGAGAGTTAATATGTGCTGAAAGTCCTGTCAGGCCCAGGCGTTTAAACAATTCGTTTAAAAGAAAAATCAGCTGGCTGTCAATAAACGCTGACTCAATACCAAAGACTTCAGCATCAATTTGATAGAATTGACGGTATCTTCCTTTTTGGGGTCTTTCCCTTCTAAACATGGGGCCGATCATGAAAAATTTTCTGACAGGATCTGTGGCATACATCTTGTGCTGGATATAAGATCTGACAATGGAAGCTGTGGCTTCCGGTCTTAAGGTCAGCTTAGCTCCTTTGCGATCGGCAAAGGTGTACATTTCTTTTTCAACAATATCGGTTACCTCACCGATGCTTCTGGCAAAAAGCTCTGTTTTTTCCAGAACGGGAATCCGGATTTCCTTAAACCCGAATGATTCAAACAAAAATATTGCTTCTTTTTCCACTTTTTGCCAGAGGGGAATATGCTCCGGCAGTATATCTCTAAACCCTCGTATGGTCTGCATTATTTTTTTTAACCTAAAAAATATTATCAAAGTTTTTAAACAACCTATATATATAGATTGAAATCAGAGTCTTAGTCAATATGAAAATAATTATTTACTAAAACAGTATTCATATTTCAGGATAACAGTATTTTTTTATTGATAATTTACTAAAACAATGTTTTTATATTATAATAATTATAAAAACATCGTTTCATAAAACTTATTACCTGGAGCTCTTACATGAAGTTAAATGCTGATCTTGCAGGCACCCGGCTTACAACTTATCAAACAAGAATCAACTGGCGGGAAACCACCAACTATGCTGCTTCAATTCAGGATAACAATCCGAAATATTTCAATGACAGAGAAAAACAGGGGCTTGTATCCCATCCCATGTTCCCTGTATCGGTCACATGGCCGATTTTAAGTCACTTGGACAAATTTATTGAAAACAAAGATTTTCCAGGCGAAGTACTGCTGACCCAGGTGCATTACTCTGAACACCTTATCCTGCACCGCCTGGTCCGCCCGGGAGACGAACTCTTTATCACTGGAATATTAAAAGGTGTTTTGCCCCATCGCGCAGGAACACATGCCATTATTTGTCTTGAGGCCAAAGACAGCGATGGATTACCTGTTTTTACAGAATATGTCGGCGCCATGTTAAGGGGGGTGAGCTGCGGGAAAGGCGGCCAATCGGGTGAAATCCCCTTGATTCCGGAAAATAGCAACACTGAAGACCTTATCTGGGCATCGGATATTCATATCGACTCGTTGCGACCCTATATGTATGATGGCTGCAGCAATATTGAGTTTCCCATCCACACATCACCAAAATTCGCAGAGGCAGTCGGCCTGCCCGGGATAATTTTGCAGGGAACTGCAACACTTGCTTATGCTGTTCGTGAACTTGTTAACAATGAAGCAGATAAGGACCCTGAAAGAATTTTAGAAATTGCATGCAAATTTACAGGGATGGTGCTTCCCGGTACGGATATTAAAGTTTGCTGCACAGGTAAAACAATACATCAGGATCATACGGATATTTTTTTTGAAGTTTTAAATGGTGAACAAAAAAAAGCGATCCGTGCAGGATATGTAAAAATAAAAGGGGGAAAAAATGGACAATAGCAACCGATTGCCGCTCGTAAATTCTTATATTGATAAATGGGCCAAAGCGTCACCCGATACCGTGGCCATTATCCAGCATGAGGATGGACGCGAATTTACCTATAAGAAGTTTAGCTCATTAATTGATTTTTTTGCGCTCAAGTTAATTGATATGGACCTTCAAAAAGGGGATCGGGTCGCCACCCAGCTGGTATTGGTCCCCGAGCATATGGCACTGATGTATGCCTGCTTTAAAATCGGAGTGATTTTTGCGCCCCTGGATGTCCGCTTAACTGAAAATGAAGTTGTCCGGGATATTAACAAGATAGAGGCCAAAGCCTTTTTCTTTTTAGGTGATACTCCTGTCAGGGATTTCAGAGTAGTAGGTGAAGCAGTTAAAGAGAAGTGTTCATCAGTGAAATATCTGGTGCAGTTTACCCCGGAACCGAAACCCGGAGATATCATTCAGGGAGCCTTGGGCATTACCCAGCTTATGAGCAAGCCTCGTCTTATATGGCTCAAGTTAATGGATATGCTTTCCGGGAGGCTGAAAAAGATATATAAAACAATAGAGAAACGAACGCCTGCCCTGATCATTTATACCACCGGAACCACGGGAGAGCCAAAACCGGCGGTACTATGCCATGAAAATATTATTGTTCAAAACCAGGTATTGGAAAGAGGGATTGACTATAAAGGCGATAGAAAAGATTTCTCCATTCTTGTGAACCTTCCACCAAGTCATGTCGGATGTATAACGGAAACATTCATGACCACCATGTTTATGGGGGGGAAAGCCGTTTTTTTAAGGATCTTTGATATTAAAGCAAGTCTTGAAGCCATAGAACGTCATAAGATTAAGGTGATTGGGCAGATTCCAACGATGTTTCGGATGCTTTGGAGTTTTCCGGAATATAAAACCTATGATCTTTCAAGCCTTGAGTTTGTTGCCTATGCCGGTTCGGCTGTTGATACAGGTTTCTTAAAAAAACTTTCAAAGATGGCACCCAAATTTGGTACCGGTATAGGGATGACGGAAAATGCCGGGTTTGCTACCTTTACACCCGCTGATATACCGTTTGAAGAAATGGCCGGACAGGTGGGCCGGGCTTTTTCAGATATCGCCCGGGTCAGTATCCGAAGCCCGATGAAAGATAACGGCACGGCTGGTGAAAAATTGCCTGATGGAGACATCGGAGAAATCTGTTATCATCCCCCCATTGTTTTTTTGGGATACTATAATCAGCCCGAGGAAACAAAAAAGGCCGTATCAACCGAAGGTATCCTTTATACGGGTGATCTGGGGTATTTCAAGCAGATGGACGATTATAAAGCGCTCTATCTTTCCGGACGTAAAAAATTCATTATTAAACAAAAAGGATACAATGTCTTTCCCGGAGAAATCGAAGAGCACATTGCCCAAATGGACGGTGTGGATGTTGTGGAAGTGATTGGTATGAAACATGAACTTTTTGACGAAGGCATCTTTGCTTTTGTCCGTCCGGCTTCTGATATTAAATTGAGCAGCGAGGCTGTAATGGCGCACTGTAAGTCCATCGCTTCGTATAAAAGGCCCCAGCATGTTGAAATCTGGCCTTCTGACAAAGAATTGCCGTTGACCCGGAGCACTAAAGTGGACAAACTTAAATTAATGGAAGCAGCGCTTCCTGTTATAAATAGTTTGCGCGATAAGGGTAAGTGGGATGCGCATTAAGCCTGAAATACCTGAAAAATTAAAACTACGACTCTACCCAACAGTGCTTGAGTTGTTCTCAAATCATGATTTTCACAGGGTAAATATTCGGGAAATCAGCAAACGAACCAAGGTGAGCTCTGGAACCATTTATAAATATTTCAGCTCAAAAGAAGATCTTATTTTTACCATTCTCGATGAACAGATAGCTCAAATCAGCATTGTAATGTCAAGCCATATTAATGGAATGGTGAATATAAAGGAAATATTCAGAAAAGTTTTATGGGTAACCATGGATTTCTATGAAAACAACCCCGGGGTTGCCATTACAGCTTTTATAACGGTTCCCACGCGGACCTGGATGCAGGATAAAAGTTATAAAAGACAGGATGATTTGACAATATTGAAACAGCATATTGTTGATGCGAGAGAAAAAGGCCGCATTGACCCTAATCTCTCCTTTCGACAAATCAGTGATGCCTATTATATGATCTGCTACCGGTGTATTCACAATTGGTATTATTCAAAAATGAAATATAAATTGACTGATAAAATAGACGATTATTTTAATCTGTTCTGGAAGATCATGATGCCTGGATAATGCAAAGCTATCCGATTAATTATCTTTGTATGAAACATAGAGAAAAACTGTTAAGTTCATTCTTAGCAAATCACATTCACACATAGGAGAAACGATATGGCCGCAACAAAAGAAGAAACAGTTCTGGATTTCATTAACAATACCTATAACGAATATAATATTGATCCTCGCGAAAACTCAATAACATTATCATACGACTTTATCATTGATACAGGAACCGCCAAAATAATCATGAAAATTGGGCGGAAACGTTGGGACGATTCAAATAGCAGTTCCATTGTGGATTATTTAAAATCTAAAGAACAACAGATTCGTACCGCTCTTTTGACCAATCAGGACGCAATTCTTCCAATGAAATAACACGTATAGAATCGAATGAATTCAGGCTTTTTAAGTGTGTTAATCAATCAAAATAGACATTCGAGACATGTTAAGCAAAGATTTATTAGGGAACCACTGTGATTAAAACAAAAATAAAAATAAGATCTAAATATGTGCCTGCCGGCATCAGTATCATGTATGAGGATCGGGACATCATTGTCATTGATAAGAGCTCGGGTCTTTTGAGCGTTAAAGCGAAGTACGAAAAAGAGAAAGCAGCTCATCAATTGCTTATAAATTATGTTAGAAAAGGCAATCCAAGGGCAAAGGTCAATCTGTTTGTTATACATCGTTTGGATCGTGAGACCTCGGGAGTGTTGGTCTTTGCTAAAAGTTTCAAGATCCGTGAGAAATTTGCAAGCCAGTGGGGCAATGTAGAAAAAAAATACCTGGCTATCGTTCATGGTAATTTAACAAAAAAAAGTGGAATTATTGAGTCTTATCTTGCTGAAGGAGAAGATTATCTGATGCACTCTGTCGAGAACCCGGAAGAAGGAAAGCTGGCCAAGACTAAATATACGGTAAAAAATGAATCTAAGAACTATAGTATATTGGAAATTGATCTTTTAACGGGCAAAAAAAATCAAATCCGTGTTCACTTGTCCGAACTCGGGCATCCCATTGTCGGTGATTTAAAGTATAGTGAGAACGAGAAGGGGCGTTTGGGGTTACATGCTTTTTCGATCAAATTTAAACACCCCTTTAATAATGAAGAAATGGAGTTTGAAACTAAAATACCCGAATTTTTTACAAACTATTTTAAACCCCAGGGCAAAGTCGGGGCTCA
>Ga0164318_10008146_pt1 | contig 10188 bp, 6 predicted proteins | sample GuaBasSedimGuay9_FD_113734 | JGI IMG/M metagenome (GOLD analysis project Ga0164318, IMG submission 113734) | Subseafloor sediment microbial communities from Guaymas Basin, Gulf of California, Mexico - Guay9, Core 4571-4, 0-3 cm | ecosystem: Environmental > Aquatic > Marine > Hydrothermal vents >...
ATATAACTCGTTCACTTGTTAATGCCGCTCTTAATGGCACTTTAGAAAATGTAGAATACTATGAAGATGAAATTTTCCACATTTTCGTTCCTAAAACCTGTCCGGGTGTAGATCAACATATTCTTACTGCTAAGAATACTTGGAAAGATAAAGAAGCCTATGATACACGAGCTGATAAATTAGCATCCGAATTTAGTGTTCATTTTGATAAAACCTTCAGAAACACAAATCTTGATTCTGAAATCGTAAAACAATGCCCTAGAAAACAATAGTTGCGATTTTAATAGTTCTGATAGCCGACTTTTTTTAGTCGGCTATTTTTTATAATATTATAGTCATTGGATTTATAGTTTTTTTTTGAATTCCTTACTTTTTAAGAATACAATAATGCTCTAACTGAAAAGTAAGTTGACAATTAATTAATTTACTCTAAATAAGACGATAGTTACAAAATAAACTAAAATTGATTAATAAACATTGAAGAGATTTATTAAAATTCTGATCTCTTAATAAAACCTGAGTTTCTTAATAAAATTTTTGAAGCTTTAGAAATAAACGTTTAGTAAAGCGTTCTAATAGAAATCAATTATTTACCAGTAGTTATCTACTGGCATTTTTTTTTCTTGTCATTTTTTATACATTTTAGAACTTAACAGAAGTTAAGGGGAGAGTTAATGAAAAACTTGCTTTATATTTTAATAATATTTACATTTTTGGGATGCATTACTGATAAAAATTCTGAAGTTGGGATTAATCCTTTACCCAACTTTGATGCGATGTGGGATTATCAGCATCCCGATTCAACCGAAATTGTTTTCACAGAAATGCTAAAAGGAATGAAAAACTCCTCTGAAAGTTCTTATGATGCTGAATATCACGCTGAACTTCTCACTCAGATTGCCCGTACTCAAGGTTTGCAAGAAAAATTTACTCAAGCCCATACAACACTTGATTCTGTAAAAAATATGTTGAACGAAAACATGAAAACAGCTCAAATTAGATATCTATTAGAGCGTGGACGTGTATTTAATATTTCTGGTGAATGGGAAATATCCAAACCACTTTTTTTTAAAGCTTACGAATTTGGTGTTGAGAATAATCTTGATATTTACACACTCGATGCAGCTCACATGATGGGTATAGTAGAACCACCCGAAAAACAACTTGAATGGAACTTGAAAGCATTGAAAATTGCTGAGGAGACCTCAGATGCAAATTGTAAGGGTTGGTTGGCTCCACTATACAACAATATCGGCTGGACATTCCATGATCTGGCAGAATATGATCAGGCACTCATTTATTTTCAAAAAGGTTATGAAAGAAGAATAGAGATTGGAGATGAGAGAGGCACAAGAATTGCAAAATGGACTGTTGGAAGATGCCTTCGTTCTCTGGGTCAGATTGACGAAGCATTTAAATTACTGAAAGAGATCCAAAATGAACTTGAAGAAAAAAATCTACCAAAAGACGGTTATATCTTTGAAGAATTAGCTGAATTATACTCATTAAAAGGTAACAAGAAATTGGCAAAGATAAACTTTAAACTGGCTTATGAAGAATTATCAAAAGATGCATGGATCAATGCAAACCAGCCTGAACGAATAAGCAGACTTAAAGAGTTGGGAGATCAGTGAATCAAGGAACTGCTGCCAATTTTATTTTAGAGAAAAAAATGTGAAAATCCTTGTCAGATGAACTTGGCTTTGTAGATTAAGCGCAAATAAAAGAATGAAAATAAAGAAAGGGTTGATATTATAATGAATACGATCAACAAAATTATTACCGAAAGCCTATTGAAAGAAAAGAAAGATAATGATAATAGGTCAAGAGAATCCAATATGATTAAATTATTTCTTGGAATTATCGCACTTGCAATTATCGTGATTTTCTTAAGAGAATTGAAAACAATATTTATTCCTCTTACTTTTGCGATCTTTTTATCTTTCATGTTCCAACCATTAAATCGATTCCTTTGTAAAAAGAAGATACCAATTATCGTGAATATTTTCTTAATTGTAATTATTATCCTCATCTTATTTACAGTTTTAGGAACTATCGTGTACACAAGTGTTTCTTCTTTCGTTACAGATTTCCCCAAATATGAAAAACAGATCACAACAATGATCTCAGGTGTGATCACTACATTCGAAATCCCAATGGAACAAGTTACATTCTATTTACAAAATAAAGTTAATTGGCTACAGATGGCAGATAAATTATCACTTTCAAAGATCGTTTCCGGCACAATGGGCAACTTTATTGATTTTTTAATAAAACTTCTGCTTACTGTTGCCTTTATGATATTCATAGTATTAGAAAGAACCAAAATGTTTACAAGTGTAGAAAAAGTAGTTTCTAAAGATGACGCAGACCATTTTGGTGACGTGTTGAATAATATAGAGAAACAGATAAAAACCTATGTGATCAACAAAACCCTTATTAGCCTCGCAACTGGAATTATCAGTATGTTCTTTATTGCAATATTCCGTATTGATTTCGTTGTAATGTCGGGTTTATTAATATTTATTTTAAATTATATCCCCAATATTGGGTCAATATTTGCTTCAGCTTTCCCCATTTTAATTTGCTTCATCCAATACGGTTTTAGCTGGCAGCTTATTGCGATCTCAGTGTCTCTAATATCAACTCAAATGATCATGGGAAACATTATAGAGCCAAAAGTAATGGGAACTGGTTTAAAACTATCTCCGCTTATTGTCCTTATCTCTTTGATATTCTGGTACTGGGTTTGGGGTCCGGTTGGCATGATCTTAGCAGTTCCAATTACTTCTGCTATTAACCTAATTTTAAAAGGAATACCTTCTATGAAAGTTGTTTCTGCGGTGATAAGTTCAGATTAATCTATGCCAATTGCAATTAAAGATATTATTGACGGGAGTTTAGCGGATAATTCAAAATTGAGTATTCATGACAGAATAATTTCAATTAATGGAAATGAAATAAACGATTTTCTTGATCTACAATTTTATACAGCTGATGATATTTTAAAAATAATCTATTTAGATAACTCGGGAATTGAACATAGTTTGGAAATACGTCAAGATTGGGAAACTCCTTTTGGTGTCATTTTTCAAGAACCTAAATGTCGTACTTGTGCCAATGATTGCATTTTTTGCTTTGTTGATCAAATGCCGAATAATTTGAGAAAAACACTTTATATAAAGGATGATGATTACCGTTTTTCATTTGTTTTTGGTAATTTTATTACCCTTACTAATTTATCCGATAAAGATATTTCCCGAATGATCGAGCAAAAATTAAACCCGTTATATATTTCTGTTCACACAACAAATCCGGTTCTTCATAAGAAGATGCTCCGCTATAAACACAATTTTAACATAATAGAAAAGCTGAGATTTTTAAGTAAGAATGGGATTGAATTCCATACTCAAATTGTTATTATCCCGGGATGGAATGACGGTAAAGAGCTTGAACACACATTAATTGATCTTACTTCACCTGAGATAAATTCTTTATCTGTTGGTATAGTACCGGTTGGATTATCAAAATTCCGCAATTCACTTACTCCATTATTTCCTGTTAATTCAAAGCAAGCTGTTCAAATCCTGAGAGTATCTTCTGAATTCCCACGAACATATTGTTCAGATGAAATTTATCTACTAGCAAACGAGAAAATCCCTCCCGAAGATTTCTATGATGATTATCCTCAATTGGAAAATGGAATTGGAATGATTCGATTACTTCTTGAGAACTGGAAAATTAACAAGAACGATTTCGTTTTCGATATTCAAACAAAAAGCGAAATAATTGTATTCATCACTGGAAAATTAGCCTATTCTACAATTTCAGGAATTTCTGATGAGATCAATCAATTGCATCCCCAAAAAACAAGAACGATTGAAGTTATTAATCATGCATTTGGTGAGAATGTAACAGTAGCAGGACTCCTCAATGCATCAGATATTCTCGATCAAGTTAAATTGGAAATAAACGAGATCCCCGCATTTAGCAGTAATATCTTTAATGAAGATGATTTAACAATTGATGGAATGAGCAAAGAAAAACTAAAACAACTATTTGGAAATCAATTATTGGTAATAAATGAAGAATTTGATGAGTGGATGTTTTTCGGATAAATAATATTGTTTTCTGAGATAATTATTCCACTTGACAGAAACAAAGTTATTTAATTAATTTTGTAAAATAATTTTTTTATATTAAAGGAATATCTATTATGTGTAAAAAACAAATTTTAGTTGTTGAAGATGAAGCAGTAGTTGCAGAAGATATCAGAAAGATTTTACAGAGTTACGATTACGAAGTTCCAGAGGCAATTTCAACTGGTGAAGCTGCTATCAAATTAATTAACAAGGTACATCCAGACTTAATTCTTTTGGACATTATGCTAAAAGATAAGCTTAATGGTATTGAAGTTGCAGAGAAAATTATTGATTTGGATATTCCAGTCATATACCTTACAGCTTATTCTGATAAAGATATTATTGAAAAAGCAAAAGCTACTGGACCTTTTGGATATCTTATCAAACCATTCAGGGAAAGAGAACTTGTTGCAACAATACAAATGGCTTTTTTCAAACATCAAATGGAACAAAAATTAAGAGAGAGTGAAGCTAAATTTCGTACTCTTGTAGAAACAACCGATGAAGGTATTTGTACGTTCGATATCGAAGACTATTTTACCTTCATTAATGAAGCTGGTGCAAAAATCTTCGGGGGTGTAATAAGTGATTTTGAAGATACGAATTTATCAGATTATCTTAATAAATACAACTTGGGAAAAGTACATAAACATCTTAAATTAAGAAAAGAAAATAAATCTTCACGGTATGAATTAGAAATTATTCGCAAAGATGGTAGAAAACGCTTTTTAAATATCATTGGCAGTCCAAGATTCAATAATAATAAATTTATCGGTACATTTGGTATCTTTAATGATATTACTGAAAAGAAAATGGCTCAGTTAAAATTAAAACGGACAATGGACAGTTATACTCGAATTTTCGAGAATATACAAGATGTTTACTATGAAATCGAATTTGACGGAACAATTCTGGAAATCAGTCCTTCTATAGAACAGAACTCAAGTTATACACGTAAAGAGTTAATTGGAACATCTATGTATGATTTGTATTTTGATGAGAATCAGCATGATCTTTTCCTAACAAAATTAACAAAAGAAGGACATGTTACTGATTATGAGATTATTTTAGAAGATAAAGATAAAACACTATTAACCGGTACAATCAATGCTAAGATAATTGAAGATGATGATTCAAGTAAAGTTAGAATTATTGGATCATTAAAAAACGTAACTGAACAAAGAGAAAGTGAAATTGCACGTCAAGAATATGAATTGAGGTTTCGCAAATTATTTGAATCTTCAATTGATGCTGTGATCTTGCAGGATGAGAATGGTCTAATTGATTGTAACAATGCTGCTTTAAAATTATTTGGTTACACAAAGAAAGCTGAACTTTTAAATTTGAAACCTGCTGATGTATCACCTTTGATGCAAGCAAACAAAAAGCCATCTCGGGAAACATCTGAAGCATATATTGCTCAAACCATTAAAAATGGGAATATAAAATTTGAATGGATATATAATAAGAAGAACGGAAAAGCATTCACTGCTCAGGTTTGGTTGAGTAGCTTTAAATTAAATTGTAAATCATTTATTCAAGCTACAATTCGGGAAACAACGAATATTATAGGTTGATAATAATATAGATATGGTAAACACAACTAAAGAAAATAATCCGCATCTGGAAGAACTTAATAATAAATTACAAAATGAGATTAATGACCGGAGAAAGATCGAAGAAGAGCTACAAAGAAAAAATCATGAATTACAATTAATTTTAGAAACTTCAAAATACATCAATTCCAGCCTAGATTTGAATGAAGTATTCCAAAGAATTGCAATTGGTATAATGAACCATCTTAACTCTTATGGATGTGCAATATACCTTCTTTCGGAAGATGGGAAAGAATTACTTCCACAATTCGTAATTGATCCCGTTTATGAAAAAGAGATTATGGCAACACCTTTGGATATTAATTCAAGCTTCACCGGAAAAGTTGTGAAAACAAAAAAAAGTATAATGTTCAACGATGCCGGACCTAATGAAAATGGATTTCAAATTCCCGGCACTACAGAAGAAGAAGAAGAAAGAATTATTGCCTCTCCTTTTATCTATAATAATGAAGTACTTGGTGCTATTTGTTTAAACAAGATCGGTCCCTATTTTTCTGAGAATGACCTGAATTTACTTGATACTTTTGCAAATTATGTTACAACAACTATTAAAAATGCACAAAATTATCAGAAATTTCAACATGAAGTACTTGAACGTACTTCGGCTGAAAAAGCAAAAGAAGAAAGCGACAGAAAATTCATGAATCTACGCTCTAATGTGCCCGTTGGATTATTCAGGGCTACACCTGAGGGAAAATTTATATCTGCTAATCCAGCAATTGTCTCGATGTTTGGTTTTGATTCTGAACAAGAATTCCTCTCTACATCTGTTAGCGAATTATATACTAATGAAAAAAGTAGGAATCAACTGATCTCGATTTTAGAAAAAGAGAATAGTATTCGTAATTACGAGGTAGAACTGCAAAAGAAAAATGGTGAGAAACTTTGGTGTTTATTGAATATTCATACTATCCACGATAATTCTGGTATTTGTATATATCAGGATGGTATCATTACGGATATTTCTAAAGAAAAACTAGCATCAAAAAACCTGGCTAAAACCCAATTCCGGCTGGAAACAATATTAGATAATGTTCCAAATATTATTTTATATGAGACGGGAGGAGCTAAAGAATTTGTTTCACAAAACATTAAAGAAATGTTGGGATATCCTGCAGAAGATTTTATTAATGATAAAAATAAATTTACTTCTCTAATTCATCCGGATGATAAAGAGTATATTAATCAAAAATATTCGGAATGGGAAAAAGCTGGAAAAAAAGGGTTACTTACATCATGGTTTAGGGTCAAAAAAGCTGATGATTCTTACATCTGGATCGAAGATAGAATGCTGGAGTTTATTGATAAGAATAACATAAAATACCACGCTGGTGTAAATATTGATATCACGAATCTAAAGAATGCTGAAGAAAAATTAAAAAATAGTTACAGCAAATTACAACGTATCCTTGAAGAAACAGTGGAAGGATTAGTTCAAGCAGTTGAGATGCGTGACCCATATACTGCCGGTCATCAACGACGTGTTTCTGATCTTGCTTCGGCAATTGCAAAGGAAATGAATTTTTCAGAAGATAAAATCAACGGAATTAAATTAGCTGCACTCGTTCATGATATTGGGAAAATAAATATTCCTGCAGAAATTCTGAGTAAACCCGGAAAACTTACAGAACCCGAATTTAATTTAATAAAGATGCATCCGCAAACAGGTTATGATATTTTAAGATCTATTGAATTTCCATGGCCAATTGCCGAAATAGTCCTTCAGCATCAGGAACGATATGATGGATCTTCGTATCCAAATGGATTAAAAGGTGAAGAGATACTCATGAAAGCACGGATTTTGGCAGTAGCAGATGTTATTGAAGCGATGTCTTCTCATCGACCCTACAGACCTTCATTAGGAATCAATATCGCATTAGAAGAGATTGAAAAAAACAGAAATATTTTATATGATCCAGAAGTTACAGATGTATGTTTATCATTATTTAGAGAAAAAGGTTACAAATTTCCTAAAGCCCCTGCTGATATTATTTAGAATTTCTTAATCAAATAGACTATTTCTTTCAAAAGGTGAATTGTATTGTTTGAATTCAATTATAAATTTTACATTTTCAGAAGGATTATAATTCAATTGAAAATTTGGTAAAATTCTCGAAGTATTATCATTATTACCATCAAATTCTATCCCACCTTGATACGTTGCAGAACCATAATTAATAAAATTCAAATCTACTTTTAGATTTAATTTAGAGTTAAATTTATAGTTAAGATGATTTGTATATATTGATTCATAGGCACTCTGACTATTAGAAGAGATACTGCTGCTGAACGACATTGAATGATTTATCGTAAAATTGTTCATATTTATCATTGATGGCGTTAATAATTCCGGAGTAAATGCACTGTTTATTATTTCGGCATTTAGATTGAACGCCAAAATCAATAAAGCTATTAACATTATTTTCTTCATAGTTACCTCTCGTTACCTTTTATAGATTAAGTTGATTTTATGTCAAATACTTAAGTAAAAAGATATTTTACTCACTTAATTTAACATCCAACAATTATTTGATCAAAATCATTTTCTTCGTTGCTACAACCCGATCATCTAACTTTAATCTATATAAATAAGTTCCACTTGCAACCTTATTACTATTATCATCTTTACTGTTCCACACAACCTTATTCACCGAATTTGAAACAGGATCTACAACATTCAATGTCTTTACCTTTTGCCCTTTTATATTGAATATCTCAATTTCTGCTTGATAAACTGATCTCTGTAGATTGAAAGATATTGTCGTTTCTGGGTTGAACGGATTAGGATAATTCTGGAGTAAATCTACTCCAACAGTTACAATTTCTTCTGCTATGCCTGTATTTAAATCATTCAAGTCCATGGTATAGGCAGAGCAACCATAAGTTCCAAGTAACAACGTCCTGGTTGGGTTGTGAATAAGCATATCGATAACCGGTACATTAGGCAATCCATCAGAAAGGCTTTGCCATTCACTTCCTCCGTTTTCAGTAAAAAATACCCCTGCATCTGAACCAATAAAAATTCGGTTTGGAACTTCAGGATCAAGAATAATACAATTAATTGGTAATTGTGGAAGGTTGGAAGATATTTCTATCCAATTTTGTCCGAGATCTGTAGATTTATAAACATGAGGATAAGACTCATCCCAGCGAAAACCGGAAACAGTTACATAGATTGTATTCATATCAAATGGATCTCCAGCAACTCTAGTTATCCAGCGATTCGGTAATCCTGCTGTAACGTCTGACCAATTATTTCCGTCATCGGTAGAAACATGCACATTCCCATCATCTGTACCGGTAATTACCACATTGGGATAATTCGGATTCACTGCAATTGTAGAAATAGTGTGATAACTGGTACCGTTATCACCATCTGTCAGATCGTTACTTACAGCAGTCCAATAATCACCACTATTGGTTGTTTTCCAAACTCTGTAAGTACCAAAATAAAGAATTGTGGGATCTACAGGATGCATAGCAAGTGGAGAAGACCAGTTTTTCCGATCATAGTCCATCTGACCTGCTATATATTCAAACCAGTCACCACCATTTGTAGATCTATATAAATTCCCCCATTGGTATTCAGCAAAAATCATATTGGGATTTGTGTGATCAACTTTACAGTAGAATCCGTCTCCACCCAAGATCACTTCCCAGTCATCCAAAGCACCGGTCATAGTTCTGATCGTGCTGTTATCCTGTGTACCACCATAAATTCTTTCCGGATTCAGGAAGTCCATCTCTATCGCATAAAACTGCGTTAGTGGGATATTATCAATTTTATTCCAGCTATTACCATAATCATAGCTCGTATATAATCCGCCATCATTCCCTTCTACAATTCTACCTGTAAATTCATCAATGATCATGGCATGATGATCTACGTGTATTTCATCCATATTTCCATAATCTGCAATTATTTGCCAGCTATCACCACCATTTTCGGTTCTACAAAGAGCTACTCCCATTGCATACACCCTATTTTCATTGGCAGGATCAACATAGATCTGACCAAAATACCAACCGAAACTGGAATTCATATCGGTAATGTTACCGTCATTGGTTTGATTCCAACTTGCTCCTCCATCAGTAGTTTTGAATATTCCCAAGTAAGAATAACTTCCAACAGGCTGCTGATCATAAAATGCATATAATACTTCGGGATTACTTTTAGCAATCGTCAGGCCAATTCTCCCAACACCATCGTGATTAGGAAGACCATTAGTCAGTTCATCCCAAGTATCTCCACCATCAGTGGATTTATAGATACCGGACGAAAATCCTCCTGATCTACGATACTCTCTACCCCTCATACGTTCCCACATAGAAGCATACAAAATGTTCGGATTGGTAGGATGTTGGACAAGATCTACAGCCGCGGTTGAATCAGTGACAAATAGTTTTCTATCCCAAGTCAATCCACCATC
>Ga0164318_10008147_pt1 | contig 10188 bp, 11 predicted proteins | sample GuaBasSedimGuay9_FD_113734 | JGI IMG/M metagenome (GOLD analysis project Ga0164318, IMG submission 113734) | Subseafloor sediment microbial communities from Guaymas Basin, Gulf of California, Mexico - Guay9, Core 4571-4, 0-3 cm | ecosystem: Environmental > Aquatic > Marine > Hydrothermal vents...
CGCTTCACTTCGACAGGCTCAGTACAAGGGTTTCGATACAGCCCTTCGGGCCTACTCAACCAGCGCTCGCTGCTGCGCAGTCGTATCTGTGTTGGATTCTCCCAAATCAAATGAAACGCACCCAAATCATTTATGTGACTTACTGCTGTTCTGAGATAAATGGACGAATGGATGAATTCGAGGAGTTAAACGATGAAAAAAGGTTACCTGATTATCCTGATCGCTCTGAGTATATTGACCCTGCTCTCACTGGCACTCAACGGCGCGGTCATCCTGACGCTGCTACAGGCGCGGCAGATTGGACTGGGCGCAGTGACAGAGACGCGCTCCACCATCGCCGAGTTAGAAGATATGACCTTTTCTTACACCCTGGCGGTAGACCAGGAGATTCCAATCGCTGTCAGCATCCCCTTCGACGAGCAAGTCACCGTGCCCATCAACACCAGCATCCCCATTGATACCACCGTCACCGTTCCCATCAACGCCGGGCTGCTGGGAACCTTCGACGTAGACGTACCCATCCGCACCATCGTCCCCATCGACCTCAATGTTTCTGTGCCGATCAGCAAGACAGTGGACATCGCCACCACGGTGCCCCTGGCCGTGGATGTGCCGATAGAAATCCCCATCGCTGATACGCCGCTGGTCGGCTACCTGGACAAACTGGACGCGGCACTGGGGCGGATCGAAGCGCGGCTAGAGAACCCATTTGGCAACCGAAATTGAAAACCTCGACTGGGTTTTGAGCGATTACGGTCAATGTTCCTGCTGCGCTGCCGGACGCGGGCAGAGTAATAAGCACATAAGAGGGCAACATGTAGCGCCCTTGCGCCGTGACACTTGTCACTTTACAACTAGAGGGGAAAAGGGTATCATAAGAATGTGTTTCACGTCAATATTTCGATAGGAGGAACAATGGCAAAAGGAATGGTCATCATTGACGAGGATCGCTGCAAGGGATGCGGACTGTGTGTGACCGTCTGCCCGGCAAAGATTCTCCAACTGGCAGAAGGGCGGTTCAATGCCAAGGGATACCGGCCCGTCGAGGTGACGGCCCCCGAAAAATGCACCGGCTGCGCCATGTGCGCCACCATCTGCCCCGACGTGGTCTTTACAGTGTATCGCCAAAAGCGACACCCCAAACGGGCCGCCGCTACAGCATAGGAGGGATGAAGAATGACAAAGGAACTATGGGAAGGAAACGCAGCTATCGCCGAGGCGGCCATCCGTGCTGGCGTGGAGGCTTTCTTCGGCTACCCCATCACCCCGCAGACGGAGGTGCTGGAGCACTTTTCCAAGCGATTGCCGGAGGAGGGCCGGGTCTTCCTCCAGGCTGAGAGCGAGGTCGCATCCATCAACATGGTCTACGGCGCGGCCTGCGCCGGCGCGCGGGTGATGACCTCATCCTCCAGCCCCGGCGTCAGTCTGATGCAGGAGGGCATCTCATACATCGCCTGCTCCGAGGTGCCGGCGGTAGTGACCAACATCATGCGCGGCGGGCCGGGCCTGGGCAACGTCCAGCCGGCGCAGGGAGACTATTTCCAGGCAGTCAAATCCGCCGGGCACGGCGATTATCACATGATCGCCCTGGCCCCGGCCAGTGTCCAAGAGACAATTGACATGGTGGTGCTGGCCTTTGATTTGGCGGACAAGTACCGCACTCTCGTCATCATCGTCGCCGATGGCTCCATCGGCCAGATGATGGAACCGGCCGAGATGCCCCCTATGCGCCCCGTCCGTCCGCCGGAGGAGCGAGCCTCCTGGGCGCTCACCGGCGCCAAGGGCCGGGAGCACAACATTATCACCTCACTCTACCTGGGAGCGGAGGCCATGGAGGCGGTCAACCTGCGCTTGCAGGCCAAGCTGCGCGAGATCGAAAAGAACGAGGTACGCTGGAAAGAACATAACACCGAGGACGCCGACCTGCTGCTGGTCGCCTTTGGCACCATGGGCCGCGTTTGCCAGACGGTGGTGCGCGAGGCGCGGGAGCAAGGGATCAAAGTAGGACTTTTGCGGCCCATCACTCTCTGGCCCTTCCCCAGCGACCGCATCACTGAACTGGCCGGACAAGTAAAAGGCATCCTGACGGTTGAGATGAACGCCGGACAGATGGTCGAGGACGTGCGGCTGGCGGTCGAGGGGGCCTGCCCGGTGCAATTCTACGGACGGACGGGCGGCATCGTCCCTTTGCCCGACGACATCCTGCCCGAATTGAAAAAACTGGCCGCCGACGTCGCGGGCAGCAAGGAGGTTGAATAATGGCAAGCGTTGATATTCCTGCCGGTATGGAACAGGTCTACGGGTACCCGGAAAGCTTGACCCCGGCTTACACCCACTATTGCCCCGGCTGCACCCACGGGCTGATCCATCGCCTCGTCGCCGAGGTGCTGGATGAACTGGGCGTGAGGGAGGATACCATCGGCATTGCCCCGGTGGGCTGCTCTGTGCTGGCTTACTATTACTTTAACGTGGACATGGCGGAGGCGGCCCACGGGCGCGCGCCGGCCATGGCGACCGCCATCAAACGGGTCAGTCCGGACAAGGTAGTCTTTACCTACCAGGGGGACGGCGATCTGGCCTCCATCGGTATCGCCGAGATCGTCTACTCCGCCAACCGGGGCGAGATGTTCACCACCATCTTTGTCAACAACGCCATCTACGGCATGACCGGCGGGCAGATGGCTCCGACCACGCTGCCGGGGCAAGTGACCACATCCTCCCCCATCGGGCGGGATGTGGAGACGGCCGGCTTTCCTATGCGGATGGCGGAACTGCTGGGCGGACTCCCCGGCTCTGCATACATCACCCGCCAGGCGGTGCTGGATGTACCAGGCATCCGGCGCACCAAGAAAGCGATCAAGCTGGCCTTTCAGGCCCAATTAGCGGGCCTGGGCTTTTCGATGGTCGAGATACTTTCCACCTGCAGCACTAACTGGCATTTGACGCCGGTGGGAGCGTTGGATTGGGCTAAAGAAAATATGATACCCTACTTCCCGTTAGGCGACACCAAAGTGAGCGACGGCGTGCGAGCGCTGAAGGAGGGAAAATAACGATGCAGCAACAAGAAATCATCATCTCCGGCTTTGGCGGACAAGGGACGCTCTTTGCCGGGCAGTTGTTGACCTACGCCGCGATGGACAGCGGGCATCACGTGACCTGGATTCCCTCCTACGGCCCAGAGATGCGCGGCGGCAAGGCTCGCTGCACAGTCGTCGTGGCCGACGAGGAGATCGGCTCGCCGCTGGTGCGCCGTCCTAGCGCGGCTGTCGTGCTCAACATTCCCTCGATGGAAGCGTTCGAGCCGGCGGTCAAACCGGGCGGCGTGTTGGTGGTTAACAGTTCACTGATCCCGCAAAAGAGCGAGCGGGACGACATCCGCATCATCTATATCCCCGCCAGCGATATGGCGACCGAGATGGGCAACGTCCGCCTGGCAAACGTCATCTGCCTGGCCGCGTTGGTAGAGGCCATCGGCGTCGTATCACTGGATGCAGTGAAGCAGGCACTGGAGAAACATTTGCCAAAGCGGCACCGTAAACTGCTGGGGCTGAACTATGAGGCAATGGACAAAGGAGCAGCGTTAGTCAAGTAGGGCGGGTTTCTTGCCCACCACTACCGGATCGGGAGAAACGTCCGATGGCTTGGGTGAATACCGCGCCACCGGAACTGGTCGACACCAGCAACTCCCACAAGCAACGAAGACGACGTGCCGTTGTCACTGTGCTGGCGACGCTGTTGACCGTCGCAACCATCACCATCATCAGCCTGGCCTTTGTGCAAGGCTCGTGGTGGTACGCCTACGGGACTGATCGAGACCTGGACAACAAATCACGGGCGCGTGTCGAAGCGATACGGGACGAGGTGGACGCCAGCGGCGCGGCGCCCAAGGCGGTGATGTGGCTGAACGCGGCGTTGGAACTTGACACCCACCCCAGCGACGTGCGGACCTATCTCCTCGCAGCGCTAGAGATGCTGGAAGCGGCGGATGACCAAAAGCTGGCCAAAGCTGCGAACGAGTTGCGGGCAATCATTGAGACAATACGGCAGCCTTACTTTGAGAGGGTGATAGAGATCACCCCGTACTCTGTGCCTACGTCAGAGTGACCGTAGCAAAAAGGGCGAGATGACTGGTAACTGCTCAGGTGCCCGGCACTTGAACGATTGCCTTCGAAAGTGCCGGGCACCTGAGCAGTTACGATGACTGTACAAATCGGCCTGGCTTTGAGCGGCGGTGGCGCCAAGGGCATCGCTCACGTTGGCGTGCTCAAGGTGCTAGAAGAGGCTCAGATTCCCGTGCACGTGCTGGCCGGAACCAGCATGGGAGGAATCGTAGCCGCCGCTTACGCTGCTGGCCTATCGCCGGCCGAAATCGAACAGTTTTTCCGCTCCCTGCGCCTGCTCGACATGGATCAAATAGACACGACCATCAAGGCGGGCGAAGAAGCTGCCCGTCAGTGCTTGCCCGAATTACTCGCATTGCGCGACACGCCGCTGCCCAATCGCTGGGCCAGATGGTGGCGCTCGTTGCGCTCATCACACATCTCACGTCAAGATGTACAGTAAAATTGTCGTCCCACTCGATGGATCAGAATTAGCCGAGGGCGTGCTACCTCACGTCGCGGAGGTGATTCGCGGACGCGAGAGCCGGGTCTACCTGCTCTCGGCTTCTCCGCTGGCGAAGAGACTGACGCCGGCCGCCGTAGACGTGCAGCCCGCCTCCGCTACTGTGCCGGAGGACTTGCAGGGCGTCATGCGGGAGCTGATGGAGTATTTGCGGACCACGGCAAAGATGCTAGAGCCGGCCGCAAGCGATGTGTGGATCGGTGTGCGCTTTGGCCGCCCAGCCGATACAATCCTCGCCTTCGCCGACGAGGTAGAGGCCGACCTGATCGCCATGTCAACCCACGGACGCTCCGGTATCCACCGCTGGGTCTTTGGCAGCGTGACCGACCGGCTGTTGCACGGAGCCGCGTGCCCCGTCCTGCTGGTGCGGGCCAGACAAACGGACGCGGCCACAGCGCTCTCGTACCAGCGCATCCTGGTGCCGCTTGACGGCTCCGAACCGGCGGAACAGATAATACCTTACGTAAAGGCGCTCATCCGTCCCCGCTACACGCGCATCTCGCTCGTCTCGGTACTGACAACCGGGTTGGGGGACCGCACGGTGACGCTGTTGACCAGTTACCCGCCGGGGATGCAGCTTGCCACCACCGCGCTCCGTCAGGCCGAGGTTCAACTGCGGGTCTATCTGCGCAGCGTGGCCGCCGCACTGCGCGAGCGCGGGGCGATAGTGAGCATCAACATCCGGCAAGGTTCGCCGGCCGACGAAATCCTGACCCTTGCCGCCGAGATCGAAGCAGACCTGATCGGTATGACCACGCATGGGCTTTCCGGCGTCAGCCGCTGGGTATACGGGAACGTCGCCGGGAAGATATTACAAGGGGCGCACAGCCCCGTACTTTTAATACGTCCAACGACGGGCATGGAAACCCGCTCTACTAAACGAGGAGGAAAAGAAATATGAACATTGGTATCCCAAAGGAACGCAGAGATTTAGAACGGCGGGTAGGACTGCCGCCACAGGGAGTAGAGTTGCTCACTCGCGCCGGCCACACCTGTTACGTGGAGAAGGAGGCCGGACTGGGAGCCGGATTCACCGATTATCACTACGAGCGAGTTGGCGGGCGCATCGTCTATTCCGGTGAAGAGGTCTATGGCCGAGCCGATCTCGTACTCAAAGCTGTCCGGCCCACCGAGGAAGAGTTGGATTGGCTCCGCGAAGGGCAGACCATCGCCGGTTTCTTGCATTTAGCCTCCGCCCGGCGGATCAAGATTGAGACGCTGCTGGAAAAGCGCATCACGGCCATAGCCTACGAGACCGTCGAAGAGGACAATGGGACATTGCCGGTACTGCGCACGATGAGTGAAGTGGCCGGGCACATGGCCCCGCAACTAGCCGCTACCTTCTTGCAGAGCAATCACGGTGGGCGAGGCGTGCTCCTCAGTGGCGTGCCGGGCATCCCGCCAGCCAGCGTCGCTATCTTGGGAGCGGGGACGCTGGGCACGAACGCTGCCCGCGCCTTTCTCGGCTCGGGAGCGAATGTATTCCTCCTCGACCGCAAACTGGAAAAACTGCGCCAGATAGACCAACAGTTTAACGGTCGTATCACCACTCTAGTCTCCTATCCCTTTAACATCGCCCATGTGGCCCGCTTTGTCGAGGTATTAGTCGGTGCGGTGCTGACGCCGGGGGGCAGGTCGCCCATCGTCGTCACCCGCGAGATGGTGCGCTCGATGAAAAAGGGGGCCGTCATCCTGGACTTTAGCATTGACCAGGGTGGCTGCGTGGAAACCAGCCGGCTCACCACGTTGCGCGACCCCACCTTTATTGAGGAAGGGGTGGTGCATTTTTGTGTCCCCAACGTGCCCGGATCGGTCCCGCGCACGGCAACCCACGCTTTTAACAATGCCATGTGGCCCTATATTCGCTGCGTCGCCCAAGTGGGGATTGAGGAAGCAATGAAAGAACTGCCAGCCCTGGCGCGGGGAATCGCCACCAAAGACGGCCAGATCGTGAACGAGGCCCTGGCTGCGGCCTACTACGCCGGAACGGGGGAGTAGACAATGAGCTGGATGAAAACATACGAGAGCCGGGTCACGACCGCCGAGGAAGCAATAGCAGCGGCCGTCAAGTCAGGAGACCGAATTTTCCTGACCGGCAACTGCAGCGTGCCCCAGGAGCTAATGGGCGCTTTGGTCGCCCAGGCGCCCAAACTGGAAAACGTCGAGATTTGCCACGCCCTCACCATCGGGTCGAGCGATTACGTCGCGCCGGAGATGGAAGGACACCTCCGGGCCAATTCCCTCTTCATCGGCCCCAACGTGCGCCAGGCAGTTCAGGAGGGCCGGGCCGATTTTACTCCCGTGCTTCTCTCCGAGTTCAACTTTATGTTCAGCAAAGGCTATCTGCCCATAGACGTGGCCTTTGTACACATCTCTCCGCCTGACGAACACGGCTTTTGCTCCTACGGCATCGAGACGGGGTTGACCAAAACTCCGGCTGAAGTTGCCAAGATAATCGTCGCCGAGATCAACCCCAATATGCCTCGTTGTCTGGGCGATTCCTTCGTCCACGTCAGCCATCTGGACTATATCGTACCAGTGGACTACCCCCTGATGGAATTGCCGATGACGGAAGGTGGACTCTCGGACATCCACATCAAGATCGGCCAGTACATCGCCGACCTGATCCCCGACGGGGCAACGATGCAGACGGGCATCGGCGCGATTCCTGACGCCGTGCTCCACTTTTTAGATGACAAAAAAGACCTGGGAGTCCATACCGAGTTGTTCTCCGACGGCGTGATTGACCTGGTAGAGTCCGGCGTGCTGACCAACGCTCGCAAGACACTGCACCAGGGCAAGATCACGGCCGGCTTTATGCTGGGGACAAAGCGACTCTACAAATGGGTGCACGATAACCCAATGATCGAACTGCACCGCACCGAATACATCAATGACCCCTTCGTCATCGCCCAGAACTATCGCCAGGTGGCGATCAACTCGGCCATCGAGGTGGACCTGACCGGGCAGGTGTGCGCCGATTCCATCGGGCCAAAACTGTATAGCGGTGTGGGTGGTCAGCTTGATTTTATCTACGGGGCGTCCCGTTCCGAGGGAGGCATACCCATCATCGCGTTGCCCGCCACCGCCAGGGGGGGTACTATGAGCCGCATCACGCCGATGCTCAAGCAGGGCGCGGGCGTCGTCACCTCCCGTTACCACGTCCACTATGTGGTGACGGAATACGGAGTCGCCAGCCTCTATGGCAAGACGATCCGCCAACGAGCGCATGAACTGATCAATGTCGCCGCGCCCCAGTTCCGGGATGAACTGATGCACACGGCGAAAGAATTGAACTATATCTAACCACAGAGGCACTGAGGACACGGAGAAAATAGGCTCTACACCACAGGAGGCATTATGACCGTTGATCCCAAAATCCAACAACTGCGCGACATGAGAGAGAAAGCCAAACTGGGCGGCGGCGAGAAACGCATCGAACGCCAGCACGCCAAGGGCAAGCTGACGGCGCGGGAGCGGATCGAAAAACTGCTCGATCCCGGCTCCTTCCGCGAGATGGACATGTTCGTCACCCACCGCACCGTCGGCTTTGGCATGGAGGAAAAGAAATTTCTTTCCGATAGCGTCGTCACCGGCTGGGGCAAGATTGACGGCCGGCTGGTTTACGTCTTTTCGCAGGATTTCACCGTCTTTGGCGGCTCGCTGGGCGAGGTTCACGCCGAGAAAATTTGCAAAGTGATGGATCTGGCGATCAAGAACGGCGCACCGGTCATCGGGCTGAACGATTCCGGCGGGGCGCGCATCCAGGAGGGAGTGGTCAGTCTGGCGGCCTACGCCTACGTCTTTCTGCGCAACGTCATGGCCAGCGGGGTGGTGCCCCAGATCAGCGCCATCCTGGGCCCGTGTGCCGGAGGAGCGGTCTACTCCCCGGCGATGACCGATTTCACCCTCATGGTCAAGGGCACCAGCTTTATGCACATCACCGGGCCAGAGGTAGTCAAGACGGTGACGCGGGAAGAGGTCACCTCTGAGGAACTGGGCGGGGCGATGACGCACAACACCAAAAGCGGCGTGGCCCACTTTGCCGCCGAGGACGAGGATGATTGCCTGCAACTGACCCGCAGCCTGTTGAGCTATATGCCGCAGAACAATATGGAGGACCCGCCCTTTGTTCCCAGCGACGATCCTGCTGACCGCATGGATGAAACGCTGAACACCATCGTGCCCGACAACCCCAATAAACCCTACGATATGAAGGAGGTCATCCGCCGAGTGGCGGACGATGAGGTTTTCCTGGAGGTGCATCGCCACTGGGCGCAGAATATCGTGATCGGTTTTGCCCGGCTGGGCGGCTTTAGCGTGGGCATCGTGGCCCAACAGCCGCAGGTCATGGCCGGGGTGCTGGACATCAATGCTTCTATCAAAGCCGCCCGCTTTGTCCGTTTCTGCGACGCATTCAATATCCCCATCATCACTTTCGAGGACGTGCCGGGCTTTTTGCCCGGCGTGGCGCAGGAGCACGGCGGTATCATCCGCAACGGGGCCAAGTTGCTCTATGCCTACTGCGAGGCGACGGCGCCCAAGATCACCATCATCACCCGCAAGGCCTACGGTGGGGCCTACGACGTGATGAGTTCCAAGCACATCCGGGGCGATATTTCCTACGCCTGGCCCACAGCCGAGATCGCAGTGATGGGGCCGGATGGGGCAGTGAACATTGTCTTTCGTAAGGAACTGGCCGCCGCCGATGATCCAGGGGAAGAACACGCGCGGCTGGCGCAAGAGTACCGTGACCAGTTCGCTAACCCCTACGTCGCTGCGGCGCGGGGGTACATTGACGACGTGATCGAGCCGCGCGAGACTCGGCCGCGTTTGATCGAGGCACTCGAGATGTTGCAGAACAAGCGGGACTCTAATCCACCCAAAAAGCACGGGAATATCCCGCTGTAAAGCAACCCAGGAGAGCAGAAATGAAACAATTACGAGAAAGCGTCTGGCGCAAAGCTGAATTGGTCGTGGCTTAGAATTACAATGCATCGCTACCTGTCCCGTATATACGCCATTCTCCACTCACGTGGGGATGCAGAGATACTGTCACTTGGTTTTGAAGTATCATCTCAATAATCCGGGGGAATGTAGGTCGGAATGGTATTCCGACCAGCCGGATTACCAATCCGGCCTACAAATGCCCCAACTTTTTGAGAAGATACGTTTTGAACAACCTACCAATTCAGATGGACGGGTGCAAGGTCAACTGCGCTTCTATGATGGGTCAACACTGGTCTTTGAAGAAAAAACCGTCAAACGCGGGAGGAATATCATCAAGGTAGTATATCGTTATCACTACCAACAGGCTGACGGTACATTGGCCTTTCGTTACGATAATGCTCCGCACCATCCAGACGTGTCCACCTACCCGGACCACGTTCACGTTGGAAAACAGATAAAGGCGTCCGCACCGCCTGATTTAAGCGACGTATTGCGCCGGATAGACGAGATACTCTATCCCCACAACCCGGAGAAAGGAGTATGACGATGAATAAAAAGATCAACCTGACTCAAGCCGCCGCCCGGTTGACCCAACCATTTACCCACATCGTGGTC
>Ga0164318_10008148_pt1 | contig 10186 bp, 8 predicted proteins | sample GuaBasSedimGuay9_FD_113734 | JGI IMG/M metagenome (GOLD analysis project Ga0164318, IMG submission 113734) | Subseafloor sediment microbial communities from Guaymas Basin, Gulf of California, Mexico - Guay9, Core 4571-4, 0-3 cm | ecosystem: Environmental > Aquatic > Marine > Hydrothermal vents >...
AATTTCCGAATTTGATAAAATATTAATTTCTCCCGGTCCCGGACTTCCGAAAGATGCCGATAAACTATTGCAAATTATTGATGTATGGCACAAACAAAAACCCATACTGGGAATTTGCCTCGGCATGCAAGCCGTTGCAGAATATTTCGGAGCAAAATTGTATAACCTGAAAACTGTTTATCACGGGATAAAAACTATTACAGAAATAACTGATAAAGAAGAAATTATATTTAAAAAATTACCTGAAAAAATTGAAACCGGATTATACCATTCATGGGCATTATATAAAAATATCGGAAGTGAATTAAAAATTACCGCAGTTTCAGAAAATGATATTATAATGGGAATCAGTCATAAAAGATATAATGTAAAAGGCATCCAATTTCATCCCGAATCGTATATGACTAGTTTCGGAAAACAAATTATTGAGAATTGGCTCAAAATCAATGAATAAAACATAATTGATAATTCGTAATTCATAAAAGAATGTATCCGCTTGTTTGCAATATGAAAATTATTAATTCGGAAGACGGATTTTTTGACATCTTGATTTCTGATGATAAAATGCAAACTATTATTAAGTTTAATCCGGAAGAGAAATTTCTTGTAATTAATCCTGAAGATAAACTCGGCAGCATTTTGAAAGAAAACGAATATCAACTTCGTAAAATACTGCATAACAAGCGAAAAGATACTTTTTTTACGGGTTTTAAATTAAATTTTATTCTGAATAAGAATATTAATGCAATAGCATTCAACGATCTAACAAAACTGATTATTTACGATAACAGAAATATTGTTCCCGATATTTTCGTAACAGATAAATACGAATACAATTTTATAACTTTATATACCGACGGCAGTTATTCCGAAAAAAAGAAAATATGTTCTTATGTTGCTTTAATAAAAAATGAACATCATAAATACAACATCACTTTCGGAATTAAAAATATCCAAAACAGCAGTTTAATTGAAATGATTGCCGTAATCGAAGGATTAAAAAAACTGTCAAATAAACAAAAAATCAGAATTGTAACAGACAGTCGATATGTAATTAAGGGTTTAACCGAATGGATTTACAATTGGCAATTAAATGATTGGCACACTGCACAAGGCAAAAAAGTAAAAAATATTGAATACTGGAAAGATTTTCAAAAACTGACTGAAAATAAATATATTGAATTTGAATGGGTTAAAGGACATAATTTTCATTATGAAAACACGATTTGCGACAGATATGCAAAAGAACTGATTAGCAGATGTTTATAATTCGTCAAAAACTTGTTAATTACTTGTTTAAAATTTGTCAATAAGAAAATTACAAAAAAGTAAGACCGGCATATTGTTTAGAATTTAAAAATATCTATTTTAGCGTTTTATTCTCATTTTATATCAATTTTATAAAATATATTCCTATGAAATTTATTGTTTCCAGCACAGAATTATTATCCCATTTACAAAGAGGCAGTAAAGCAATAAGCGGAAAATCAACTATTCCGATATTAGACAGTTTTTTATTTGATTTACAAAATAAGGATTTAACCATTACGGCATCCGATTTAGAATCAACTTTGGTAACTAAAATTTCCCTTGGAAATACGGACGGTGAAGGAAAAATTGCTTTGGAAGCAAAACGATTATTAGATATATTAAAAGAATTCCCCGAACAACCTCTGACTTTTGAAATTGATTCCGAAAGTTTGTCAACAACAATTTTATCAGAAAACGGAAAATTCAGTGTTGTCGGTTCACCGGCAGATGAATATCCGAAATATCCCGAATTATCAGAAAGCTCAAAAATGGATATTACAATTACGGCTGAATTGCTTGACAACGGTATTAACAAAACGGTATTTGCAACGGCAAATGATGAATTACGTCCCGTAATGAACGGAATTTTCTTTTCTTTAACTAAAGAGGATATAACCTTTGTTGCTTCAGATTCTCATAAATTAGTTCGCTATAAACGAACCGACGGCAAAGCTGACAGAGAAGCATCTTTTATTTTACCGAAGAAACCGGCTAATTTATTAAAAGGACTTTTAGCTTCTGTTGAGAATGAAGTTTCGGTATCATTTGATGAAAAAAATGCGGTTTTCACATTCAGTGAATTTAAACTAATTTGTCGATTAACCGAAGGAAAATATCCTAATTATGAATCCGTTATACCAACTGAAAATCCGAATAAATTAATTATTAATCGAACCGATTTATACAATACCGTTAAACGGGTTTCTGTCTTCTCAAACCAAGCCAGTAATCTGATTAAATTACATTTAACGGCAAATGAATTAATTGTTTCGGCACAAGATATTGATTTTTCAATTTCAGCCAACGAACGTTTGACATGCCAATATCAAGGTGATAACATGGAAATCGGTTTCAAATCCGTTTTTTTACTCGAAATTTTAGCAAATATCGGTTCCGATGAAGTTGTTTTTGAAATGTCCGATCCGTCAAAAGCCGGAATTATGCTTCCTTTTGAATCGGATACTGAGAACGAAGATGTATTAATGCTTTTAATGCCGATGATGATAAATTCTTAACAACTAATTTCAAGAAACAAAAAACCGTTCGTGAAATTTTACGAACGGTTTTTTTATTGAGTTGCAAAGGAATATCATGAAAAAACCTTCTGAATAGAAGTATCAATTTCTTTCATATTAAACGGTTTTTTAAAATAAAAATTTATCAACTTATTATTTAATGCTTCAGCTATTTCATCCGTGATATCATATCCCGTTAATATAAAATAACAAATTTTCGGAAATTTCTTTTTAGCTTTTTTAATAAATTGAATACCGTTCATCTCAGGCATTCTCATATCACTGATTACAACAGAAATTTCATGATTATCTTTTAATATTTGGAGTCCTTTTAAGGGTGAATCAGTTCCGATTACATGATATTTTTCTTTGAAATTAATTTCAAAAAGCATTAAATTAATTTCTTCGTCATCAACGTACAATATGGTTCTTTTATTTTTCATATTAATTATTAGGAAGTTTTATTATTACTTTGGTTCCTTTTCCGATTTTTGATTTAAACTCTATTGTTCCTTTTTGCTCTTCAATAATTTGATGAACGATTGATAAACCGAGACCGGTACCTTTTCCGGGTTCTTTAGTCGTAAAAAACGGATCCGTAATTTTTGATAAATTTTCTTTTGAAATACCCTCTCCGTTATCTTCAATTGAAATTACGGCAAATTTATTATTTATTTCAGTAGAAATTGTAATAATTCCTTTTTCTTTAACTGATTGTTCGGCATTCGATAAAATATTTAAAAAAACTTGATGCAATTTACCTTTATTACATTTTATGATATCACTTGAATTATTATAATATTTTCTAATTTCTATTTTATTTTTCAATTTGTTTTTAAGAATTATTAAACAATTATCAAGTATCAAATTAATATCACAATCTTCCTTTATTGAATTACCCGTTCTGCTGAGATGGCTTAAACTGTTCACTATTTCTCCGGTTCTTCTGACACCTTCTTTTATAGCATCCATAATCGGTTTAACTCTTTCTTTATTTTCATGAATTTGTTCTTTACACATTGTTTCTAATCCGGTGACCCCGCCCATAATATAATTTAAAGGATTATTAATTTCATGAGCTACACCGGCTGCCAACACACCTAAGGACGCCATTTTTTCAGATTGAATTAATTGATTTTGTGTTTCATTTAATTGGTTTAAAGTATCTTGCAGGGTATTTTTTTGAGCAGACAATTCTTCATTTGCTTCATTTAACTCCTCATTTAAAGTTTCAAATTCTTCATTTAATTCTCTTAGTTTATTTTCTTTATGAACCCTTTCCGTAATATCCCTAAAATTAGCAATCGTACCCGTAATATTACCTTCATCATCATAATAAGGTGTGCCTGTTACTATTAAAATTTTTTGAGAACCGTCTTTTAATGTAATCTTTACTTCATAACTGCTTCGAATATTTTTTTTTCGTAATTTAGATTGTTCCGTGATTTTAACCCATTCCTTATCATCAAAAAAATCTTTCAAATTCATTCCGACTAATTTCCCGGCAGGTACATTAAATATTTCATGAGCTCTGTAATTTGCTGATATAAAATATTCATTAGAATCATTAATACCGAACCCTTCACCTTGATTATTTATAATAGAATTTAAACGTTTCTCTTTTTGTTCAATTATACCTTTTTGATAATCCAGATTTTCATTTAAAATATTTAATTCTTCGTTATTTGCTTTTAACTCTTCGTTAAGTGTTTCAAGTTCTTCCGTACGTACTTTTACTTTATATTCCAGTTCATTTTTATATTCTTCCAATTCCAAAGAAGCTTTTTTTTGTTTATCAATGTTTTTTACAACTGAAAGGATACGGTTTTCACCTCCTATTTCGGTACTTTTTAAAGTTATCTCAACCCAAATTAAATTCCCTTCTTTATCCTTCGGATACCATTCAAAAACACTTTTCCCGTTTTTCAAAGTTTCTTTAACAAAATCGTTATAATGCTCAAAATCATAAGGTGCAAAACCGGGATTTAACAATTTGCTGTCCATTGTCAATAATTCATCTTTGCGGTATTTAAACATTTTTATCATTGAGTCATTGGCATCCGTAATATTTCCTTTCATATCATGAATAAAAATGGCATCGGAAACGGAATTAAAAATTTCCGTATAATTACTTTCTTTCTCAATAATATGTTTATTTGTTTCTTCAAGATCATGAATTAATTTTAAAAAATAATCATTAAACCTTTTAATAACTAAAATTACCGCAAAACTGACAATTGTTATTAAAAATAAATTAATTATCCAAACCTCAATGCTGACAGCTCTGATATTTGCATCTACAGAAGGTTTTAAAAACCCGGTAATTGTTAAATAGGCAATTACAATATAACCGATAAAAATGATAAGTGAAAACCAAAGTGTCGTTCTTAAAGAAAAAATTAAAAATCCTAAGAACAAAAAAAGAATTATGAATATTTTATTATCAGAAAAAATACCTAACAATACAAAATCAGTAAAAATAAACAGTAAAAGACCCAGTAGAATAAACAAAGTTTTAACTTCCAATTTTATTTTCTTTCTGAAAAAATAAATTGATAAAAACAATAATAAGGTAATAAAGTCACTTATAGTATGGAATTCGATTACACTTTTTGAATATGCATTAATAAGGCCGGGAATTAATGATGCAAAACCTAAAACCGTTCCTACTATTAGAGCAGAATCAATAAATTTATTTTTTAAACTATTAATTTCATGATATTTATGAGACAACTTATTCATTAAAATCAGCAATGATTGAAGACAACATATTGATTTGGAATTTATTAATTAGTTGCACAATATAAAGATAAAATTTAATTCAATAAAATTTTTTACGTTAATTCATTTCATCATATTTTTATTTAATACAAATATTTAAAATTATAAAATTTATAATGTGTAATAAATTATTAAAAAAATCATATCATAAGATAAATATTTAAAAAAAAGTCTTTCCTTTGCAGACTTTTTATAATCTGAGTGTTATAAAACATACTAAATATATTAAATAAAATAATTCTTACAAATTATAATGAAACTTCAACAATTAAGAAACATCGGTATTGCTGCACATATTGATGCAGGAAAAACAACAGTAACAGAACGTATTCTTTTTTATACGGGCGTAACAAGAAAAGTCGGTGAGGTTCACGACGGAGAAGCCACCATGGACTTTATGAAACAAGAACAAGAACGCGGAATTACAATTGCTTCTGCAGCAATTTCTTGTAATTGGCAAGATTCGCAAATTAATATTATTGATACTCCCGGTCACGTTGACTTTACAATTGAAGTTGAACGTTCTTTACGTGTAATTGACGGAATGGTAGCATTATTCTGTGCTGTTGCAGGTGTTGAACCGCAAAGTGAAACCGTTTGGAATCAAGCTGACAGATATCGAGTTCCCAGAATTGCTTTTGTAAATAAAATGGACAGAACAGGAGCTGATTTTCACGGTGCCGTTTCTCAAATGAACGAATATCTTGATGCCAATGCCGTACCCTTTCAAATTCCTATGGGATCTGAAGAAGACTTTAACGGTTTAATTGATATTCTTAAAAACAAAGCATATATTTTCGGAGAAGACGAAAGAAAAGAAATTGAGATTCCCGGAGAATTTAAAAAAGAAGCAGAAAAATACAGAAATGAACTGATTGAAAAATTAGCCGATTTTAATGATGAAATAATGGAACTCTATTTTGATGAAAAAGAAATCTCTTATGAATTATTAAAAAAAGCAGCTCGTGAAGCAACATTAAAATTATTAATTACACCTGTTTTTACCGGTTCGGCATATAAAAATAAAGGAGTCGAATTATTATTGGATGCCGTTATTGATTTCATGCCCTCTCCTATTGATGTTGGTGCAGTTATCGGAACGGATCTTGATAATGATGAAAAAACACATACCAGAAATCCTTCAACAAACGAACCGTTTTCGGCATTGGCTTTTAAATTAATTAATGATCCTTATGTGGGACAACAAACTTTTGTAAGAATTTTTTCAGGTGAAATAAAAAGCGGTATGCCGATTATTAATACCTCAAAAGGAAAAAAAGAGCGTGTCGGAAGAATCTATAAAATCAGAGCCAAAGACAGAGAAGAAATAAGTTCTGCCGGAGCAGGAGAAATTGTTGCTTTAATCGGCATGAAAACAACGAAAACCGGTGATACCTTATGTGCTGTTGATAATCCGATATTGCTTGAATCCATTCACATACCGCCTTCTGTTATCGAATTAAAAATTAATGCTGCAAACAAAAATGATCGTAAAAAACTTGGTGAAGCTCTGGCAAAATTAACTAATGAAGATCCTTCATTTAATGCTAAATATGATGATGAAACAGATGAAACAATTATTTCGGGAATGGGTGAATTACACCTCGAAATTATTGTCGACAGACTTAAAGATGAATTTAAAGTTGAAGTTGAAGTCGGAAAACCTGCGGTAGCATTAAGAGAAACAATATCAAGAGAAATCGAATATAAATATCGTCACTCAAAACAATCCGGCGGTAAAGGTGAATTTGCAGAAGCGGTTATTCGATTTGAACCGAATACAGGAAACGGATATGAATTTGTTGATCAAATTAAAGGCGGGGTAATTCCTCGTGAATTTATTCCCTCTGTCAGCAAAGGTCTGCAAAAAACTATGGAACGAGGCATTCTTGCAGGCTTTCCGATTGTTGACATTAAGAGTGTTCTTTTGGACGGTGCTCATCATGCTGTTGATTCATCTGACAGAGCATTCCAAACTTGTGCTTCCGTATTATTCAAACAAGCATTTGCAAAAGCAAAACCGATTTTACTGGAACCGATTATGAAAATTGAAATCACAACTCCGGATGATTATATCGGAAATGTTGTAGGCGATATGAATAAACGCAGAGGGAAAATTGACGTTATGCGACGTTTCAGAAAAGGTTCTCAAAAACTCAGCGGTTATGTTCCTTTGATGGAAATGTTCGGATACGCTACAACATTGAGAAACGTAACCAGCGGAAGAGCTAACTATTCCATGGAATTTTACCGATACGAACCATTACCGAAATCAGTTCAGGAAGAATACATGAAGAAAAAAGCTGAAAATGAAGAAAAGAAATAATCTATAATCTTTAAAAAAGACCTTAGCGAAATTTGTTAAGGTCTTTTTTAAACTCTGAAGATTTATTTTAACTTCGCAAATCTTATTACAGTCTCTGCAAATGAAATTTATTAATCTGAACAATCGCTCTTCTCAATGGATTATGCTGATTTTTGTATCATTCATCTGGGGAGCATCATTTATTTTAATGAAAAAAGGGTTGGAATCATTCAGCCCGATACAGGTCGGAACTTTAAGAATTTTTTTTGCTTCATTATTTCTAATTCCTTTTTTATTTAAACGGTTAAAAAAGTTTAAGAAAAAAGACCTGAAATCTTTATTAATTATCGGTTTTATCGGGAACTTATTCCCGGCATTATTATTTGCAAAAGCACAAACGCAAGTCAGCAGTTCATTAGCGGCAATGTTAAATACACTGTTTCCGATAATTGCACTTATAATCGGAAGTATTTTTTACGGTTTAAAAACAGAACGGAATAAAATTTTCGGTACTTTGATAGGTCTTATCGGAGCTTTAGGATTGGTTTTGGGTGACAGTCTTGATTTTAGCGGTGAAAATAATCTTTATTCTTTATATATCATCTTAGCAATTCTTTTTTATGCGGTCAGTTTAAATGAAATCAAATACAAACTACCTGATTTAGACGGTATTACAATAACCGTCTTTTCTTTTGCAATCATCGGTCCTTTTGCAGGGATTTCATTATTTTTTACGGATTTTACGCCCGTTTTTTCTAATCCTGATGCTTTACAAAGTCTGATTTATATTGCTCTTTTAGCAATTGGCGGTTCTGCAATCGCTGTTACTCTCTTTTATCATCTCACGGATTTTGTCGGTGTTGTATTTGCATCATTAATAACCTACATTATTCCCGTTTTTGCAATATTTTGGGGCTTATTTGACGGCGAAAAAGTAACTTTACTTCAATTTGTATTTATGGGTATTATCTTTTTCGGAGTGTGGCTTGTGAATTCAAATAATAAAAAAAGAAAGCCAAACAGCTCCGACTAATTATTTTTTTTATAAATTTGTTTATTCCGTAATAAATAAATTTTGAAAAGTGAAAAAAATACTTTTACTGCTAATAACTGTTTTTCTGGCTTATCTGACGGCATTTTATGTTACGGGTACAAAAAACGGTTACCAAAACCCTCTTGATTTTGAGAAAATTTTCAACAATCTTGACTCCTTAAAAAGTTTAAAAAAGAACAGTGATTTTGAAAAAGGCTTAGAAAATTTGGATAATTCTGAATATGACAAAGCAATGATAAATTTCAAAAATGCTTTAAAAGAAGAAAATACCGACGAAAATAATTACTATGTCGGATACACATATTTTCAAAAACAGGATTACAAGAATGCTTTGGTTTATTTTAATACAGCAACTAATTTAAATTCAGAAAATTCGGATGCTTGGCTTCAAAAAGGAATTACAGAATATTATCAAAATAATTATCAGGAGGCAATAAATGATTTATTTTTTTGTACGGAATTAATACCCGAAGAATCTCAAGCATACTATTATTTATCATTATGTTATGAAGCTCAAGGGAAAATAGAAGTTGCCTTGCAATCAGCTGAAACTGCCGTAGAATATGATTCAACGGATTCTGAATCTTGGTTTGAAGCTGCAAATCTTGCATACAGTATTCAAAATTACTCAAAATCAATAAAATATTATAAAAAGGTATTAGAGATTTTACCTAAAGATAAATACACTGAACTAAATTTGGGTTTGGCTTATAATAAATCAGGGAATAAAGATTCGGCACTTTTTTGGTACACTAAAACAATAGAAGATTATCCGGATTATTCACTCGCTTATAATAATAAAGGTTATATATATCAAACAGAAGGCAAGTATCAATCTGCGATTTCATATTATACTAAATCCATAAAATTAGATATTAAAAACACATATCCGATTTGGAATCGTGCTGATTGTTATTTTGAATTAAAAGAATATGAAAAGGCAATCAAAGATTATAAAAAAGCTTATGAGATTAAACCTGAATATTATAATGCACTCTGGTATATAGGTTTATGCCATGAAAAATTAAACAATAAGAAAGATGCAATATTAAACTTTAAAGATTTTATTAAAAATGCAAATACTGATAATGAATATTATCAAGAAGCTATACAAAAAATTAAAATAAACGAATCATCAAAATGAAAGAAGACCAATTAATAAGTGAAAGCACTGATAATTTGAGTGATGAAGATTTTTTAAAAAATTACGAAAAACACAACAAAACAGAAGGCAGAAGTAATAAATACGACAAAAAAAAGCAAAGCGTCGGGATTAAGCCCGGTTATTGGATTTTTTTAGCATTTGTATTTATTGCATGTTATTTTTTATTTACCAAGTTTCTCTTTGTTTCTGTACCCTAAAGTTTTAAAAATGCATCACAAATTATTATGGGTACTGTTAGTTATATTACTCATTCTTTTAGCTTTCGTTGATATTGCTTTCGGTTCGGTGTCAATTCCTTACAAGGAAATAATTCATTTCTTCTCAGGTGTAAAGAT
>Ga0164318_10008149_pt1 | contig 10185 bp, 8 predicted proteins | sample GuaBasSedimGuay9_FD_113734 | JGI IMG/M metagenome (GOLD analysis project Ga0164318, IMG submission 113734) | Subseafloor sediment microbial communities from Guaymas Basin, Gulf of California, Mexico - Guay9, Core 4571-4, 0-3 cm | ecosystem: Environmental > Aquatic > Marine > Hydrothermal vents >...
AGATCAAAGATCGGATCATGAAGTAGTTTTCTCATTGAATTTTTACCTTATTATATTAATAGTTTTTTTTATACCGGAAGGTTGTCCGAGAATGCCCTTTTCCCCAAACTCTGCGTTATGCTCGAAAAATTATCCTCGGAATATCAACTATATGCCTGCGGTAATTTTTTGAACAAGCCTTGATTTTGGAAAAAATTGCTGTTCCCGGACAGCCTCTTAAGAGGTTGTCCGAACGAAAACCATGCTTTTTCGTTCAGGCGCTGTCTAAATTGAGAAGTTTCTCTTTGCTATCCTCTCAACGGCAAAGAGAAAATCATTTATCGACATCCTTCAAACTTAGTTTACATTTTTTAGATGTTGCTTTTCGCCTGGTTCCCACTATGCATTCCTACACTGGAGCATGGGAACGAGAAAGCGAGAACGATTAAAAGTGTAAATTACTTTTGATCATTTATGAAGAATGCCCATTTATCTCTGCGATAAATGCAGATTTTTTTAATTCACCATAATATTTTACCAGCCCTGGCGGTATATATGAATACAACTTGACGCTACATCCGCCAATTCTATGCTATCCTGAAATCCTCCCATGGTATGAGTCATGCCGACTCTTGCACCCGGGACCTGTCGTTTATCTGCTTCTCCGCGTAATTGCCAGAATATTTCAGTTGTCTGCGCAAGGCCGGTTCCCCCAAGTGGATGGCCTCTTGATAACAGACCTCCACTCGGATTAATGGCAACTTCCCCTCCAATATCCGCCTTCCCCTGCTCAACAAAGGGTCCGCCCTCACCGCGTGGACAAAACCCAAGGTCTTCATAGTGAAGGATTTCCGCTATACTAAAACAGTCATGTACTTCGGCAACATCAATATCTTCAGGTCCAAGCCCGGCCATTTCATAGGCTTCTTTGCCGGACGCCCTGTCGCTGTTAAATGTCGTCATATCCTTATTCTTTTCATACAAACCAAAATGTAATGATGAGGCAATAATATCCACAGGTTTATCCGTATATTTCCAGGCCAGGTCTTTGGCGCACAATAGTATGGCGCCTGCTCCATCGGTGGTTGGGCAGCAATTGAGCATCCTTAAAGGGTCAACAATCGGCCGGGAAGCCAATACCTCTTCAACGGTTACCGACGTTTGATATTGACAGTTCGGATTATATCGGGAATGACCTCTGTTTTTGACGGTTACAAGGGCCATCTGTTTCTCCGTAGTGCCGAATTCATACATATGACGAGTCGCGATCTCTGCAAAATACGCCGGAGGGGAAAAACCTAATGCAGTAAGCAGGGTAACGCCGTCAGAAGTTAAAGGCAGCCCCTTTCCTCTCCGGACAGAGAGTTTTTCAACGCCTATGGCAAGGGCGACATCATACATGCCTGAAGCAATTGCAAGATATGCCTCTCTTAAGGCAGAGGAACCGCTTGCGCAGAAATTGCCGACGCTTGTTACAGGAATCCCGCTTATACCAATATCGAGGAGTATGGTTTGCCCAACGCCGCATTCCCGGTTTAATAATTGTCCGGTACGTGCTGTTCCGCAATAAGCGATCTGTATATCCTTTCTCGGAACCCCCGAACTCTTGATTGCCTTAATACATGCTTCGCGGCCAAGGTCTATGACATCTCTTTCCGGCATCTTTGCAAATCTGGTCATGCCGGCGCCTACTATGCTTATTTCCCGCATCTTTTATCTCTCCTTCATAACACTGAACTTATATCCCATGACATCCTCTCCATTTTCATCCCGGCGTATCTTCCCCGCTATCAATCTTACTCTGGCGCCGATCTTTAAATCATCCATATTATCCGTTTCGATCATAGTGAAAATTCGTATGCCTTCGGGCAAATCCACATAGCCCAAAATATAAGGGGAATCAAATCCAACAGGTGCGGCCCTGACCACGCAGTATGTATAGATCGATGCCTCGTTACTCAAATATTTATCTTCGAGTGTTCCTTCTTCAAAACAATTGGGGCAAATATGCCTCTTTGGGAAAAAATAGACACCGCATTTATTACACTTACTTGCCACCAAATGAATTTCATTATCATGAGAAGATGGCGGTATAAACATATCTGCAAGGACAGGATCTATCCTCTCTTTATCAAAAGTCGCCTGGTTCATTTTATTATCCTTGATTAAAGTTCTGTTAAAACAAATTATTTGACCTGTGCCATTGAAAACTATTCAAAAACAATCACGAAAACACGAAACAAGACATAAAAAACAATTTACTATCCTTCGGGCAAATTTTTAAAAATTCCGGTAACCGTTCACGGATTCAAAGATTGAAGGTTGATATGACATATATTGATTTTGCGCAAGCGTGGGGGCGAATCTTGTGTTCGTTCCTTGATTATTTATACCTCTCTGATTATTCGCGCATTTTAAGGACGAATACAAGATATCTTGTTTTCACGCTCCGGCGTGGGAATGCATACCATACCTGTTTCTACGCTGGTGTTAGGAATGTGTTAGTAATGGGGCCAATTCTACTTTTGACCCCTTGTTTATTTCATTTGTGCTTTTAGATCGAACAAACCTGACCTAAATCTGTGCGCTTCATTGGGGATATTATTTTGTCCCCGTCCCTGAAACAAATTATTTCGGAGGCTCTCCGGGGAAAAGCAAGGAATCTCATTCATTCCTCGCAATGTCCGGAACAGAGGGGGACGCTCAGGTGGTGGTGATATCCTAATAGCGCCCACCTGTTATATGGACAACCTCGCCCGTGATATAACTCGAATCATCACTGACCAGAAAATAGATAAGATTTGCAATATCTTCAGGCTGGCCGATCCTTTTTAATGGGGTTATCTTGAGCGCTCTTTCAAGTACCAGGTCATACTTAGGGATAGTCTTCAACCCCTCTGTTGCGACCATACCAGGCGCAACGGCATTGACGTTGATATTGAAACGACCGAACTCGAGCGCCATTGATTTGGTAAGACCTATAATCCCGGCTTTTGAAGATGAATAATTTGCCTGTCCGGGGTTGCCAAGGTGCGCCCTTGATGAAAGATTTACTATTTTGCCATACTTTTTCTCAACCATTACCGGGGTTGCAAACTTGGAACAGTTAAACGCGCCCTTCAGATTGATATTAAGCACCATGTCCCAGTCTTTCTCTTCCATGTCCTTTATAAGTTTATCTCTGGTAATGCCTGCGTTATTTACCAGAATATCCAGTGTGCCGTAGGTCTCGACCGTTTTGTCTATAAGCGTCCTGGCGCCATCCCATGTTGAGATGTCCGCACCAATATACGTTGCCTCCCCGCCGCTTGAACGAATATCTGCAACAGTCTTTTCACCATGTTCCTTTACTACATCATTTACCACGACTTTAATGCCCTCTGCCGCAAGTTTCTGTGCTGCAGCGCGTCCAATTCCACTTCCGGAACCTGTAACTATTGCGATTTTTCCTTCTGTTCCCATTTTTTTTACCTCCAAAAATAGATGTTATTATTCTTTGGGCTGACGTCTAATCATTAATACTGCGTCGAACTTCTGCACTGCTACGTCATCCTGATTAAAAATAGTCCGTTCCATAATTATAATGCCATGATCAGGATTACTCGTCTCTTTTTTGTCCACGATCACAGCATCCGCATGAATTGTGTCCCCTATGAAAACCGGTTTTAAGAACCTGCATTTTATTTCCAAAAGGGCAAGAACATTTGCTCTTATGGCCAGGTTTAAATCGCTGGTCGTAAAAAGTCCCGAGCCGATGGATAGTACCAGCAAGCCATGTGCTATACGGTGTTTAAATGGTGATTTCCGCGCGGTCAGGGCATCAGTGTGTATTACATTATAATCACCGGAAAGCCCGGCAAAATTCACTATGTCCGTCTCGGTAACCGTTCGTGCGGCGGAAACCGATTTGTCGCCTATGTTCAGGTCTTCAAAGAATTTGCTCTTACCCATTTTTTATCTAACCTCCTTTATTATTGTCCCATTCGGAGAATGGGAAAAAATCCTCGTCCCTAAGTGTTCACGGTTATGAATTATATTATAGCCGACAACCCAAGAATTTCCCGGCCTATGATAAGTCTCTGGATTTCACTGCTGCCTTCAGCCATTGTCAGATGTCTTGCATCACGATAGTATCTTTCGACTAAATACTCCTGACAATAACCATAACCCCCATGAATCTGAATAGCCTTGTCGGCGATCCTCAAAGCAGCCTCAGTTGCATACAACTTCGCGAAGGAGGCCTCTTTTATACAGTTGACGCCTTTATCAATCATAAAAGCTGCCCTGTTAGCGAGAAGTCTCGCGGCATCAAGTTCCATTGCCATGTCCACAATCTTTTCCTGAATAAGCTGGAACTGTCCTATTGGTTTTCCGAATTGAGTCCTCTCCTTTGCGTAACGCACTGCCGCGTCAAGAGAAGCCTGGGCAAGCCCTATTACTGCAAAGGCCACAATGCATCGCCCCACGTTTAATCCGTTTAACGCTACTTTCAGGCCCTTTCCCTCCTCTCCAAGGATACTGGATGCCGGTACCCTGCAATCTTCAAATACGACCTCGGAAAATACTGAAGAGTGCATTCCCATCTTGAGTATCTTGCTTGTGCTGTATTTTGATTTTTCCTTTTCGACGAGAAACGCTGTTATGCCCTTTGCCTTTTTGCTGCGATCAACAGATGCAAAAACACAGACAACATCTGCAATGCTGCCATTGGTAATCAGGGTCTTGGTACCATTCAGGATATAATCATCTCCATCACGCACGGCCGTAGTTTCCACTGAACCTGCATCCGAACCTGCATTTGGCTCTGTAAGGGCAAATGCAGCCATATAGTCAAGGCTGATTAAGGGAGGAAGCAGCCTCTTTTTCTGCTCTTCTGTCCCGAACTGGTAGATGATCGTTGTCACAAGATTGGAAACAGTCATCATTGTGCGTAATCCACCCCAGGCACGGCCCAATTCCTCCACCATTATACAATATGAAACCGTATCAAGGTCAAATCCGCCAAACTCTTCAGGCACCGTTGCGCCAACATAACCAAAGGGCTCTAATTTCTTGATAATTTCCTTTGTTATCTGCGTCCTTTCCGCTTCATACTCGTTTGCAAGGGGAATGATCTCTTTATCCATGAACTTGCGAAGAGTATCTTTCAATATAGTTTGTTCCTCATTGTATTCAAAATCCATAAACGTCTCCCTGTTTTTGTCCAAACATTAATATTTCAACCGGACATCCATTAAATAGCGCCTTAACGAAAACTGTCTGTCATGTTGATAAAACAAGTGTTTCCAGCTCTTTTTCTGAAGGAAGATTTAAAACAATTAGCTTTTGGGTGTTAAGTATTAGCTCAAAAAATGGGCATCCTTCATTTTTACTTTACACTTGGTAGAAAAGTGTCAACTACTTTTGCCTCAAAATGAAGGATGCCAAAAAATGTTTTTGTTTTTCCCTTAACACATAAAACTTCATTCAAATAAACGTAACAGTTCACGGAACGTTGAAAATAGAAATTAGAAACTGGAAATTCTGCCAATGTATCCGGCAATATCTCGCAGGGGCAAATCTTGTATTCGCCCTTAAAACGTGCGAATAATTAAAGGGGTAAATAATCAAAGGGCGAACACAAGGTTCGCCCCCACGCTCGCACAAAATCAATATATCGTATCTGCCTTCTACCTTTAAATCCGTGAACAGTTACAGGTAAACAAATACTGACGTCTTGTTTTATTTTGATTAATAATGCTTCCGTTCAAACCCTAAATAACCCCTTTCTCCTTAAACTCCTTAAATTCTTCAGGTGAATAGCCTAACTTTCCAATTATTTCTTCAGAATGTTCTCCCAGTCCCGGAGGCGGTGAATCGTCTAAATCCGCTGTTAACTCGGGGACGATATAAGGCTTGGTCTTCTGGGCCGTAAATTTGCCTTTTTCGTCAATGCCGAGTATCCCGCGATATTTTATTTGAGGATCCGCCAGCAAGTCTTTTATTTCATTTACCGGGGCTGCCGTGATATTTGCTTCCAACAATAACCTGACCCATTCATCCCTGTCTTTCGTCATAAAATTTTGTTTAAGCCTTGGCCGGATCTTGTGCCGATTTTTGTTTCGTCCCTTCCACGACCTCAATTCCGGGTCTTCGAGAAGATCATTCATATCCATTAACCTGCAGAGTCTCTCCCAGAAATGTTCTTCCACCACGCCGATACTTAAATATTTATGGTCCTTTGCCTCGAAGACGCCATACGCCCCTCGACCCATAATATCCTCTCTTTTGGGAGTCCCCATGGAAAAATACTCAACTATTCTTGGGAGCATCCACATGATCAGACTGTCCGTCATCGATATATCGAAGTATTCCGCCTTATCTTCACCTTTTTCTTTTTTGCCGGCAAGGGCGGCAAGTATGGAGATGAGGGCAAAAATACCTCCTGCTATATCCGAGGCCTGAAAACCGACAGGTTCGCCTCCTTGTCTGTCAGGGTCTCCTGTAACGCTTACAACGCCTGATACGGCTTGAAAATCAATATCATGCCCCGGCCGGGATACATACGGACCGCTTTGTCCATAACCGGAGATAGAAGCATAGATTATATTGGGGTTTATCGTTTTAATCTTCTCAAAATCGATTCCCAGTTTCTTTGCAACTCCGGGCCTGAATCCCTCAAGCATTACATCTGACTCTTTAACTTCGCGATAGAGTATTTCCCTTGCTTCATCCATTTTCAGGTTAAGTGTGATACTCTTTTTGCCCCGATTCAGAAATGCGAAACATTCAGGCAGCATCCTTCTTAAAAAGTCGCCCATGCCGGCAGGTTCTACCTTTACAACTTCAGCGCCCATTGCAGCAAGTATCATAGTACAATAGGGGCCCGGCAATAAATTAGAACAATCTAAAATTTTAATTCCTTTTAATGGTGTCATTTACATCTTCTTTTCCTGATGGCAGAGTTGCATTCTTGAATGTCTTTACAGGGCCGCAGGAAATGATTCAGGTGAAAAGGGGAGATGACAGGCATGGGACATAACAAGCAGACGGGAGCTTTAAGATCAAAGGATAGCGTAACCAAAGTTATTACCTGAAAAGATCGGTAACTGTTCAGGTGTTTAGACGAAGGCTGAAGGGTAGTCATTTTTAGCAGAAAATCATATGGTTTTCATTTGCAAAGGCACGCATGGCTGCACAACCCCATGTGTTACCTTTAACACCTTTGGCCTTCAGTCTATCACACCTGAGCAGTTACAAAGATTTTTGTACTTTTAGATCGAACAAACCTGACCTGAATCTGCGCGCCTACATGGGGAAGTTATTTCGTCCTCGTCCCTAAGTAACATAACTTAACATTTCGGCATCTCATCTTCAGGTCATTTTCGGCAGATTTCAAAGAGCATAAACCTTGAAATAGCCCATTATTACTGTGCCTTCCGCTCTTTAGAATCTACAAGGTAGACAAGCTTGCGAGACTTCGAACATAACCTGAATATGAGCGCCAATTCTGTAAAGTTAATCTTGCGCGAACCCTAACTGCTAATTATTGCTGCATATATCCTTAACATATTGAACCATATCTTCCATCGTTGTTCCATAACCGAAGACTTCTTTTACACCTGCTGCTTTTAGAACCGGAATATTCTTTTTTGGAATCACACCCCCTGCGATCAGAGGAATATGCCCGATGCCGTTTTTTTTCATTAGTTCAATAATAATTGGAACAAGAGTCAGGTGTTCACCACTGAGACAGCTAACTCCGATAATGTCGGCATCTTCCTGGATAGCGGTATTGACTATACCTTCAGGTGTTTGGAAACTGCCCAAATAAACCACTTCCATTCCTGCATTTTTTAAAGCGGTCGCAACTAATTTAGCGCCCCTTTCATGTGAATCCAGACCAACTTTTGTTATAATTGCCTTGATTTTTCTGCCCAAATTAACCCCCTTATAACATTTAACATCTTGAACACCGAACCATTAAACCTGTGAGACTGTCCGGAAATGCCCTTTTCCCCGGACAGCCTTCCAGTTTTATTCATTTTCAAATGGTGATTGTCTGTAATCCCAGGGATCCCATGTATAACCATAAGCATTTCGTATTGTTCCCATTATTTCTTCAACAGTGGCCATTGACTCGACAGCTTTAATTATGTGAGGCATCAGGTTTTCATTTTCACCTTTTTTTGCTGCTTCGCGAAGGTTTTTGATAGATGATTTAACATCTTCGTAATTTCTGGATTCTTTGACCTTTTTAAACCTTGCAAGCTGCCTTTCTTCTGTTTCAGGAGGTATTTCAAGCACCCCACCGGGGGTATCCATATCATCTTCAGGAGGTATGGTCATGTAATTTACCCCAACAATCAAACGTTCCCCATTTTCAATTTCCTGCTGATAACGCAGGTTGCCGTTATCTATCTTTTCTTCCACCCAGCCATTAATAAGGGCTGCGACAAAGCCTCCCTGTTTATCTACATCATTCATGATAGCGGTTGCTTTTTCTTCGATCTTGTTCGTCAAATTTTCAACGTAATAAGAACCTCCGAGGGGGTCAGCAACTGCTGCAACGCCTGTTTCATGAGCTATTATCCCCTGAATGCCCAAAGCGTTTCTTTGTGCTTCCTTTGTGGCAAGGCATATCGGCTCAACAAATGTGGTGGTAAAAATCGATTGGGCCCCTGACAGAACAGCGCCTAATGTCTCGAATGAGGTTCGTGCGATATTATTTAAAGGTTGTTGCGGAACAAGTGAATGACCTGAGCACTGCACGGCAAACTTGAATTTTAAAGTGCCGGGATCTTTTGCCCCATATTTTTCACGCAGCATCTTTGCCCACATTCTCCTCATAGCCCTGAACTTGGCTACTTCCTCAAAGATATCGATTCCTGCGTTGCAATAAAAAGACATCCTTTTTGCCACATTGTCTATATCCATTCCCCGCCTGAGAGCGCCATCAATAAAGGAGCAGGCAATTTTCAATCCAAAAGCGACCTCTTGTGGAGCATCTAAACCGTAATCTCTCATGTTATAACATGAGGATACATAAGCGGCATGCCATAAAGGCATATACTCAGCACAATACTCTACGAGGTCGCCCCATATTTTGATCCCTAATTCCGGAGGATTAACTTCTTTTGAATAGCACATATAGCTCATAATCGGATCATTACTAATGGTGCCCCGCAATTTATCTAAAGTGATCCCCCTCTTGTTTGCAACTGCAATATACTGGGCAAGGATAACCGGACTAACGATTGAAGCACATAATAAGGTCGAGCTTACCTTGTCTAAAGGAATGCCCGCCATCAGGTCTTCCATGTCCTTTAACGTGGCAAGCGGAACCCCGCTTACACCCACCTCTCCTCTGGAAAGGGGATGATCCGAGTCAAGTCCATGCATGGTAGGTTGATCCCTGAAGACCATCAGGCCGGTGTTTCCATGCTCAATCAAATATTTCATCTGTTTATTGGTGTCTTCCGGTGTTCCGAATCCCCATGGCTGGCGCCTTGTCCATAATTTTCCACGATACATATTCGGGTAAATTCCCCGGGTATAGGGATATTGTCCGGGATCTCCCAGTTCTTTCTTATAATCAAATCCTTTTATATCTTCAGGCCCATAGCTCTTTTTTAATTCTATGCCGGACCAGGTCGTTGTGCGGCTGGTCGTCTCCCTGTATCCCTGCTCGCCTATCTTTTTTTTCATTTGCCTTCCCCCCCTAAAATCAAATAAGTCCTGCTGTTCTGTAAATAACAGGACGAGGATCCCGCATCTCCTTTGATAACGAAGATAATTAATGCCTGAACGAAAACTAAAAACAAATACTGTTTCGGATATTTAAACATTATTCAAGAAATGAAGATTTTTGAAAAGCTGTTAACATCTATCCGTTAGCTATTGGATCAAAGAACTATCTGTTTGATTTTAAAAGCTAAAAGCTAACTGTTAACAGCGAATGGCTTAAAAACTTCGCTCTTGAAAATATCGCTGATCTACCGGAAATATGGCAAATTCAGCTTTCAGTTCAGGCGCGAATTAATAGAATTCAGCCTCATAGAATAAAAATAAAGTGTAACCGTTCACGGAACGTTAAAATTAGAAATTCGGGCATCCTTCAAACCTGATTTATGCTTTGTAGGTGCAGCTTTTCGTCTGGTTCCCATTCTCCAGCGTAGAAACCCATATGGTATGCATTCTCACGCTGGAGCGTGAGAACGAGAAACG
>Ga0164318_10008150_pt1 | contig 10185 bp, 13 predicted proteins | sample GuaBasSedimGuay9_FD_113734 | JGI IMG/M metagenome (GOLD analysis project Ga0164318, IMG submission 113734) | Subseafloor sediment microbial communities from Guaymas Basin, Gulf of California, Mexico - Guay9, Core 4571-4, 0-3 cm | ecosystem: Environmental > Aquatic > Marine > Hydrothermal vents...
AGAGCAGCTGATGTTCTAAAATATATCAATGAAACTCATAGACCTATGATAATCACACAAAATGGTGAAGCTAAAGCTGTTATACAAGATCCAAAGAGTTATGAAGATATGAAAAATGCTCTTGCTATAATGAAGCTTCTTTCATTTGCAGAAGAAGATATTAGAAGTGGAAATCTTCATACTGAAGAAGATGTTTTTAACTCTGTTGAAGAACTTCTTAGCAAATGAGTAAAATTTATAAAGTTAAATGGACTTCAAATGCAAAAGAAGACCTTTTAAATATTATTGATTATATCAAAAAAGATAGTTTAAGTGCTGCAAGAAAAGTTTATGGACAAATAAAAGAAAAAGCACAATCTGGCAACTTTTTTCCTTTAAGAGGTAGAGTAATTCCTGAACTTCAAAAAGAAGGTATAACTATTTATAGGGAACTGATTGCACAACCTTGGAGAATTATGTATAAAATTGAAAATGACACTGTTTATATTATGGCAATTTTTGATTCGAGACAAAATATAGAAGAGTTGTTATTACAAAAACTATTAAGAGGGCATATGCCAACAAAACAGAGTAGTCAATAAATGACCTAGCAGCAATTTATTTGGCTATCTTCAACCGTTAACTTCCAAGCAACATCCCTCTAAGATCATCCACAGACCTCACAGCATCACTATGATCCGTGAAACCCCAGTCGACCATGATGTACTCTATCTCAGCCTTTTTACTTGCCATTTCATCTCTTGGTCCGTCACCGATGAAAAGTGAATCATCTTTACTCTGATCTAAGTCATCAAGTATTTTATAAAGCATATCCGGATATGGCTTACCTTTTTCAACATCATCATAACAGGCAATAGCCTCAAAATAGTGATAAACATCCAAATGAGTAAGAGATTCTATAGTAGAACCTCTATACGCATTCGTAGCAACAGCAAGTGCATGGCCATTATCTTTAAGGCTTTCAAGTAACTCTTTGATGCCATCATAGAGTATCAATTCATTTTCATGATTTTTCGTATAGTATTCAGAAAACCATCTTTCATGATCTGCATCAAAAGATTCAGCATGATAGAACGCTTTTGCAGGATTAAGTGTATGATCATTCACCATTCTTAAAAGCTTCTCTTGTTCCATAGCGTCAAAACCTAGGTTTTGGCGTACATAATTAATGGCATTGGCTATGGTCAGTGAAGAGTTGACGAGGGTACCATCCATGTCGAAGATGATAAGTTTTTGACTCACTTCTTCTCCTGTCTAGTTGCTTTGATGTAAATAGAAAGTCCTATAATGAGCGCAGTGACACCACCTATAAGATACACTGCATAGAGTAACTGACTAGGATCGGTCAATGCAAACTTAAATACCAGCATCAAAGACTCAATAGAGAGGGCAATAATAATAGATCCTAGGAATCGTACCATAGTTTGATGTGAATCACCTGCATTATGCCTTTTCTCCTGCCCCAAAACTTCTTCTTCAAAGATGGCTTTTACAAGGTCAACAATGGCTAAAGAAAGTGTAAGCAAAATGGTAGACTTAAACATCTGATTGATATTAATATTATTAAAATCTAATCCAAAGTGCATAAAACTTGTCACACCTTTTATGAATAGAAGCATGGCGACCGCAAAAAGTGCTAGAGAAAAAGCACCGTAAACCACTTTACTCACAGAACCAAATGTAGAGTCAATAGAACTGGGATGTACCATCTTAAGGATATTTCGAAGTGTGATATCTATACAGATGATCGCCAAAATATTATTGTCTTTATCATAGAGAGGAAATGTTGCAGTGACTACAAGTTCATTGCTTACAAGTGAAGGGTAAGGGTCAGTCAGCATACAGCGATGCTCTTCAAGTGTTTTATAGTAATACGCCCTGTCACTTCTGTTGTCCCCTTTTCCAAAACCGTTTAGTTTTGGATTGGAAGAGATATTGTTAACCATTTGGACACCATTACCATCGATCGCATAGATCACTTCACTTTTTGGTAAAGCTTCTTTTAGATTTTTGATCTTGTCAATGACACTTTCAAGTGTACCGCCATCCATACTTTGTGAGATATTACGGCTCATAATATAGCAGAGGTATGCCCTAGCTTTAGTACGTATCTGTGAATACTCTTGTATCTCTTTAACAACTAACATAACAACTCTCCTGTTATTGGATTTTCCCTAAAACATCAGTAAATGATACTTTTTGATTAATAGCTACTTCCGGGACGATACTTCCTTTTTCAGAGAAAGTCAAAATGGTAGAACCCATTTCAAACCAACCATAGAAATCTCCTCTTTCAACCCATAGGTCCTCATATGTATAGTGAACAGGTTCTCTTATCTCTGAGTTTGTCCTTACTTTTTCTTCAAAGGTAACTACCATTTGACCTACATTGAGTGCCGCTACAAGTACAAGTACCTGTGTTCTACCCTTTTCATCTTCACACTCTATGATCACTCTTTCATTTTCAATGAACAGATCCACTTTGTTGCGAAGCAGTGGAAAGTTTACCGGGTAGTGCTTACCGGGAATATGTGTCAAAGAATTGATTTTGAGACGCATCGGCATATGGTAACGGTGATAATCTTTAGGAGAGAGATAGAAATTGATAAACTCCCCTCCTTCTACTTTACTCACTGCAGATTGATGATGCTCTCCAAAAAGTTTCTCTATACTGTAACTCATACCTTTGATCTGATAGGCTTTTCCATCAGTAATGGTTCCTGCATCTGTGATAAGTGCATCAGCTCCTGAGATAAACAGATTTTCATCTTCCGGTAATGCTCTGGGTGTCTCTAATGCTCTGGTAAAAAGCTTATTGAGTGTTTTATAAGAGTTAGGCTCTCTAAACTCACTCATATCAAGCCCCATCAGTTTTACATAACTTGAGTTGATGAAATGTTGAATAAGTGAAGGAAATTCTTTTGAAGCAAATTTTCCAAAACCACTTGAGATAACGGAAGTAAAGTGCTTAGTATGACTCAGCATTTAGTGCCTCGCTTGCATTGAATTTTAATTCTTAACATCGGTATCCTTCGTAAAGTGTTTTAACGCATCTTCCATAAGTGCGATGTGATAATTCTCCTGATAGTTAATGAAGTCAAAAAATTTTGCTAATTCCTGACTGTCTTTTGCTACTGCTTCAGAGAGTCTTTTACACTCTTCTTTGGCTGCAAGTTCTTCATCTATCCCATCTTTGAGGAATTGCACTACATCATCAACCTGATAAAGCTCTTTCATGACTATACGAGGTACGGCAAGTATCCCCATCTTTGCACCCATATCTCCAAAACTTTTTAAGTGAAAAAAGCTCTCATCAATGAGTATCTGAAAAATCCTATTCATATAAGCATCATTGCTATGAGCCTTAAGATAGTTGTATATCATGATAAGCTCATACTCTTTATAGGTCTCTTCAAAAAGAAAGAGTGTCAGTGCATCTGTCGCCTCTTGTGTCAATTCTATTCCCGGAAATTTACGTTCCATATTGAAAGCAGTGATCACTTCATCATCCATGTTATGTATTACATCGATCATATAGTGCAGGTCACTTGCAATTCGACTTGCCAATTCTTTATCTGGTGAACTTAGAAGTTGTAGATCGATCTCATTTAATCTATTAACAATATTTTTCAGCAGAACAGATAATCTCTCTACTTTTATAGGAATTGCATCTCTATCATAACTGTAAGATTCATCCAGTTCAATAAGCTCATTTTCAAGCCAGGTAAAGTGTCTAAAGAGAATATCGGAGAAGTCAAAAAGGACTTGTTTATTTTCTGTTTTACTCATAAATCCTGCCATAAGCATTTCCAGCCAAGCTTCATGTGTTTTTATCATTAATGTTTTCATACTTCTTCCTCTTGCTGGTCTTCTTCTTTGGGTACACAACTGTTTGAAACCGTATAAGTGATCACTGGAAAGTCAGGATCTTCTATACGTTTTTCATATGTGTCTACAGCTGCTCCAAGTGCCAAGGCCACCATCTCTGAACACGCCGCATCTTCTGCAGGAAGTCTGTCCAGTAGTTTCATCGTTGCTTCTATAAGATTTCTCACACCGTTAATATTAAGTTCTCTTGCCTCTTCTGTTATCATAGATCCAGCTACAACAGTTGTTGTACATCCTATGGCCTGAAAAGCAATATCTTCAATATATGCTCCATCATCATCTGTAGCCACTCTAAGATAGACAGCTACCTTTTCTCCGTTTTCGGGGTTCTTCCCTATTCCTTCTGCATTGGAACCTGCTAAAGTACCATAGTTCTTAGGGTTCATCATGTGCTCTATAAGTTGTGCATCAACATTCATTTACGTTCCTGTATTTATGTATATGAGAAGTATTATATCCATTTGTTATTAATTAGGCAAAAACTACAGAAAAAAACGGTACTATTTTTAACATAAACTGAATAAGGCTACTCATGGCAAAATACATACTTTTCGACACAGAAACTACCGGAAATCAAGAACAAGACCGTATCATACAAATAGGTGCAATGATTGTTTCAAGTAAAGATAATATAGAAGTATACGATGAACTTTGTTCTGCACCTTTACCCATCAGTCTTGAAGCGATGGAAGTGCATAATATTACGCCTGATGTTATTGAAAATCAACCTCCTTACAGTGAAACAGCCTTTTCTAAAAAAGTAGTAGAGTTAAACCAAAAAGAGAATTATCTTATTGCACACAATATCAGTTTTGACTTGTCCATGCTTCAAAAAGAGGGTTTTGAAAACAATTATACACTTATCGATACTCTACGTTGTGCTAAACATCTTCTCCCTGATATGCCTTACCATCGTTTGCAATATTTACGTTATGCATTAGAACTTTACAAAACAGAACAGGCAGAAGCAGCTAAACTTGGCATTACCATCAAAGCACATGATGCCATCGGTGATGTTGTAGTAATGAAATTACTTCTCTCCAAGCTTGTTACGCTCACAAAAAAGCAATTTCCCGGCCTAAACCCTATGGAACAACTAGCAGAACTTACCCAAACTCCTGTGCTGATGAAAACATTTAAATTTGGAAAATACAAAGGTAGAGATATCAATGAAATTTCAGGTGAAGATATGGGCTATATCAAATGGATGAGAAACAATCTTGAGTTAGATGAAGATATGACGTTTACTTTGGATTATTATTTAGGATAAAATCCTGTATCTTGATCTTCGTTCTATTTTATCCCTATTTCAGTAAAAAACCCTATAATATCATTCAATATATATCAACCATTATTGGAGTCAAACAAATGCTAAGATTTGCCCCTTCACCTACTGGTGATATGCACATAGGAAACCTACGTGTAGCCATTTTTAACTATATGGTCGCGAAACAAAAAGATGTCAATTTCATTATACGTATAGAAGATACAGACAAAGAGCGCAACATTGCGGGAAAAGATACTGAGATCCTGCAGATCTTGGAGAAATTTGCACTGCCTCATGCTTCTGTGAGTCATCAGAGTGAAAACCTACACATGCACCAAACACTTGCTATCAGACTGCTTGAAGAGAAAAAAGCTTTTGTCTGTACCTGTACACCTGAACAATTGGAAGCTGACAGAGAAGATGCAAAGAAAAACAGAGTTACTTACCGATACAGTGGTCGTTGTTCTTATGTAGGTGCCGAAGAGTTAGTCAAACTCAAAGAGGATAAAATACCATTTGTGATCCGCATCAAAACACCGGATGCACCTATCACCAACCATGATCTTATCAAGGGAGACATAGAGACTGCTCCCAATGAAGTAGACAGCTTTGTCATTCTTAGAGAAGATGGTACCCCTACGTACAACTTTGCCTGTGCATGTGATGATATGATCTCTGGTGTAAGCCTCATCATAAGAGGAGAGGACCACCTCTCCAACACACCTAAACAGAAACACATCAAACAACTTTTAGGGTATGATCAAGAGACAGAGTATGCACACCTGCCTATCATCCTCAATGCAGAGGGAAAGAAGATGAGTAAAAGAGACGATGCAAGTTCTGTGAAATGGCTCTTTGAACAGGGCTTTATCCCTGATGCCATTGCCAACTATCTTATACTCTTGGGGAATAAAGCACCTACTGAGATATTTACGATGCCTGAAGCACTGGAGTGGTTCAAGCTTGAAAACATCTCAAAGTTTCCAGTCAAGTTCGACATTGATAAACTCCGTTTTATCAACCGTAAACACCTTGAGTTGATGGATGATAAAAGACTCTCCTCTCTCTTTGGGTTTGCAGATGCAGACATCGGTAAATTGGCTAAGATCTACCTTGAAGAAGCAAGTACGACCAATGAGCTTGAAAGTAAGATCAAAGCTATCTTTGCACCTAAAAACTTTGACAGTGAATGGGGAGAACAGATGCGTATCATGGAAAAAATCATCGCAGATGCACCGATGATCAATACTTTTGACGAATTTAAATCTTATATCATGAAAGAGAGTGGACTAAAAGACAAAAACTTCTTTAATCCTCTCAGACTTTTACTCACAGGTGCCGAACATGGTCCGGAACTTAGTGACATTTATCCACTTATCAAATCTTATCTACTGGAGGTAGCCTCATGAGTGCACTTATATACGCCATCGTACAAACCCTACACACCGTAATGAATCTTTACATTTGGATAGTCATTATCGCTGCACTACTCAGTTTTGTGCGTCCTGATCCACATAACCCTATAGTACAAATACTGTATCGTTTAACAGAGCCTGCACTTGACTTCATCAGACGGAAAATGCCATTTGTTGTCTTCTCCGGAGTAGACCTGTCTCCACTGGTTATCATCTTGGGACTGCAATTGCTCGATAACTTTATGATGCGTGCAGTTTTAGGGTAAGTGATGAAAATAAAGTTTCTACTTTTAACACTTATTGCTGGTTTTACTTTAAGTACTGCTACTCTTGAAGCTAAGTCATATACCTATTCAGAAGTACATAAAATGCCTCAAAGTGTTGAAAAAGACTACTATATTTGGCGTTTTCTCACTCAAAAAAATACTACAACAAGAGAAGCAAAGGCTATTATCCAGGATGCTGACCGTTTAAACAAAAAACTCAAAGTTGCCTATAAAAAGAAAACTGGCAAAAATGCTCGTTTAACTCCTAAACCTCCTCTTTTTAAAACTGCTGCTAAAGATAAAAACGCCTGGAAACAGAGAGCACAGGCAAATAGTCTTTTTAATGAAGGTATCAAGATGGTAGAACGTAAAAAACTTCAAAAAGCCATTACCAATTTTCATCAGGCACACAGACTGTATACCAAGCGATGGGAAAAAGATAAAGCACTCTTTTGGCTTTATCTTTTAACAAAAGAGAAAAAATATCTTAAGAAAATAAAAGAGAGTTATCATATTAATATGTATACTCTTTTGGCAGCTGATATCACCCATAGTAAATACCCTAAAACAATCATCACCCCTCGTGTAAATAAAAGCCGTGTTTTTGGGATTGATGCCAAAGATCCTATAGATTGGGCCAAAATGAAAGCTAAAATGAATCATCCTGATGCAGACCTGGATGATCTTGCAGACGATTGTGAGTCTCAGGCAACCATTGGTATGCATACATACCTAAAAGCCAAAGCATGTAACTACCAAAAATCCTATTTCCCTATGCCTTACCGAAAAAGTATGAAACAGTTTTCAAAAAAACGGCAAGCTCTCATCTATGCTATTGCGAGACAAGAGAGTCGATTTATCCCTGCTTCTGTTTCACGTTCTTTTGCACTTGGCATGATGCAATTCATGCCTTTTCTCATCGAGCACATTGCAAAGAAAAAAGGAGAGCATATGGATCTAGATATGATGTTCAGCCCTTACAAGGCCATAGAATATGCAGACTTCCATCTTGATTATCTGAACAAGTATCTCTATCATCCACTTTTTGTAGCCTATGCATACAATGGAGGTATAGGCTTTACAAAAAGGCTCATTAAAAAACCTAACTATTTTAGAACGGGTGCATTTGAACCTTATTTGAGTATGGAGAAAATGACCAATGTAGAGGCCAGAGAGTATGGAAAACGTGTCCTCACAAACTATGTTATATATCTTAATAAACTTGGCAAATCAACACGTCTCCTGCCATTTATAAAAACATTGACGAACCCTGCAGAGACAGATAGATTTAGATAATATTACCTTCTAAAATGCTTCTTTCGTCAATACATACTTTGCCACTTTGGCGAAGTGTAACTCACCTTTGCCATACAGTTCACTTTCAAAGACCAATTTAAAACTTTTGCTTGAAGTATGGGGAAAAGTAATAAGATAGAAATAATTCCACTCTGATACAAAAGAGATATGTTTCAATAAAGGATCACCTGCTGCCAATTCCTGAATGCTTTTAGGGGCAGAGCCATTAAGTGTTAGACTGTATTCTTCCTGATCAAATGAATCCTCTTCCATCTCTTCTATATAAATACCCACTATAAAAACTTCATCTGGTTTATACTCTTTATCTACATTTTGTTCATTGAGGTAAGTTGCAGTCAGTAGTGCTTTAGTATTATTTCCATCATAAAGTTGTGTTTTTTCTGTTTTTTGGAGTTGTTGATGATAAGACTTCTTTGTCTCATAGGCTTCCATCAGTGCTTTTTCTTCTTTGGAGGTACAACCTGCAAGGAGAGCCATCGCACTAAGTGTCAATATGATATTACGCATCTGCTCTCCTTTATAATTGTGAAGATTTTAACATAGTTTCAATAAAGTTTTAAGTATAATTGAAATAACTTAACTAAAGGTTTATGTGTGAACAAAAGAGTTGCAGTAGCATTTACAGGTCCATCAGGTAGTGGGAAAACCACACTTGTGGAGAAAGTAGCAAAAGTACTTATAGAAAAGCAAAAAGTTGCTATCATAAAAAATGATCCTAAAGACAAAGCTGTGTTTGATGTTGAAGGTAAAGACAGTTATAAGTTTTCCAGGACAGGTGCCGAAGTTGTTGTGACTTCGCCTACACGTACTACATACTTTTCTCAGAGAGAAAAGACACTCAATGATATCGTAGCAATGATAAATGACTTTGATATCTTACTTGTAGAGGGTCTTAAAACACTTCCTCTGCCGCGTATAGCAATCTTCAGAAATAAGATAGATGAAAGTTACTTTGATTGCAGTGAAGCTATTGCTGTGGATGAAACGATCAACCTAGCACAGTATACCATACCGAAAGATATAGATATACTTGACCTTAATGATACTGCTCAGATCATAGAGTGGATCAAGCATAATGCTAAAAACATATAAACAAAAGGAGATATAAATGCTAAGTATATTTGACACTATTAAAAAAGTTGCGATCAAGATAGACTATGCGATCAAAACTGAAGATTTAGGGTACAGTGACAGTGAAAACTCTTCAGGTGAAGACCAACTCAAGTTAGATGTTAGGTGTGACTATATCATAGAACAGGCTTTTAAAGATATCTCTCTTGTCAAATCATTGGTAAGTGAAGAAAAAGAAGGGGTTTTAGAACTTCATAGTGATGGGAAATATACGATCTGTTATGACCCTCTGGATGGTTCAAGTCTCGCAGATGTCAACCTCTCTGTAGGGACTATCTTTGGTATCTACGAAGGTGAACTCAAAGGTGAGAATCTTGTTGCTGCTGCCTATGTGGTTTATGGTCCTCGTATCGAACTTCTGCTTGCTACAAAAGATGAAACTCCTTTACACTATAGAGCCAATGATGGACTTTTTGATTTCCTCGAGGAAATAAAACTTGAGGAAAAAGGTAAACTCAATGCTCCAGGAGGTACACAGCAAAATTGGAGTGGGCATCATAAAACATTTGTAGATGGTCTTTTTGCTGAAGGGTACCGCCTCAGATACTCTGGCGGTATGGTTCCGGATCTTCACCAAATACTCCTCAAAGGCGGCGGAATATTCTCTTACCCCGGTACCTCAGATAAACCCGATGGAAAACTCAGACAACTCTTTGAAGTGATCCCTTTTGCCTTTATGTTTGAACAAGCCGGTGGTCAGGCAGTTGACGATAAGGGTATAAGACTCATGGAACTTGTCCCTGAACACCCACACGATACCAGTCCATGTTTCTTTGGTTCAAACTATGAGATAAATGCTCTCAAAGAGGCGTATGGAGTTAAAGCATAATGTCTGAAGAAGTACTTGATGAATGGAAGATAGCTCTCAAACAAAAAAAAGCTGAACTTAAAGTCTGTCAAG
>Ga0164318_10008151_pt1 | contig 10184 bp, 10 predicted proteins | sample GuaBasSedimGuay9_FD_113734 | JGI IMG/M metagenome (GOLD analysis project Ga0164318, IMG submission 113734) | Subseafloor sediment microbial communities from Guaymas Basin, Gulf of California, Mexico - Guay9, Core 4571-4, 0-3 cm | ecosystem: Environmental > Aquatic > Marine > Hydrothermal vents...
CCAACGAAGGTGGAGTGGATAGATTCCCTAGGAAAGAGGAACGCTACGACAGTTAGTGAAGACTCAATTACTGTGAAAATCTCAATGAAGAAGATAGCTCTATTCCTCTTATTAGTTGCCCTATTACTCCTCATTCTCCTAGCCAAATCTATGACTAGAAGGGAGAAAAGACCAAGGATCAGAAGAAGACAAGTAATAATAAGAGCTAGGCCTAAAACAAGTAGGGGAGGTATTCCAAAGAGATGAATAGCAAATTGAAGAGTAGATACGCTTGGATATCCCGTCTTTTGGATCTAGACTTCAGCGCAGACTTCTTGGCATCCAAGTATCTCTCTGAGAGAATTGAGATGAGCATAGATGACCTACCCTCAATCGGGAAGAGAGCCATAGTATTGGGGGCAGGTCCATCTTTGGAGGAATTCAGAGGAGGAAAAGGGAAAATAGTTGCCTCGGATGGATCAGCTAAATTTCTGATGGAAAGGGGAAGAGTCCCGGATTTGGTAATCACTGATTTAGACGGCCTCACTCCTAGGTTTATCAGATCATTATTCGAGAAGGGGTCTGAAATAGTGATACACGCCCACGGAGATAACCTAAACAGAATAAAGGATCTATCGAAAGAAATAGACCTTTCAAATTTCTTCGGGACGACCCAAGTTCTTGAAATGGGCAATCTCTTCAATCCGGGGGGATTCACGGACGGAGATAGGGCCTTCCTGATTTCCTTGGAATCCGGAGCGGAAATAATAGAAATGTTCGGGATGGACTTCGGTAGCATAGTAGGGAAATATTCAAAACCTTGGATCAGAAGAGAGACTAGAGCCAGTGAAAGAAAAATGAAAAAACTGAAAATAGCTAAAAAAATAATAAATGATAATTTATGGAGAGCTAAATCAGTCCATTTCAGAAGAAGTCGGTAATTCTCTTTTGTTGGAGTATTTCTCTGAGAAGAATTCCGTTTTTCATCCACTCCTCTGGGGGAATCCTCAGCTTGTATCTCAAGAAATTCAACAGGTCTTTTACTTCCTCTAGCTTAACCGCTTCTCTGGACAAAGCCTCTCTGACAGATTCTCTGACTAGCCAGACTCCAAGTGGCATGAGATATTCGGGATAAGCCTCTCTTAGAATTAATACAGAAGCTTGCCTCTTCTCACTTACTAATTTCTCCAGAACAGCCAGTCTTGCTGCGTAGTAACAACCACCTATTTGGGCATACGTGCTCCTACCAGAGAACGGCTCCCAGTCCGATAGGACATAAGTCCTCTTGCCGAACGGATTCCAAGTAGTCCCAGGATACCAAGCCTCCATACTCTCGTATTTCCATGCACCAGGAAACATGATTATCAGAAATCTGTTCCCTAGGGCATTGAACTCGTGTATCCTTATTTCTTCTATCGTCTTGAAACTCTTGATTTCCTTGGATAATTCTTTCCCCAGAGAATCGTCCACAGCTGTTATGCTCAATCTAGTCGGAACTATCCTCCTTTTAGATTTAAGACCGAGCATTCCCAGACTGAATACCCTCTGGATATCGTAAACGCTCTCTCCTCTTTCGTATAGAAAGCGAATTGCTTCCCTGGCTGGCATGTCCTCTTCGTAGTACACCTTCTCTACACTCCTGTTGGATCCCCTCTGGGAGTAGTCTATCTCCAAAAGTGGAGCAGATGGACCAATTGGCTGAATTTCGTCACTTAACTCTATTTTAGAGCGAGGAGCTCTCTTTAGAGTCATTTCTACATCCACTGACTTCTTGGAGAGGTTTATCTCTCTTATTTCATCTATAGTCTTTTCTATTTTTTCAGGATATCCGCCTATTAGCTCATATCTCATATCTACTATCTCCTTTAGGTCCATGTGTATCCATCTTCCCTCTGGATTTGAGTAAACCGAAGTGTCACCGAATTTCTCGTTCGGAACCTGGATAGAGACCCTCATGCTCCTACTTCCTATGAACACACTTGGAGGAGATGCCCCCTCTATGTTCCTTTTACTTGACGCGTGTTTAAAATAAGACGAAATCTTGACCAGTATTGGACACTCTCTTTTTCCACATAATAGCTTAGTTCCTTTGCACTTAACACAGATGCTTTTTCCTGGGATGACCTCCATTAGGGAAGATATTACAGCTAGTTTCTTACTGGGAACCCTTATTACTGAGCCACTCATGTGCTCCAGTTGGGTGGAAAGCGTGAAAAACATTAGGGAGCATCCCCCTTATCCGATACCCTCTGTGGGAGTGGTCCTAATACACGAAAACAGGGTTTTACTGATAAGAAGAGCAAAAGATCCTGGACTTGGGGAGTGGAGCATCCCCGGTGGGGTTATAGAAGTAGGAGAAACAATCAAGGACGCTGCTGAGAGGGAGCTGAAGGAGGAGTGCAACCTGAAGTGTTCAATTCTGGGTATAGTTGGCGTTTCCGAGAGAATAGATAGGGACTCTAGGGGGATCAGGACACACTACATCATATTCGACTTACTCGCAGAGAACCCAACAGGAGATCTCACTCTATCAGAGGAAGAGGTAATGGAAGCGAAATGGGTCCCGAGGAAGAATCTAGGAAAATACCTTGATGAGGACACACTCACCATAGTGGAAAGGGGCTTCGAGAGGAAATTCCTACCGTTGTGAGAATCAAAAATTGTGCCCGGAGCCTCGGTAGGAGGTGGGGCCATGCCCTCGGGCACAATCCTGATTCAACTTAGGACTATTTAACTATTGCGAGAGATCTCAATACATTGGAATTATCATCATATTAAGAATGTAATCTGAAGGTGGCGGGCCCGCGGGGATTTGAACCCCGGACCAGCAGGTTAAGAGCCTGCCGCTCTGCCAGACTGAGCTACGGGCCCCCATTCTATCGGAGCAATATGACTTTTAAGCATTTCTATTAGACGTTATCGTCCAATTCGTCTTGTTCTATCAATGTTCAGACCTAAAGTAACCGAACTTGAGAGATAATACATAGATCAACGTAATAAATGGTTATTCGAATGAGTTAACATATCCTAGGAACAGGATCTCCAATTGGAGGAGGAATGACCCTCTTTCCTCCGACGACAGTCTCCATTACGACTCCCTTCACATCTGAAGAGACTTCTCCTATTATTTCTGCATTTTTCCCGTATTTGTTTTTTCTAATTTCCTCCAGTACACTGTCAGCCATTTCCTCTACTACTCCAATTATTATTTTTCCTTCGTTGCCTATTTCTAGAGGATCTATTCCCAATAGTTCGCAAGTCCCTTTTACTTCCTCCCTTATAGGCAAATTTTCCTCTTTTATCAGTATTCCTGTTTTACTTTTTTGAGACCACTCGTTCAGTACTCCTGCAACTCCTCCTCTTGTAGGGTCCTTCATGGCAACTATTCCTCCGATTTTCAGACATTTCTCCACTAAATTGTTGAGAGGCGCTACGTCACTCTCTATTCTGGATAGATCGTACCTCTCAGAGAGTATAGATGCCCCGTGATCTCCTATATTTCCAGATATTATGATCTTATCCCCAGGAGACAGGTTCGAGTCAAGGGGCCATTTGTAGACTCTTCCAGTGTACTCCTTCACTACCTGAAAGTTCCGATCTAGATATTCGCTTCTCTTCCCTATACCAGAGGTATTTACAATCAGGGAGTCAACTCCTCCCCTTTCCACTACTTTGGTATCTCCAGTTATGACAGGCACTTCAGCTTCAAGGCAGGTCTCCCTTACGCTCCTCATTACTCTGGACACGTCTTCAATGGAGAACCCCTCTTCTATCACCAAGGAAAGTGAGAGAGCAATTGGACTCGCGCCCATTACCGAGAGATCGTTCACTGTTCCCGATACTGAGAGTCTTCCTATGTCCCCCCCTGGGAAGAAGATGGGCTTCACCGTGTAGGAATCAGTGGTGAAGACTATTCCATCTATTATTCCGGAGTCTTCCATCTCATCTAAACCGACCTCACCAGAGCTCCACAGTTCTTTCAGGACGAACTCTCTCAGGAATTGAAACATTTTCTCTCCGCCAGCCCCGTGTTCCATTAGAATCTCCATCTCATCAACCCCCTTATTATGGACAGAGATGAAGGAGGAGTCAGTTCCTCCTTTAAACTTATTTCTGGCTCGAAATCAGAGAAGGGCACTTCTGGTTCAATACCTTTTTCTATTAGAGAGTCTATCTCGTTCATTAGTTCTTTCGACTTCCTTATTCTTTCGATTAGTTCGATTCCAGAGTCCTCTGGTATTAAGTTCATCTTGATTTTTTCTCTTATTAGGAGTTCCGCTCCATCATAGGTTGCCCTTACTATCTCGTCCCTAGACATCTTAGCTTCATAGTTCAGAGAGTATTTCCAGCTGTACTGCTTCAAGGCATAGCAATATCTCCTTAAGTCCTTCCATAGTATTTTGTATCCCACCCCTTTTTCGAAAGCCAAGCTTCCTGGATCCACATAGGGCGCCAATGGGGCTAGGAAGCAATCAACTTTTTTTGAGTCATCCTTCTTGTTGAACTCCTCCATGATTCTCCCAGCATACTTTGGAATCCCCATAGCTGAGAAGAAATCCTGTTTTGCCAATCCAATCATGAAATACAGATCTATTCTTCTAAAGGGAAGTTTTGAGGCCTTCTTTAGAAATCTCTCTAAGGAGTTGTTTGAATATCCTCTTCCTTGGAACTTCCTGACCTCTTGGTCTTGCGATTCCGGAGATATTTGAATATAGACCTCGGGAGAACAGGATGAAGCCTCTCTAAGAAATTCCTCCCCTGGAGGATAAAACACCTCAATTATAACAGGTATTTCCACACCTTCTTCTCTCATCAGAGAGAACAATCTCTTCCATCTCTTCCTTCCACCGATCTGCAGGTCACCAATCAGGAATATTGGGGCTTTTAGTATCGAGAAAGATTCTATCTCTCTCAAGATTACCTCGGGAGATTTCAGAACAGGACACTTTCTATTGCATATCAGGGAGTAGGAGAACTTCGATCCCCCGCAGGATATGCAGTTGTACTCACATCCCTTCATGGTGAGAGTTGCCCCAACGAAGTTCTTGGATCTATAGGGCATGTAGTCCTTGATTCTGAACAGAGCAGATTTGAATACCTCCTTGAAGTCTATGTAGTACTCATCTATTTCTCCCGGAACAAAACTGAGCGGATTCACCCTTGTTTTCCCGTTGATTCTGTAAGATAAATTGGGAATTTCTCCTAATTTTCTTTCATCTTCTTTGTTTTCCAGCAAAAGTTGAATTAGAGGCTCTGTCGTGTCACCCCTCAGGACGAAGTCCACGTCCCATAGTTCCATTATCTCCCTGTGGTAGTACGAGGAACTGAGTCCCCCCAAGAGGACATTCTTCTCCTGTTCCTTCAAAATGGAAGAGACTCTCATTACTCCATTTGCATGTACAAGCCAGTGAAAGTCTATACCGAAGAGATCTGCATCTATTTTCCTGAGACGCTTCTCTGGATTAAATTTCCTTTCTGTGAGCATTCTGTAGGCCAAATTCAATATCTTGACTTTGAATCCCCTCTTCCTTAGGTAAGAGAGAATAGACAGGAATCCAATTGGATACATTTCAAATATCTGGTTCGAGGGTATCACGTCGCTTATTGGACCAAATATCATGCCACCTTCTCTGAAATCCATTACGCTTGGAGTATGGATCAGAACCAAATCATACATTTCCGACCCTCAGATACTCCGAGGCTCATCACAGCTCAGAGCGCTCGCTAATCATCACCCTAGGAGACCCCTAGCTCCTTCATCTCCTCTATGTATTTTCTCCCTTTACCATTTGAGAAGTACTCCCTCGTTTCCCTTAATATTTTCGAGATGCTCCCTGCTATAGCACTCTTTAGGTCCGCCGGATGGACCCTCCTAGCTAGATATTCCCTTTTTAAATCGTTATATCTTTCGAACTTGAGTACCTCCCCTGTTTTATCGTTCACTATGGTCATCTCTCCCAGAATTGGAAATACAACGTATTCGGCAAGCTCTAAAATCGGATTTAGCTCAGTTTCTCCCATGGGGCAGTAAGCCTTATTTATCTTTCTTTTTATTTCTTCTGGCGAGTCATGGACGAAAATAGCACTTTCTGGTTTGGATTTAGACATTTTGACTTCTATTATTTCTCTTTCGAATTCATCTCTTCTTCCAGAAGCTTTGGCATCTGCTAGCACCCTCCTTTGTCTCTCCGTGATGTGCATACCCATTAACAGATGGTGATGAACTGCCAATGGCTTATATCCGAATTCCCTCTCTCCAATATCTATTGCTATGACGTGAGCCTTTCTCTGGTCCATTCCACCGTGAGCTAAGTTCACTCCCAGTGAGAATATGTCTGAAACCTGCATCGGAACATACAACAATTGAGAGAAGTCTAGCCTCTCTCCTTCCTTTCTACCCATTATTGTTATTGACCTTTTGACCCTAGAAAGAGTAGTTCTTCTCGAAATTTTTATTAGGTTTTCTAAATACTCTATTCCAAGTTTTTCGTACAGTTCTGACCCTAAAATGAACTCAGTCTTACTTGGATTACCTCCACTAACTTCTAAAACTTTTTCGAGAGCTTTTCTGAAGTATCCCCCAGCAATTTTTCTTATGGTATCTAGATCACCCCCCAGCTTTCTGTTTATCCATGAGTGATAATCCGCTAGGAATACTTTAGTCTTGATCCCAGCTTTTTGAAAATCCGAGACTTTCTTCATGCATATTAGTCCAGTGCCCAAGTGGACGAAGCCTGAGATTTCGAAACCTATATAATGTACGAGTTTTTCTCCTCTCTCTAGGTAGGAAAGTAGCCTCTCCTCCGTTAGCACTTCCTCTGTTGGTTTCTCCTTTATTAGCTTTAGAACATCCTCTGGTTGCATGTCTCCCGCTATCCTCGAGAGATATTTAAAACTTAGGTGTAGGGGTTCTGTTGAATCTTAGGGTGTTGCATTTGGTGTGGTAAAAATTAGGTTGATTTTTTATGAATTCCAAGCTTTTCCTGAGTAAATCCAACCACTTGTTGTTATCCAAGTTCAAGTCTATTTTCGCCTTCTCTGCTGGAGTTCTGTCATCCAACCACATATTCGGGCGAATGAAGTTGTAGTAAATCATGTATCCATTGATTATTGGGTATTCTCAATTTTAACCCTCTCATCACTTTCCCTCTATCTCTCAACTAAATTGTTGTTTAGCTGTCCTCTCCATCTAACATTGCTTATGTGCTTGCAACTCCTATGATGTCCCAGAATTCTTTGTTAAACGCTTTGCGATGACTCTTAAGCCATCTGTTATAATAAACTTTGACTTCTTCTTTCCAATTTGCTTTGCCATTCTAAATGCTCTTCTTGCATCTTCGATTTTTCTTTCCCTTGATATCACGCTTACAAGCTGAAACATCATCCCTTCATCTATGACATTCCAAAGCCATTTTCAATCATCAGCAATCTTAACCATCATTTCATCAGACTACAACGCATGACTTCACTTCGTAATTCCAGCGACAGTGAGAATAAACAATAAACCGATCTGAATATGAGGCAAGTCAAAAAGTACATGACGCCGGCTACTCTCACCATCGTTCGCTATGTATAACAGCATATTCGAATTCACTAGCACTTCGTCCGAGTTCCTCGCTTTGCTCAGAACTTCGTTTATCCACAAAACGTAGTATGCACTCGGCTTCAGACGCTGGGAATGAAAAGGATTAAAATTAGATAGAGGAAGACATAACCTATGAAGGGGATAAAAATGGTAAACTTTCAAGCAAAGATGTTCAATAAAAAAGCTTCCGACCCCAAAAACAAACCAGACCAGATTATAGAAGCTATTGCATTAAAGCCCGGTCAAAGTATTGCGGATATCGGTTCAGGAGGGGGTTATTTTTCTCTGCGATTTGCCAAGATAGTTGGAAAAGAAGGAAGAGTTTATGCAGTTGATACAAAACCAGAACTTTTAGAGTATGTCGAAAATAGTGCCAAAGAAAAAGGATTGGATAACATTATACCAATACTTGTATCGGGAGATAAATTAGAAGATTTACCTGAAAAAAGCCTGGATTTGATATTCATGCGTAATGTCACCCATCACATACCAAATCGAGTGGAGTATTTCAAGAGTCTAAAACGATTTTTAAAACCCGATGGGAGAATTGCCATCATTGAGTACAAAAAAGGTAAGATTTTCACTTTCCGTGGATTGTTTGGACACTACATTCCTAAGGAAACCATCATTCAAGAAATGGAGGAGGCAGGCTATTTGCTGGAAAAGGAATTCAATTTTTTACCAGAACAACATTTTACAATTTATGTAGTAAAAATGAGCTGAAAGTGCAATAATATACGTGAAAGGAGATACCAAAATGGAGAAAGACGAACTGCGAAGAATCGTCGTTGCTATGCTCTCGATAACGGTGACAATGAGCGTGATAATATGTCTTAACAAGCTATCGAAACCAGTTTTTGAGAAACCATACTGGATTAGCATTGTCGCATTATTACTCCTGTATTGGACAATTTTCATCAACTGGTATTCCAAACGTAAAAGAGAACGAGCATCACATCTCTTCGCGGACTCTTCGTATTGCTTCTCATTCCTCACCTCATCGGGAGTTAATGGTGATGCGTGGTCGCTCACCCAACCTTTAGCGCTTTGCATACCCACCAGAGTTATCGGAAACTACGATCTCACATAGAAAGATTTATAAAAAATAAATAAGTAAGGGAGCAATAAATCGCAAGGACGAAAGACAAAATTTTAACATCTGTCATCGTGATAGCACAAAGTAAATGTGGTGGTGAACGTGAACAAGAAATTGCTGACCACAATTCTCTGCGGAATAATACTGATCTCAGTCTTAGGAGCTTTTCTATTGAAAAGAGAGGCACATGAAGTAATACCAAAAGAGCTAAAGCAGGAGTATCTGAAATTCAAAGAAGAATACCTTGAAAAGAAAAATCAAGGCTATGACTTAAGAGAGGCCACTTGGTGGATTAAGGAGGCAAGAAAGGAATATATTGAGGGAAACTACGAGAGAGCAAAGGAATACCTTAAAAAAGCATTTTTGGCTTTAGAGAAAGCAGAGAAGATAGATTTTTCTCTGCCAGAAACTCCAGAAAGAGGCTGGAAGATTACAGAAAAACCTAATACTTTTATTGATAAAATTCCCACGGTAAAGGATTGGGTACCAATAGGAATTACGTACAATTTAGAAGAAGACAATCTTTTGAGATATATCCCAGGGTATCCTTGGCAGCAGAGCTGTTTCATCTTTGTTGCTATTGGTAAAAGCAAGGAAGGGGATACCCTATTTTATCAGGGAAGATTGCCATTTGAAGGCGGATTTGCTCCGAGAATAAACATCAACGGAAAGTATTTAAGAAACGTTCCAGTTTTTAAAGGAGGAATGTACTACTACGAGGATGGAATAGAAGGTTATCCTCATCCCACTGTTTTAGTTCATGGAACGAGGGGTTACAAAGAGATTTTATCTTACGATGAGGAGAATCAAATTTGGTATCACGCAATTTTACCTCCAGACGAGAACGGGCTAAAAATTAAGGTTAAAGCTAAAGCCTTAGGCACGCCTTTCTGGATGGGACCCCAAGAGGGACCTTACATCGTCCACGGAGCCTATAGCGGAACGAAGGACATCGATGTTTGGGGTGGTTTCTGGGTAGTTGGAAGGTTCGAAGGCGAAGTAAAACTTCCTCAACAAAAAGAAGAAAAGGAATTCTCTGGCTACTTTTTATTCGACAGAGCAACTCACATTGCCTACTATGCCCAGCAGGAATACCAAGGGGAGTATTGCAGAGAAGTAGCTTGTCCAGCAAGAGGTGGGGTTGTAGAGTTTTCCTGCTTGGCAATATTCCACGAGAATTTCACAATCACTCTTTGTGACTCAAACAATCCAACCCCAGTCGATTTTCCGAAATTTCAGCACCAGGGAAGAATAAATTACATCTTCGACGAAAGCTATCCCTTCAACGATTTCACCTTGAGAAGCTTCGGCGAAAAACTTCAGCCCTCAAGTTTCGAACTCAAAGGAAACTTCGAAGAAGGAAGCGTGAATTTGAAAGGAAAAGTAATTGAATACTGGCCCCCAAGGGGATGGGGAAGAGTAGAAGGAACCTGGTGGGATCCAGAGGGAAAGAGGACTTGGGGAAGAGCCTTCATTTCATGGGAAGGTGAAATAGAATTCAAAGGAAAATTGATAAAAGTAAAA
>Ga0164318_10008152_pt1 | contig 10183 bp, 7 predicted proteins | sample GuaBasSedimGuay9_FD_113734 | JGI IMG/M metagenome (GOLD analysis project Ga0164318, IMG submission 113734) | Subseafloor sediment microbial communities from Guaymas Basin, Gulf of California, Mexico - Guay9, Core 4571-4, 0-3 cm | ecosystem: Environmental > Aquatic > Marine > Hydrothermal vents >...
ACCTGATAACTGTCATTTCTCCAGTCCTCAAAACGGTAAAGAGCCCAGAGCAGCGGGATCAGAGAAAGGGTGATAATATAGATTCCGGAGATGGAGAGCAGCTCTGATAACATTCTCACCCCGAGAATGGGGATAAATGAGATAAGAAGCGGAAGTATCAGACGCCCGAGCAGCACCGCAGAGCTCTTACGGAACTGCATCCCTTCCTCCCGGGATTTTCCCTTTACCGTACCAGGGCCGGGCCCTTCAATTCTCAGCGGTACCACCGCACCGAGACCGCTTCCTTCAAGGCTTCTCCTCAAATCTTCTCTTTCCCGCCCCTTTACTCTCCGGGATTCACTTTTCTGAATATCCAGAATTTTACTGCGGAGAGCCTCGGGATTATTTACGCCCTGAAGAATCAAGACACCGTCAAGAGCTGAAGTTTTAACGATAAGGTTTCCCATTCGAAGTATGTGCCGGAGCACTCCGTTTTTTTCTGTTTCAACACCCTGAATCCGGTCTATGGGAACATGCCGGCTCTCAACTGTAAAATGCCCCCAGTCAAAAGTTCTGGAAGTAACGGCATCTGTTTCCACTCCATATTCCCGGGTGAGACGTTTTATCAGAAAAACCAACAGCCAGCCGGCATAGACCGCCGGGGATACAAGATACAGCATCCGCGGCAGAATCTCTGAAGATAAGGATGCTGTAAATAACAGGCCTGTAATCAGAACTGCTGGAATTAAACCGGCAAGCACAGGACGCAGCGAAGGCCTGATTCGCCTGCTCATCTTACCCGAGCCCGCCGGTAGGGGCAGTAAGTCGGGAAAGCCGGATAGCAGCCTGCCGTTGCTGTCCGTCAGAGGTGTCAAGGCTTTTCTGAATGTGGAAGACGATGTAAGGAATGTTAATAAAGCTTCTCTGGGCCAGCTGATCCACCGGGAATCCTCCACCGCAATAAGGGAGGAATCCAGAGGCGAGGGGGCGGCAAGGCGGTTTTCACCCCAGAGATCGCCAGGGAGCCAGCATTTTACACCCCCGGGTGTATCACTTTCCAGTCGGCCATCCAGCAGAAGTATCAATTCTTCTCCCGAGTCCCCCGGATAAAAAAGACAGGCGCCGGCTGCAGCCTCCCAGAGTTCCGAGGATTGCAGCAGCCTGTTTCTCCCTGAATCAGAGAGTCGGAAAAATACCGGGTGATCGGGCAGATTTTCAGGTTTCATCTCTACGACTATCGGCCTGACATGCCCCTTGAGTTAAATCTTGTAACCTTCCCGGCGACGCTTCCAGGCTCCTGTTAAAAGAACCCAGAGATCTGAAACCACAATTCCGCCCAGTATAAGTGCAGCTCCGATCATCTCTCTGGAGCTCATACCCGAATTGAAGGCCAACCAGCCGATTAATGCGGCAAAGACAGGTTCGAGAGCATAAATCAGTACAGCACGCAGAGGTGTAAGGCGTCTTTGAAACCAGTTCATCAGAGCCAGAGCCAGAACGCTGCCGAAAATAACCAGGTAAAACATCGCACCGGCAAGACGCCAGGTGGGTAGAAGCACTGGTTCTTCAACCAGAGGAACAAGTCCCAGGGCAAAAACACCGCAGAAAAGCATCTGTATCACCGTTAAAGCCGCAGGATGACTAACCTTTGAAGCTCTATCCAGCAGGACAATGTAGAAAGCGTATCCCAATGCACCGAGGAAGGAATAAAGATCTCCTTTATTTATCCCCCCATTAATAAAACCTCCTGAAATTGCATCGGTGATATAGGAAAGTCCCAGAAACACAACAACCAGCCCCAGCAGGTTGCCCCAATCAGGCCTTTTACCAAGGAGGAAAAACTGAAGGAAAGGAACAAAAAGAGCAAAAGAATAGGTGATAAAACCGGATCGGGCAACACTGGTATATTTCAAGCCGATTGTCTGCCCGGCATATCCGACAAGCATGGCAAAACCGATGGCCGCACCCCAGAGCCAGGCAACAGGCGTAAAAATATTTTTCGGACTGCCCCGCATAAGGAGGGGCCAGGATAATGCTGCAGCCAGAGTAAAACGCAGCCCTATCATCAGCATGGGAGAAATATCTGCAAGAGCGCTCTTGATTACAGCAAAGGTTCCACCCCAGATAAGAGTGGTAAGAACAAGAAGGCTTTCCGCCCGGACATCACGCTTCATGAGTGCCAAGATACAGCAGTTTCATACGGGAAAACCAGTCCCTTCAACCGAACTACAATTCCGGTTCTTTCAGAGATAGAGGTTTATCCAGAATTACAGACCAGAGCATACCCTGAGCCAATGGTGAGAGTTCTTTAATAGAATCCAAAACATAAACCCCTTCCCCGGAAGCCTCCATATCGGTATCCGTGCTGACAAAATCTTTTACCTGCCTTCTGTTCTGTTCAGCAGCCTGTACCGGCTTCGGTGCCGGTTTCGGCTTCGGCCCGGGCATCGGTCCGGGGGCGGCCTTAACCGATTCCCGAGCCAGTTTCGGCTCCGTCTGTTCTGCCGGTACAGCCTGTTTCTCTTTATCTTTTTTCAGCTTGTCTTTTCTTCTGGAAATAAGCCTGAGAATCCAGAGAGCGGCAAAGAAAAAAGGAAGAAGACTGAACAGGCTTTCAACGATTCTGCTCACAATTATTCGTTCGTCTTCCCGGGTTTTGTCTGATCCCCGAGGCTCTTTCTCATATCTGTATCAGCCTGAAGGTTCCTCAACTTGTAATAATCCATAATACCCAGATTACCGTCTCTGAAGGACTGGGCAATCGCCTGGGGAATTTCCGCTTCAGCCAGAACAACCTTGGCCCGGTTCTCCTGGACTTCTGCCAGCATCTCCTGCTCTCTGGCCCTGGCAGCGGCACGGCGCTGCTCAGCTTCAGCCTGGAAGCGCCGGAGATCGGCTTCAGCCTGATCGGCCTGAAGCTTGGCCCCGATGTTGGAGCCGACATCAATATCGGCGATATCAATGGAGAGAATCTCGAAAGCCGTTCCGGCATCCAATCCCTTATCCAGAACTCGTTTAGAGATATTATCCGGATTTTCCAGAACATCCTTGTAGGTTTGAGCAGAGCCGATTGTAGTAACAATACCCTCACCCACTCTGGCGATAATGGTTTCTTCTGATGCACCGCCGATCAGGGCGTCTATATTCACCCGGACGGTTACCCGGGCTTTGGCTTTAAGCTGTATTCCGTCCTTGGCCACCGCATCGATTGTAAGCTTCCCGGTTTCGGGATTGGGGCAGTCTATCACCTTGGGATTGACGCTGGTTTTCACCGCGTCCAGAACATCCCGTCCGGCCAGATCTATTGCCGCTGCTCTTTCAAAGGGGAGTTCAATTCCAGCTTTTGCCGCAGCTACCAAAGCCCGGGATACCCGGACCACATCTCCCCCGGTAAGAAAGTGAGTTTCCAGCAGGTCGGTATGGATGGGCATCCCGCCCTTTACCAGCATAATCCGGCTGTCGACAATAGTTTTTGTACTAACCCTCCGGATCCACATACCAACCAGACGGCCCAGTCCAACCTTCGCACCTGACACTATAGCCCGGAGCCAGAGGCCGAAAAACTTGAGCAGTATGATGACAAAGAAAATCGCAATAACCGCGACAACTGCATAAAGAATGAAAACTAAAATTCCCATTATTCCTCCCTGGCGGAAACAACGACTTTAACGCCGTCAATCCGCAGCACAACAACCTGTGTGCCTTTATCGTAATATTCGCCGTCGGTTTCAGCGACAACGGTCCGATTCTCAATTTTCACCTTTCCCACAGGTCGCAGATCTGTAATTGCAGTTCCGATACTGCCCGGGGGAAATGGCTCAGAAACTTTATCACTTGAGGTCTCCGGAGCAGCTCCGGATATTTTTTCACCTTTCCGGTGCTTGTTTTTCCCGGCATATCCGGGGTCCCCCTGTCCGTGAAGTACAAGGCGGTCGAAAAGCCCCGCCCGGGGTAATGCAGCCATAATAACTCCTATCGAGAAAATACCACCAATAATACTGATTCCCACAATGCCGATATTGCGCCAGGCAATAGTCCACTGCCAGTCAAACTCCGGCCAGTAGAAATCCTGCTGACTGAAAACAAACGACCCCAGAATAAGCAGGAATCCGGCAATGCCGGCAATGCCGAAACCGGGAATAATAAAAATTTCAAGAAGCAGCAGAACAACACCGGTTACAAACATCAGAATCTCAGCCGGGCCGAGGTTTCCAATCAGCCCGCTGATGCCGAAAACAACTGCAAAACAGACAAGGGCGATGGTACCGGGAATGCCGAACCCGGGGCTGGTGATTTCCAGATACAGGGCTACCAGCCCCGCGAGTATAAGAATACTGGTTACAGCCCCGCTGGTAAGAAAAGTAATCAGGGAATCTGCCCGGCTTTTTTCCAGTACCACCGTGTCTTCCAGGGTGAAACCGAAAGATGCGATCAGCTCTTCTCTGGTGGAAACAGTACCTGAAGAAACCCCGTATTTCTCCATCTCTCCCGCGGTGAGGGTGAGGAGTTTTCCTGAGTCACAAACAGTTTTTCCAAGTTCAAATTCTTCACCTTTTCGTTCCATTTCCTCAATATCTGCTGCCGTTGCCAGAGAGACAACGTCGTTTACATATACTTCTTTCAGAACAACATCCATATCAACCATGGCCAGAGCCACGGCAACCGGATAACCGTTCTTTTCGGCCAGGGCTGCAATCTGTCCACGAACGGCGCTGACGGTCTTCTCCCCGGCAGCCTCCATACCCTCAGCGGTCTGATATACCGGGGCGGCGGCGCCCATGGACGTTCCGGGAGTCATCCAGATTTCAGAAGCGGAAAAGGCCATCAGGGCTCCTGCAGACCAGCTTACCCCCCGGCCGCCGTTGTCCGCCGGAACATAAGCTACTGTTCGAGCCCAGCTTGCCGCTCCGATCTTACTGGCAATCTCCAGAGCTGTATCAACCCGGCCGCCGAAGGTATCAATTTCAATGATAATAAGCTCGGCTTCGGCCTTTTTAGCCGTTTCCAGAGACCGGCCGAGAAAAACACCGAGGTAGCGGTCCACATCCTCACGGAGGGGAATAACATAAACTTCTGCCGGGATAACTTCATCTGACGAAGCGGCGGCCGGAAGGAATGAGGCAGAGTATAAGAGAAGTAAAAGAACTACCGGAAGAAAAACTCCGGCTCGAAATCTCTCTGTGATTCTCATAGATTCAGCATGAGGTTCTCAGGGATAGAAGTCAACAGAAGTCAACCGAAAACAACAGAATGAGGGGAATCATATTTTCGGCAGATCGACAATCGCCTCTGAAACATTCATGGAATTATCACCGATGTGCTCCAGGTGCTTTACGATATCCAGAAATATCAGCTCTCCTTTCACATTCACCTCCTCATCCCTCTCAATGGTTCGCCGGGAACGCTTTCGGAGAGTATCCCGCATAGAGTCGATTCCCCGCTCCATATCGTTGGCAACTTCAATATCGTACTGGTCTATTTCACCATCCAGGTAATCCTGGTTGTACTTTATGAAATCCAGAACCTGTTCGGTGTATAACCGAATCTCATTATCGCCCTGTTCATGGAACTTCCATCCCTTGTCGTGAAGACGTTCCAGAAGCAGGCTGATACTGAAACTGCTGTCGGCTACAGATTCCAGTTCGTTGGTGATGCGATGCTGAGCGGCCACGGTTTTTGACTGTTCGTGCCCCAGGGTCTGCTGGGTACATTTGGTGAGATAACCTATAATCTGTTCCTGCATGTCATCTACACGCTGTTCTCTTAAAACCATTTCATCCTGGCCTTTTTCCAGTTCTTTATAGTCCCGGGCATTCCCCAAAACCATATTGAGCATGGTGTACGCCTCCCCGGCCATGGCGGCCAGATCGTGCCGTACGGTGATGAGATTGGAAGCAACCGAATCGGCAAGATGCCAGGGTACCACCTTAAGCTGGTAGGAGGCCTTCAGGGAACTTGAGCTATCCTCCTTCACCATTTTCTCCACCAGCGTGCTCATGGGACCGATAAAACCTACCAGCAGCAGAGTATTGAAGAGATTGAAGAGGGTGTGAAACATCGACAGGTGAAATGGAATATTCACCGGGTTAGCTGCTGAGCCTGGAACCACGGCATCCACCAGCCTGGTAAAAGGATTGAACACGGCCAGCATCCAGGCCACACCGATAAGATTGAAAAGCATATGGGCCCGGGCCGTCCGCTTCGCTGTGGCGTTCATCGGTATTGAGGCCAGATAGGCTGTAATGGTGGTACCGATATTTTCCCCGAGAATAACTGCCGCCGCTACCGGAAAATCTATCCATCCCTTGAAAGCCATCGTGATAGTGATGGTCATGGCAGCGGAAGAAGATTGCACAACAACGGTAAGCAGAGTACCAATCAGTACAAACAGCAATGTCGATGAAAAACCCATATCAGACCAGTTGGAAAGAAAGGCCAGCACTTCGGGGTTGTTCTTGATATCAGGAACCGCATCCTTCATGAAGCTCAGGCCCAGAAAAAGCAGTCCGAAACCTATGAGGATATCCGCTATCTCCCGGCGTTTGGACCGGCCGCTGAAATAAAAAGGAATGGCAATGGCGATGGCGGGAAGGGCCACATCAGCGATGTGAAATTTGAAACCCAGAGCTGAAACAATCCAGGCGGTAAGGGTGGTACCTATATTCGCCCCCATAATCACACCCAGGGACTGTTTCACAGTAATCAGACCGGCATTCACCAGGCTGACAAGAAGAACCGTTGTTGCTGAAGATGACTGAATAACGGAGGTGACACCCACACCGGTTAAAACACCGGCAAAACGGTTTTCCGTCATGGTGTGGAGTACGGACTTCAGACGGTTTCCCGCCCTGTTCTGAATCCCGTCGCTCATAATTCGCATTCCCACAAGAAACACACCGATGCCGCCGATCAGATTCAAAAGCTGGAAAAATCCTTTCATTCATCTTTTCTAACAAATAAACGGAGATTAATCGAGTCCAGGGTGAAAATGGTTTACCCGGAAGCACCGGAACGTATAATCTGAACACAGGGTGGTTAACTGATGTTTTTCCGCAAACTCGAATCAGATCTGAGAGACGGCCCAAGGGTGTGTGTTGCCGTTGCCGGCGCCGCCGGTGAAGAAATATTCTCCTCTCTCAGACTCTCTGAAAAGCTGGGAATTACCGAAGCCCTGCTGGTTGGAGAGAAAAAAGCCGCCATGGAAGGTGCGGACCGTGCCGGAATGGAGTGCTTTTCCATACTTGAAGCAGAGGGTGATGAGGCTGCCGCCGAAAAAGCTGTAGAAGCAGTCAGGGATGGAACTGCAGACATCCTGATGAAGGGGAGAGTCTCCACTGCGGTTCTCTTAAAAGCCGTCCTTTCGGATAAAACCGTATTCTCCAGAGGGAAGCTCCTCTCCCATCTGGCCGTTCTGGAAGCTCCTGACGGGCACATACTCGGTATAACCGACGGGGGTATGAACATCAGCCCGGATGTGGATCAGAAGAGGGTAATTCTGGAATCCGCCGTTGAAGCCTTCAGAGCCCTGGGTATTTCATTACCCAAAGTAGCGGTTCTGGCCGCCATGGAAAAGGAGAACCCGAAAATCCCCGAATCCATAGATGCCGGGAAACTCAGCCGTCTCCAGGACAGCGGGGAAATATCAGACTGCATCGTTGAAGGACCCATGGCCCTGGATCTGGCGGTAACTCCCGAGGCCTGCAGACTGAAAAACTACAAAGGAAAAATTCAAGGGGATGCCAACATACTTCTGGCACCGGATATCTCAGCGGGAAACATACTGGCCAAATCTCTGGTGCACCTGGGAGGATGGAGAGGCGGCGGACTTGTAGTGGGAGCGGGCCGGCCCATCGTTTTACTCTCCCGGAGCGATACCGCCGAGGAGAAGTACAACTCCATACTTCTGGCCATCGCCCTGTACCGGAAACCCCAACCCCTTAGCAGCAGTCTGATTTCTCAACACCCCATATAATTCCCTGGATACAAGACTTGCTGTGGCTCTCAGAGAAACCGATCAGAACCATCAGGTGGTTACCCGGGACAATGTTTGTATTGGATGATGACCTCTATCGCACATCCATTCAGATTATCGATACAGAAACAGGGGTTGAACCAGGCGGCAGTTCCTGGGATTTCTGGTTTGATTCATAGACTGCCAAAAGCTCATTCTGTTAAAACAAATTCCAGAATCTGCCTTATTTCAATTCCCCTGGGAGTATCTTTCACCATTCTGGAATCTGTCTTGAATAACAAATAGTATTTATCACCCTTTAATTCCTGGTCCGACCGGTATTTTCTAAGATTCAAAAGACTGCGGAACTCCCTTTTTTCATTTTCATCATTCAAATCTACGCATACCTGATAGCAGTAGTAATTCCTTCCGAATGTAACAACAAAATCAACCTCATGCCCTTTTTCATCTCTCAGAAAGAAAACTGCTGATCCACTGTATTTCTCAATCAGATTATTATAGACAATATTTTCAAGTTTTCGAGATTCCAGACAGAGATGGGTAAATAGATTATCAGAGAGATAGTATTTTTTTTGCGTCTGAAAGATTTTTTTTGTTTTCCATTGGTACTTATCAATTCGCCCAAGTAGAAATACGCTGCTGAGATGCGAAAGGAAAAGACTGACTGTTTTATCAGTAATTCCAATAACATTGCCAAGCTTGGCAGCACTGACAATCGATCCGGGGTTTCTCGTAATGTAAAGAAACAGGTTTTGCATCAAATCCGATTTCTGTATTCGATACCGGTTGATAATATCCTTCAGTATAATTTTTTCAATAAGTGACTGGCGGTAGATGGCTTTCTGACTATCAGGAAGCAAAAAGGTTTCGCAGAATCCTCCATATTCAAGATACGTATCAAACAGCTGACTGATTTCTATTTTTCTCTCATTGATGGAAAACAGGTCCAAATGATTGTATTCATGAAAATCAAGGAACTCTTTAAAGGTAAAAGGCTGGAGCGTATACTCCAGTACCCTGCCTCCGAGAACCGTACTGAACTCACTGGATAAAAGATGACTATTCGACCCGGTAACATATATATCGTCACCCTCTGAATCATACACAGTTCTTACAAACTTTTCCCAGGCAGGTATATTCTGTATTTCATCAAAGAACAGATAACGATTATACCCGGGGTTGGATTTCAGCTTGAATATGTCATATAAATTTCTAAGAGATTCCAGTGTCAGACTGCCGTTGAGTCTGTCATTCTCAAAGTTAATAAAAAGTATGTTCTGTTTGGGAATTTCACCGGATATTTTCTGATATATTCTTTTTAGAATAAAGGATTTTCCCGACCGCCGTATTCCTGTAATCACCTTTACCGGTTTTTTCACCAGATGATTTTCCAAAAAAACTGTTTCCAGCTTTCTAATGACTACATTCTGAGTTTGATAAGTTGCACTTTCCTGAATGATTGTAACAATTTCACTGTAACTCAGCATGCTGAAAGGGTATCCCCAAAAACCATATGTGTCAATTTCTCGGAATGCTTTCCGGGAAATTGAGGGAATTCTCAGAATGTACTCCGGGAATATGCTGCTCTCAGTAGCTGTACCGCGCCCCGATCGTGATATTCACCCCGTTGAACTCGTAATCTTTCCACTCATCAGGCCAGGCTCCGGAGCGGTCGTATGCGAACAGAGACTGCTCATCCCCGGCATTCACCACAACGATGCCCAGCAGGGTAAATCCCTGAAACACATACCAGCCGAAGGTGGTGGTTATCTGGGCCGAGGCATCCACCGGCGAGACAACCGACTGCAGCCTGGTAAACCAGGTGGACCGGAGCATCCACGAAACCTCCGGATAAATCATTATTCCGTAATATCCGGCATCCCCGTCAATCATCTCCTGATAACCCCGGGCACTCCAGTTCTGCCAGGGCATCAGCAGAGCTTCAAGTCGCAGGGTAAGGGTACTGTCATACCCGGTCTGCAGCTGATGAAAAGCCCCGAAACTGAAGTTCACCGTTTTACTCACCTCATCCCAGCTGTCCCTGTTCACCCCGGCATTTCCATCCAGTCCGGCTGCCAGAGAAACCCCGCCGTAAATATCCACCCCGGCAAATCCGTGAAAAGAAAAATAGGGCCGGCTTCCCAGGAGATCGGTTCCCACCTTGGCATCCCCTTTGTAGAGGTAGCCCGTCTCCAGCTGCCAGCCTCCTGCCTTGGCCACAAAGCGTGCCCC
>Ga0164318_10008154_pt1 | contig 10183 bp, 7 predicted proteins | sample GuaBasSedimGuay9_FD_113734 | JGI IMG/M metagenome (GOLD analysis project Ga0164318, IMG submission 113734) | Subseafloor sediment microbial communities from Guaymas Basin, Gulf of California, Mexico - Guay9, Core 4571-4, 0-3 cm | ecosystem: Environmental > Aquatic > Marine > Hydrothermal vents >...
CGGCTTTTGCTCTTTTAAAAACGCAATCACCTTCATCAATTCATCTTCAGAAATATATGCACCGTGGAGTCGCTGGAGTTTTGCGGTTCCCGGGGGCAAAAACAGCATATCGCCATTTCCGAGAAGCGCTTCAGCACCATTGGCATCAATAATGGTTCTGGAATCAATTTTTGACGAGACCTGAAAAGACAGTCGGGTCGGAAAATTGGCTTTAATCACACCGGTCAGAACATCCACTGACGGTCGCTGAGTGGCAATAATCAGGTGGATACCAGAGGCCCGGGCCATCTGCGCCAGGCGGGTTAACCCCACTTCCACATCCCGGGAACCGACCATCATCAAATCCGCCAGTTCATCAATAATAATCACGATATACGGAAGCTTTTCCTTAACGGGTGTTTCATCATCCGGTTTTGGTTCTTCAGCTTCTTTTTCAACTTTACGGTTATATTGACGAATATTTCGCACCCGGCTTTCAGACAATAACTTGTACCGCCGTTCCATCTCCCGGACGGCCCAAAATAATGCATTGGTTGCCTTTTTCATGTCCGTGACAACCGGCGTAATCAAATGCGGAATACCATTATAAACAGACAGCTCGATCCGTTTGGGATCAATCATAATCATTTTAACGTCTTCAGGCATGGATTTGTATAGCAGACTGCAAATCATCGCATTTAAACCGACACTTTTACCGGTCCCTGTGGCACCGGCAATCAACAGATGGGGCATGTCTTCTAAATTCGCGACGACTGGATTACCCACGATATCCTTGCCCATGCCCAGCGTCAGTTTGGATTTGGATTTATGAAAAACCTGGGAAGTTACGATATCTTTAAAAACAACCATTTCCCGTTGTGTATTCGGCACTTCAATCCCGATAACCGCCCGGCCGGGAATCGGCGCAATAATACGAATACTCATGGCCCGGAGCGCTAACGCCAGATCATCTGACAGGTTTACCACTTTATGAATCTTAATGCCCGGTGCGGGTTTGAACTCAAATCGGGTAACCACCGGCCCGGGAACAACGGTTTCAACTTTTCCCCTGACACCAAAATCGTCAAGCTTCTTTTCTAAAAGCTTTGATAAAAACTTTAGATTCTCATGATCCACGGCATCGATCGGTACCTCCATATCCTTTAAAAAATCGATTGAGGGGAGCTTAATGCCGGTATCAAACCGCATGGACTCAAAAACCTGCTGTTTGGGTACCGGTACCGACCGAAGGGGCCTGGGAGGCAGCGTCTCTTTTATTAGAATTTCATTTTCTGCATGATCTTTATTCCTTTTAAAAGGCAGCGTAACTTTTCTATCCGAATCTTCCTTTTTGCGGTTCAAAACATTAATTTTCTTTTTCTTAACCGGCTTTAATTGGATCATTCCTTTTTTTATCGTCTCAAAAGAATAAGAATATATATTTTTTACTTGTCCGCCGATCACAAGACTTAATTTCCCAAAATTTCGAATGGTGGCAACCACTGAAATACCGGTCGACAATATAAAGCCAATCAGCAGAAAAAAAGATAAAATAACCATTCCACCGGTCCAGTTGGAATATTTGAGTAAAAACGACTTAATGGGAAAACCGAGCATTCCGCCCGCCGTAAAGTCATTGCCGAAGAGAATATAGGTTTCCTGAAAAAATGACAGCAGACTCCCGAAGGAAACAGTTAAAATAATCCCTCCGGATGCGATTACGGAAAGTGCCTGCCCAGAGCGATTTTTGAAAAACTCAAGAAACCCAATAAAAAACAGAACCGGTATTAAAAAAGCACCCACCCCGAATAATCCGATCAGAAAACCCGACAGGTGCGCACCAAAAAATCCAAAGAAATTTTCAATGTCGCCCGTATATCCGGCATGGTGGATTGACGGATCATCCGGACTGTATGAGACAAGACTGACCAGTGAAAAAACAACAATAAAAATCAATATGATGCTGACTATTTCTCTACGCATTTATTTATTACGCCTAAAAATAATTAATTTTAAATATAGTACCTGTTCACGTGGATACAACTGCTAATACACTCCCAACCGGTGAGCTGTAAGCATCCACAGGGTGCTGCAGATGTGAGGCGCCGATCGCATAGACGTACTTTTGTACTTCAAGTGCTCGGCAACAAAGCAGATGCAGTGCCCTGTGAATGCTTACAAACTCAGATCTCCATAATAAACGGCAGTATAACCGGTTTTCGCTTAATTGTAAAATTAAAATATTCTCTTAAACCGCGATGCAGTCTTTTGCGAAGCGCTTCAACCCGATCCGCCGGATCAAAAAGACTGATATCATCTATTATTTCCAGAATAACACATTTTGCATCTTCAAGGATATGACCGGTTTCATATTCAAATACAAATCCTTTTGAAGCAATCTCCGGGCCATAAACAATAAATCCGGTTGATTCGTCCAAAACAATGGTGACCACCACCAGGCCGTCTTCGGAAAGAAGCCGTCTTTCCTTTAAAACCAATCTGCCTACGTCACCAATGCCTTTGCCGTCCACGAGAATCCGGCCGGTAAAAATTTCTCCATTGGTCCTCCCCCCGTTTTCATCAAACTCGATAACCTGACCATTTTCTGCCAGCAGGACCTGGTCTTTGGGGATGCCGACTTCTTCCGCCAATTGCGCGTGATGAAATAAATGACGGTACTCACCATGAATGGGAATAAAATAATCCGGCATGGTCAGGTTAATCATTTCTTTCAGTTCATCCCGAAATGCATGCCCGGAGACATGGATGTCAGATATTTTCTCATAAATAACATCTGCCCCTTTCCTGAAAAGATTATTAATAATTTTGGCAATCGCCTTTTCATTACCCGGTATAAATTTGGAAGACAGGATAACGGTGTCTCCTTTTTCAACTTTTATCTGTTTGTGCATTCCGGTTGACATCCGGGCCAACGCGGACATGGGCTCTCCCTGACTGCCGGTTGTTAAAATCAGAATCTCATTCAAAGGATATTGTTCTATCTGATCGACATCAATCGCCATATCATCCGGAATGTGCAGCATATTCAGCCCAATCGCTGTTTTCACACTCGACTCGATGCTTCGGCCATTAAAAATGATTTTGCGTTTACCGGATTTAATAATATTAACGACCTGCTGAATTCTGGCAATATTTGACGCAAACAGGGCGACAATCACCCGACCCTTACTTTTTGAAATAATTTTCCGGAGTGTTTCTCCGACCACTTCATCGGAGATTGTCCGTCCGTCTTTCTCCACATTTGTCGAATCAGACAAAAGCGCAAGCACCCCTTCTTCACCGAGTCGTTCAAATGTATCAATGTCGGTCATCATCCCCGGTATCTCTGTTTCCGACAATTTAAAATCACCGGTATGAACAATCTTCCCGACCGGCGTCGTGATGGCGATCCCGACTCCGTCTACAACGCTGTGATTGACCCGGATAAATTCAAACTCAAACGGGGGTATCCGCAATTTTTCTTTTGGTGATATTTCATTCAGACTGGCAACAGACAAAATCGCATGATCATCCAGCTTTCGCTGAAGCATACCAATCGTAAACCCGGTTGCATAAACCGGAATATTGACTATTTTGAGCAGATACGGTAATGCACCAATATGATCTTCATGGGCATGCGTCAGGATAATGCCGGCGACTTTGTCCTCATTGATACGGATATAATTCATATCCGGAATGACATAATCCACCCCCAGCATGTAATCTTCCGGAAACATCAGACCCGCATCAATGATGACAATCGTGTCGCCATATTCAAAGGCCATCATATTCAGGCCGATTTCCCCAAGTCCCCCAAGAGGAATAATTTTAAGCATAATCTTGACTTATTTAAGGTTGCGTTTAATAAATTTACAAACCGCTCAGATAATTATCTCAAGGCTTTCAAAAATTGTATCAACAAAACGGATCAGCCAGAGGCACTGATCGTTTGTCGCATATTGAATACAATCACATCGGATGCTGTTTTTTGTTCGAACCAGCAATTCAGCAACAAATGATGTTGGGGTTAACTGAATTGTAAAATAAAAGGGGCGGCATTTGACGTGCGATAGCTGTATGGGGTCATAAAGTCCAGGATCTACAGATATCCAATAAATATCTCCCATATCGGCCGGACCAAAATGTTCATCCATATACGCTTTGATCCTGCTATGATCCCCTGGTCTTAATTCATCAATAACATATTGTTTCATCAGTCAATATATACCATATCGATTCATATATGAAAGAGACGCCCGGATGAGCCTCTCACGGACGCTGCTCTCAGGTCACCGCATTGAAAATTCAATCAAATGAAATACCGCAAAAACCATCTGTTTTAGTATCACTGCGCATCACCCAATGACAAGGATTAAGAACAGAAAACAAATTTTACGAAGCCATCAAATTTTTTAATAATGCGGCCCTGACAATCTTCATTCATCGGAAAAAAAAACAGGTAAATTTTCTGATTCATTAAACGTGACCTTTTGCCAGGGTGAGACCAGTGACATGTTTGGATTTTCACGTAATTCACGTTCAAGGGATCGTGACACCTGCAGGTATTTTAAGGCGGCTGTGCTTTTAATCCTGACGACTCTAAGATCATTATAATTTGCAACCCCTGTTGTCCGTATACACGCATCAAGACACATTCTGTCAGTCTCAAAATTGATAGGAATCGCTGCTTTTTCAGGAGAAATCGCAGTCATCGCATTCACATAGGTTTTCTCCTTATCTATCTGCGCCACCAGCCGGCGGGTCGTAACATCAGCAAGTCCGATACCGTTCGCGTTGCCGTCCGATCCGGGAGATAAATCCCTGACAAATATTCGCTTGATATTCGGTGACATTTTTATATCACCGACAACATCCCGATGCCGCCCGGTAATGTTTGAATCCATACCAATACCGGAAATATCTTTTCCAAAATGATCAATGATCAATATATCAAGAAAATCAAACGGAATTCTTCCCATCATGTTCAACGCTTTTTTTAACAAAATTTTTTCCCGACCGATCAATTGATCCGGACCAATCGTTTCAACATGCGCCAGATTACTATACCCATCCTCTATCAGGGCAATTCCAAAAAGCAGCTTCAATTTTTTTAGCAAAATTTCCGCAGCACTCTCTATAATGCCAAAGGTATGATCTACGGCAAAACGATGAAATTCGGATGCGCCCTGGTCTTTTCCAAGACCGATGGTCATCATTTTACAAAGACCGCTTTCAATATCGGCTTTAAATTTTGTATGGGGTTTGACACGGTTTATAATAACCAAATAATCGGCAGAAAGAGCCGCCTTTGAGACAAAAATTTTTAAACCGGAAGGATGTGTGGCAACCCATTGGGTTTCCATATTCGCCACAATGGCAACCTTCATCTTATCTTCAGTGATTCCGTATTTTGCCAGCACATCCCGTTGCCCGGCGGCCGTGGCGCCTCCGTGGCTCCCCATAGCCGGAACAATAAACGGCTTAAAACCGCTTTGTTCAAGAAAGCGAAGGCATTGGTCAACAACGATATGCAAATTGTCAATATTGCGGCTGCCAACGGCAACCGCAACGGTTTTACCGTTTTGGGACCCAAGGGACTGGAAATCATGAGATAAAGGATTCAGGGATGTCCGGACGGCTTCAGAAACATTTTGAATCCCGGACATAAAAACCGTTTGCCGGATAAAAGCCATCTCTGGGAATGTAAACGGCAGGTGATTATTCATAATAAACTTAAAGGGGGGATAAAAGGTGTAATGTTATAACAGGATATGTTATACGCAAAAAGATGCGGGAGAAAAAGGTCGGCTTCCCCGAGTTGCACATAAAGCAACTCCCGGGGAAGCCAAAAAATCATTTAAAATATTAAGTTTCCTCAACAGTGATTGCGTTTGCCTCACATACTTCAATACAGCTTTCGCAACCAAGGCATTCTTCCGCATTAACCGGAACGGATTTACCATCCTGCATTTCAAAAACCTCAACCGGACATACATCTACACACTCTTCACAGCCTTCACATTTTTCAGCGTCTACAACAGGATTAAAAGCCATCTTAAATTTCTCCTTTTTTAAATATTTTATACATCAACAATATATCATCTTCCATATTCATATATATATAAAAAATTTTCCTAACATTAATTATAAAAACGAGTCAAGAATTCTTATACTTTTTTATTAAGGAAGTGGAAAAAATCAATATACCAAAATTGCGCAGAATTTTTGGAAACTCCCTTATATCTCAAAAAATCCGATCAACAAATTTAACCAGCTGCTTTCATGTTGTTTTAACACTATTTTATCCTTTAAAAAAAAGTTACAAACATCAACCGGATCAGCTTCAGGCAAAAGATATAGCTTAAAATTTAATTTTTGATCCACCTTACAATTAAAATCAGGCAGACTCATCTGATCCGGGCCGAACCATGGGGTCATGGCCAGATGCGTCAAACAGTGCTCTAATTCTCTTTTGACTGTCTCCGGCTGTTCACAGGAAATCCCTTTAACAGAAAATATCATTTCCAGATTTGTTATATGATCTGCCATCTCAGCCATCACCGCCGGACTGTTTGTTACAAAAAATGCAGATTCATGCACCGCATTTTTCATCAACTGAAACCAGGCATCCATGCGCGAGCCGGTCATATACATACCATAATCATTTTTAAACAGACTTTTTCCCGACGGGTCAAATTTTTTTTCCTCACCGGTCATATGGGCAAACAGAACCCGTTCATCATCTATTGACGATGCCAGCTCCTGATCAATCTCATTTTGTTGCAAATCCAGCTCCTGTGCCACTAAAAGAAACAGCCGTGACAAAAAAACAGGGTCCGGATCAAAGGAATCATTTTCCTGATCTTTTAAAATATCCGTTCGAATCTGTGAGGTAAACGTTTGACTGGAAAAACCATTTTTAAAAATATCTTTTAACGAGGCTTCATCACCCTGATGGAGACGTCCCCATTGGATGAATTCTTTTAAGCAATTGTTCAAACGGTCTTCATCTTCAATATACGGAACATAGGTGTCAATGTAGCCATTTTCCGCTAATCGGCAAAGTACTTTGGGCTGATTATTCAAAACCGGCTGCAAAACAATTATCCGGCCTAAAAACTGACTCAAGGGGGTTGCAATGGTTTCCGGGATATATGTAAATGGAAAATAAATCGGTTTCATGATTTTATCTCTATATTTTTAAGTCCTGGACATCGATCCCCAGCGCCCGCAACGCATCTCTTATCTGGTCTGCTTTTTCAAAATCACCGGCATTTCTGGCAGCCGTTCTTTGCTCCATCAGATCCAGAAGGCCAGGGTCCACTTTTTTTGATTTAAAATCAAAAATTTTTATCACATCATCAACACTTGCAAAGGCACTTAACAAAATAGCTGCATTGTCAGAATTTATCTTCCGGTCTTTAATCAATATGTTAATTTTTTTAATGATATTAAAAATATCCACCAAGGCGCGAGGGAAATTTAAATCATCGTCCATGGCGGAAATAAATCCCTGTTTAATATCATAAACCAACTGATCAATATCCGGATATTCGTTTCCGCCGTGAATATCCATTAACGAATGGATACAGGAATCAATTCGTTTTAAAGATCTCCGGGTTTGTATTAACAGCCGGGTTTTAGAAAATGTGAGCGGCTTACGGTAATGATTAGAAATCAGCCAAAAACGGACTTCTCTGGGTGTAAACCCCTCTTTAATGAGTTCATCTAAGGTGGGCTGGGTTTGTTTTTCATCTTCCGTGTTTTTATCTTCTAATAAAACACGCTCACAATGAATCCAGTACTTTGCTAAGGGTTTTCCGGTGACCGCCTTTGCAATGGCAAGTTCATTCTCATGATGCGGAAAAACAAGTTCCCGGCTGCTGGTGTGAATATCATACGATTCCCCCAAGTATTTCATGGACATGGCCGCACACTGGATGTGCCATGACGGACGGACATTCCCCCACTCAGTTTTTACATAAATACCCCGTTTTAACTCAGAAAGCCGGGCACGCTTCATTAATGTAAAATCCCTTGGATTATTCTTTTCATATTCATCTAAGTCAACAGTGGCACCGAGTTTGATTTTATTTAAGTCAATGCCGGACAATTTTCCATATTCAGGAAAACCGCCAATATTAAAATACAGGGACCGCAATTTTTCATAGGCAATGCCCTTTTCCATCATTTTTTTGGCAAGCGCGACCATGTCATCAATATGTTCACTGGCCCTTGGATATTTTTCCGCCGATTTAACCCTCAACCGTTTTAAATCTTTTTTAAACAGATCAATATATTTTTGTGTAAAATCCGAAAGCGGCTCTCCGGCTGCTTCAGACCCCTGAATGGTCTTATCGTCAAAATCCGTGATATTCATAATATGCGTCACTAAATATCCGCGAAACTCTAAATAACGGCATAAAATATCAGAAAACACAAATCGCCGGCATTCTTCAATGTGCATCCGGGCATCCGCCGTGGGACCGCAGGAGTAAATCGACACTTTCCCTGGATGAATCGGTTCAAACGGCTCTTTGGTCCGGCTTAAGGTATTAAACAGATGAAGGTCCACTTTCTTTTTTACGGCAAACAACGGTGTGCTCAAATATCTTTCACCACTATCCGGAAAGATCACCACAATAATCCCTTCCGTCATTTCTGCTGCTTTTTTTGCTGCAATCACCATAGCAGCGCCACTGCTCATACCGACAAAAAGACCTTCTTCTTTGCCAAGACGCCGGGTCATCTCAAACGCCTCTTCATCATCGATATTGATAATTTCATCAATAAGTCGTTTATCAAAAATCTCCGGACGGTAGGCTTCTTTTAAATTCTTTAATCCCTGAATTTTATGGCCAAGGTACGGCTCCACGCCGATAATTTTTATATCAGGATCAAACTCACGAAATCGTTTGGCAACCCCGATCACGGTTCCGGTGGTTCCTATGGTTGACACAAAAGCAGAAATCCGCCCATCTGTCTGTTGGATAATTTCTTCTGCAGTGCCGGAATAATGGGCCATCCAGTTTGCTTCATTATTGTATTGGTCGGTCATGAAATACCGGTCCGGATCTTCACGAACAATCCGGTAGACTTCTTCAATCGCCCCGTCGGTTCCCAGATGGCCGGGTGTTAATAAGATCTCCGCACCCCTGGCAACTAATATCTTTCGCCGCTCTATGCTGACCGCTTCAGACATGGCCAGCAGCAGTTTATACCCCTTTATCGCACAGACCATGGCCAAACCGATACCCGTATTGCCGCTGGTGGCCTCGATAACGATTTTATCGTGTGTCAGCGCACCTGATTTTTCGCCATTTTCGATCATGGACAGGGCCGGCCGGTCTTTGATAGAACCCCCGGGATTCACATATTCAATCTTTGCTAAAATTTTAACATCAGGATTTGGGTTTAAGCGCTTAATTTCAACCAAAGGCGTATTGCCAATGGCGTTTAAAATCGAATGATGCATTCAAATTTCCTCAGAGATATAAATAATTGGACTTTTTTTACGAAGCCATCATTTTTGCTTTTCTAAACATCTCCCCAGGTGCTCCAATATTTGTTCACTGACTTTTAACGGGTCCACAGAAGCATCCACCACCACAAATCGATCCGGCTCCTGCCGGGCAAGCGCCAGGTATCCGTTGCGAACACTTTCATGAAACTGAAGTTTCTCATTTTCAAACCGGGTTTCTGAATCAGACCTTAAACCGTTATTGATTTGCTTCCAGGCACGTTTAAGGCCTATTTCCGGATTGAGATCCAGTATAAACGTCATATCCGGCGAAAGACCTTCGAGTACCAAACGGTTGAGCTGCTGAATCAGAGAAATATCAATCCCTCTGGTAAGCCCTTGATATACTGTCGTTGAATCATAAAACCGGTCGCATATCACAATTTTACCGGATTCAATCATCGGGTTGATGAGTTCCTTAATATGCTGAATCCGATCTGCCGCATACAACAATAATTCTGTCATTGGATGAATATTAATATTTTCCGGGTCCAGCAAAATAGATCGAATTTTCTCTCCAAGCACGGTACCGCCGGGTTCTTTGGTTATTATATAATCCAGGCCGAACTTTTGAAGAAACGCTGCAATATAGTCAATCTGGGTTGTTTTTCCGGAACCTTCAATCCCCTCAAGTGTAATCAGCATCTAAAAAATCCATTATTAAAGAAAAATATCAACAGGTAC
>Ga0164318_10008155_pt1 | contig 10182 bp, 5 predicted proteins | sample GuaBasSedimGuay9_FD_113734 | JGI IMG/M metagenome (GOLD analysis project Ga0164318, IMG submission 113734) | Subseafloor sediment microbial communities from Guaymas Basin, Gulf of California, Mexico - Guay9, Core 4571-4, 0-3 cm | ecosystem: Environmental > Aquatic > Marine > Hydrothermal vents >...
ACTTTTCCAAACCATTATATGTCAAGAATTCTTTATTAATTTCAGAAAAAAAATTTAAGAAATTTATAATATGAATTATTATGAGAAATATGGTTCGGTAAAAAAGATGAATCGAATTAAATCTAGAAATTTAATTCAAAGATTTGAACGCAAAAAGTTTATTATTTATGAATATTATCCGTTTATAACAGTTGGATATTTAATTTTTATTTTTATTTCTTGGCTTTTTTATCCAGAATATTCGTCGATATATCCTATAAGTAATTTAGGTAATTGGTTTCTTAATCCAAGTCCAGGGTGGATATTTTTCTCATTTGGATCTTTCTGGGAAGGAACACTATTAATCCCATTTTATATATGTATTAGAAAAAAGTTAGATTCATTGAACAAAAATTCAGCATGGATGGGTACCACTGCGAATTTAATAGGTTCTATTGGGTTAATTGTGATTTCATTCTTTCCAAATATAATACAATTTCAAATCATTCACGAAACGGGTGCATTTCTTGCTTTTAGTGGTTTTTTTATGGGAAATATCTTTTATTATATTGCGTTATTAAAATTATTTAAAAAAGAGAGAAAATTTTCGCTCAAAATGTTTATCTTTGCTCTGGCAACTATTTTTATTCCAATATTAACAGGTATTTTTATATTTCAGTATTTTTATACTAATATACTTGGATGTTTAAATCCGTTATTTGAATGGATAATGTTTTTTCTTATAATATTTCAAGCTTTAGTGATTTATATTTTAATACCAGAAAAACCAGTTCAAAATATATGATTAAACAAAATATAATTTTAACTTTCAATAAGATTAATGAAATTTCTTTTTTAAAATTATTTTCGGCACCATTAATAATCTAGTAAAGAGCTTAATGTATCGCCAGAAGATTTTCGTTCGATTAAGATTGCATCTACGGGGCAAACCATTTCGCAAGCTAAGCAAAAAAAGCAGTCATTTTCATTTATAGGATCAACTTTTAATTTAGAAACTGGATTTCCAGGAGTTGGATATTTAACAAAAACATTAACAGTGCATACATTGATACATCTTAGACACCCATAACAGATATCTAAGTCCACTGCAACATTTGTACCATGAATTCCTAATTTATTAGGTGGCTCAATTTCGCCCCATACTGCATGTCCATTGTGATTATCTTTAATTGTTAAATTTTTTTTAAAATTCGGATCAATCGGCATTTAACTAAAATAAATATTTTATTAAATTAAATTTTTTTGTTAGAATTTTTAAGTAGTAATTTAATATATATTCATTCCTAATTTTAAACAGAAAATGAATAATATTTTTTAATAAAAAAATAGAAAAAAGGAAGTTTTAAATTATTTTTTCTCGATTATTAGTTTACTACCGCATTTAACACAGACACTACCGCCTGGAGGGATATCTGCACCACAATTTGCACATACATATTGTTTAGGAATCGGGATCGGCTTTATTTCAGAACTTGGCGTAGAAGATGCTGGTGTATTAGAAGATAACTTAGATTTTTTGATTTGTTTTTCTGGTTTTTTTAGTTGTTTTTTCTTTTTTTTACTTAAAAGTAAAGCAATTGGGAGCATGATTGCAATCCCAACTATTAGTCCAATTATTAATGACATATAATCAATAATACTGCTTGCTGGAGTAGGGATTATCGCAACCATTGAAGTTGATACTTTACTTTCATGACCAGCTTCATCTACCGCAATAATTGTATAACTATATGTCCCTGAAATTAATGGTCCATCAACATAAAAGTTAGTAGAATAATCAACCATAGATATCAATTGATTATTTCTAAAAATTTTATAGTATTGTATATCTGAGGAAGTAGAATAATCCCAAGTAAGATTTATTAAATTTCCAGAAAGTGAATAGTCTAAATTTGTAGGAGCTAGCGGAATTATATTGTCCACCCTAAACCTAATAGAAATTACATTGAAATGTCCAATGTTATCTAATATCTTAATCGTTAGGATATAGGTTCCATCAGGTATATGAGTTGAATTAGTGAAATTCCAGACATCAGAAATAGATAGAATTGTAGATGGATAATATGTCGATGCATTTCCACCTAATATTTGTGCTGTAGCAATACCCGAGCCATTTCCATCATCACTATAACCCGAAATAATAATTTGATTTCCTGACAATATATTTGATGTAGTACTAATTGAAATAGGATCATTATTATCAATAGTAATTTGTTGAGACATTATCTTTTTTTGTCCAACGATATCTAATAAAACCACTTTAACTGTATAGAAGTTATCTGAAATTTGTTTACTATTCCAATCTACCACCTGGGTAAACCCACCTGAAGGATCTGAAATTGAATCGATTAAATTAGTCCCGATATAAAACTCTATTAATATTGGATTAGTTTCAATCCAACTAGCTCGAATAGTTAAATAGCTGCAGAAATTAATATCTCCTTTACTTAAATAATGTCCATCCGAGTCAATGATTTCTAAATTTGTAATTACTGGGTATGTATTATCTAAATAAATAGAAACATTTGGAAAAATGTTAGATTTATCAGAATGATCTGTAGTATCATTTAATAGTATATAGAACTGCTTTTTGCCATTAAATGAATTTGAAACCCATGTAATGTTAAATTTATTTCCGATAAATGTGGTCGTAGAACTCAGAAGTATGTTATTTTGGTCGAACAGTTCTGCAATTGATGGATATATCTCATTATCAAATTGACAAATAAATGTCAATGTTCCATTAAAATATTTATCGCTATTATTATAATTATGCCCTGCCATATCAATAATATTTAGAATTTTAGTGCCATTAGGTGCAATATTATCGATATTTACATCAAATTTTTGTATAGTGGACATATTAGAATTACCAGCAATATCAATAACTTTTATTTTTAATTTAGCAAGTCCATTCAATCCTACAATGTTCCATTTTAAAGTAGCACGTGTAGTAGTCCCAGTATAATTAGTCCCTATAAGAGTTGAGCCATTATAGAACTCAACAGCATATATATTTTGTTCAAAGTATGACCCAAAAATTTGTATTTTATCTCTAAACTCCGAATCTCCCAATAAACTATCATGTGTTATAGTCCAATTGTCAGTAACTCTTGAAACTTCTACTATTGCAGGTGGCGTATTATCTATAAAGATAATGTATGTCGAAGATTGTGCAAGACTATTAGTAGAATCATTTGCATATATAACAAGATGGTATTCTCCATCATTTATTAGTCCTAAAGTGCTCCAATTTGCATTATAAATATCACCGACTTGGTGTATTAAAGTTACATTTTCAATATGTCCCGATTTATTTGAAATTTCACACCAAACTTTTGAAATACCATTGGGATCTGAAGCGGAGACATTGATCAATACTTTATCTTTATAGTAAAAACCATTTATTGGGGAATAAATTGGCTCTGAAATGTATGGGATATTTGAATCAATAAAAAAGCTTCGATTTAAAGTACGATTAATTCCATTACCTAATACATCATTGGCTAAAATTGAAATATTATATGCACCATCAGTATATAATTGGCCGGTAATATTTTCCCAAATACCAGTCCAAATATTTGTTAAACTTATTCTACTTAAAATAACAGTGGTATTATATGTTTCATTGGTAATATATGCCCAAACATCATATACTCCTGCAAGGTCCGTTATTAGCGTAGTGATTGTGAGGTTTGCGTGGTAAGCTTTATTTTTCTTTGGGGAATAAATTTCTTGAATATCCGGAACGGAATTATCGAAATACAATGAAATAAGTTGCGTATTTATATTTCCAATAGTATCATTAGCATATAGAGTTAAATTGTATAATCCATCAGAATATAATGAGGTATCAAATGTATCATTCATGTAGTATATATTTGAAGTATTGCGTAAAAAGAGATATTTACTGTTCCATGTTTCATTCCAGATCTTTGCGCAAACAACATCTATTTTATGAATGTTTTCAATTATTGATGCATTAATTAAGAGGTATTTATTATAATATTGGTTATTTATTGGTGATAATAGCTGAATAATCGGTGGAGTAGAGTCTGGAATTTCGGATGCGTTCAATCGAGTGCTAATCAAGCTACTGTTATCCATTGCAAGAATCCAGTATCTATAACGGGTACCTTCTATTACATTGAAATCTACGAAACTTAAATCAGACGCAGGCAATATTTTTAAAATATATGGATTTTTTTCTGTAGAATTTCGTAGGATTATAAAACGATCAACATCTGGAGATGTAGAATTAGTCCATTCTAATAAAACCGAGCCATCGGGTTTCGCAGTAGCATTAAAATCTGAAGGTGGGTTCGGTGGAATTCCATCTGAAGAGTATTTACTTCGTATAAATGTATAATTCATTATTCCTACATTTTTAAAGTCTGTTTCGTTAATCGTCCCATAGACCTTTATTTGTAGATACTGATTTGAAATGTTCCCAATTGTAATTATACCATTATATGTATCTGTAATTGGGTTATAATTCAGCGTCTCATAAGTTATTAATTGAGCGGGATTATTTGTGCCATTATTAATAAAAATATATGCTGATACCGAGTCCGCTCCAACGTAATGATTATACGGATGTGAAAAACTGACGTTCAATATTAAAGTATTTTCTATTGTTTGATTATCGCTGGGAGTTAAAATATAACATTTTAATTTCTCTGGGTTATTAGTAGTTATATACGTATCAGGTGAAATAAATTCAAAATTACCCATACCACCAAGTCCGCCCCAAAAAGTATTATTTGTATATCTAGTTATTGTTAATATATAATCTTGGTCTTCTATGTTGTAAGTAGCCCACCCAGAATCATTAGAGGACATAAATTGAAACGTGCGGTTCACTTCCCAAATTGATTTTGTATTGTTCCATTTCAGTCCACCAGTGTGTTCTGCACTTAAAAAGGCAGGAGCAAAAGGTACACCCATATACAATAAATTTAAAGATGATTGGTGTAAATTTGGAACGTATTTATCTGGATCATAAATTGAATAACTCATATATGGGGTATATTCTGGCCCTAAATTTGTAGAACCTGATAACGTAAAATTCAGCATAAAAATATTTTGTACATTTGACCAATTTGATCCATGATTAATCGTTATTGGCGTAGGGTTAGATACATTAATGATAGTTGTGTTCTCCCAATATTCTAATATTAGCCAATCTGCACCGTCTGTAATTAAAGTCGAGGGTAGGAGTAGATATTCACCGTTCTGGAGGTCTGATGAGATTAAGTCACCTCTTAAACTCCCAGCACCAATTCCAGTAACATATATTTCTTGATAGGTTTCTGGGACATATGGGTCCAGGTTATCAAGTCTTAGGACTGATATAAAGAATTGTCCCAATAAAGGAAAGCCAGCACCATATAATGTACATCCAGACGCGACATATGATACTGCACTTAGTTGCTTAACACCCGAAATAAGGTCTCCATTTTTTGGGTCATTTATACCAATTCCATTTGCTTTAATATAAATTTCTCTCTCTAAGACTAATGAGACATTATTTCTATCAAATATAACTACAACAATCGTATAATTCCCAGTTTGAAATAGCCAATCAGTCGACCATTGAAATCTATATATAACTGATGGCTTTAGGTTAGTTTCATTTATAGTAGACCAATTACTAACAAATTTTCTAATTCCATATATATAATTTAATTGAAGCCAAGTATATGAATATACTTTAATTGTTGAAATATTAACAGGCCCACTTGTTACATTTATTGTAATGTTAATAAGTTCAAAATGTTTTTTTGAAATATAGCCTTCGACTGGATTTAATATTTCTGCTTGTAATGATACATTATAATTTATTTTAATTTCTTTTGTTATCTCCTGAGAATATCCTTGAGAATATAATTTGATCTCAAAGATATAATTACCATTTGGGATATTATAGAAATTTACTTTATTAAGCATCGATGAAAACCAAGTATCGTTTGTCATTTGATAAACAACTCCTTTATGCATAATTGATTTATTAACAGAAGTCATTGAAATTAAATGTCCATTATTGTGTGAATCAATTAATAATTTAGTGTAATTTGGTTGAGTGCATTCATGCATGTAAATCTCTTTTTTTACACTCGAACTAACATTATAGATAAAGCTAAGAATTTCAGTATTTTGCTCTAAATAAGATATTAAAATATTTCCTGTTATATCTATTGCAATAGAACAAGCGAAATCAGATGTTTTATTTCCATTATTAGTAATATTGATTTTATTCGACCAAATTCCACTTGAACTAATATTGAAATACTGAATATCATCATTCTCTCCGCTATAAATAATATGTTTGTTATTATTTGAATCAATTTTGATATAACCATAAGTAGAATATCTAGAATCGGTAAATTCGTTTAGAATTTTAATTTCACTGGTTTTACCTGAAATCATTGAATAATTTAAATAGCAGAAGCGGTAGGGTGAGCTAAAATTAACTGCCAATAAATGGAATACCATTGATGAGTCTAAATCTGCACTTATTGCCATCAAATTATTCATATTAGTAATATTTACTATAGACCCTAAAATTCCACCCAAAAAAATACCACGATAATTTATATTAGTACCATTACTCCATATTGCATAAATGGATGTCCCGGAATTAAGTAAAATTGGGAATTTATTATTTATACCATGTGAAATAGCAATTGGAACTCCAAAATTCCCTTTTGTATTATTCACATACATAATAGTCTCAGTAGGGTTCTCTTCCGTAAACGCTATATGAACATTGTCTAAAGAATCAGTAGCAATTGCAACAAATGTATCATTAAAAGTATTATTTGTAATTTGAACGACTTCCCAGTTAGTCCCATTAAATTTTTGATAAAAAACATCAAATGTTGTGGGCTTTACTCTTTTTGAATAAACAACATGAATATTATTATGAGAATCAAGACATGCATCGAAATATAGAACATCTTTTGAATCATCGTTAAAATTAGAAAAGTCATAAACATTTGATAGGGAAAATTTCGCTTCTGGTGGAATATTATTAAATTTGGACCATATATTCTGGTTTATATAGAAATCTTTGGGTTTCCAAACATTTAATTCTAATGAATCCACTTGTTTAGGATTAGTAAATTTTACTCTAATTGGAATTGAGGTATTAGTCTCACTATTAGGAGATAATAATCTTATGTCATTGATCGGATTAGAAAAATTTACTTTTAATTCTTTTAATTCTCCAATGCCGCGCCAACTTGGCTCATAATCTAGTAACGTATAGGTTAATTTTGATGGTTCATCAAAATCTACGAATTCATTATTTTGATAGCTAAAATTTTGAACTCCGCAATTTTTTAGATATAACATAATTGTAGAATATAATTCATTTGCAATTCCCTGAGAAGCAGCGGATATTTTTGATAAATTAAGAACATCAAATATGTCTAAAGTAAAGTTATTTAAAGTCCCAAAATTGAAAAAGTTTGTATAGTCCAGGTGGATTGTTGTCATTTTTTGAACTGGTTTTCCTGCATTGTTCAAAATAATCCATTGCAAATCTGCTTTAGATGCTGAATTTATAGCATTTTGAGAAAAAATATCGCTTAGCCCATGTGGTACATCGTTTTTAAATTTAGAAAAAAAGTAATCAAAATTTATTAATCCAGAAAAATTATTCCCAAAAATATAGGTCATTAAGTTTGAATTATAATTTTTCGGATTATAAGGAAATGTCCCACGTGATTGAAATGGAAATTTTCCTAAATAATTTACTTTTGGAATTCCAAATGCATTTTCAAAGTCTTTTATTAAAATATTACAATGGTCAAGAGCTATCTTAGGACTTATTAAAGATGAAGTAGCTATCCCAATGAAGTAATCGGGTTTCGGAAGATCATAGTAATCAAAAAGATCATATTTATCTAAATGCTTCTGGACAATAAAAAAGACTGCATATTTTCCATTATACTGCGGTAAAGAAAGGTCTAGTCCGAAATCTAAGTTCGTCCAGTTAAAAATTCCATCAAATGTTAAATTTCCATATCTATCCACATTGATATTTACTGATTCATAAAATTTTCCTGTTTTATTATAAGTCTCGTAATTATAATTCGTATTAATTCCTTGATTTGTAGTTTCTTTAAATGATTTTGGCGTAGATACAGTATTTGATACAAACATACCCGAATAGAATAATTGAAATGGTAAAATTGTTGATACCATTAGTGCTAAAATTATGAAATTGTATATTTTATGTATTTTATTGCTCATTTTAATCATTTTTATCCTTAAATAATAAAGTTAAATAAAGTAATAAAAAGTCTATAATGAAAATTAAAATTTTGAATATTTATATTTTAATGTTTTATTAAATTAAGATTGAAAAATATTCAAATTTTTACACAAGAAATATATATGAAATACTTAAAAAATGATAATATGTGTTTTTATGGGCTATCCATATCAAGCTGATTGGTGGTACAAATATTTTTGGTTTATAAAAATTGATGCTACAAACATGGCAGATCCAACAATAGCCGCGACAGTTTCAGCAATGATTATTATGGATATAGTAGTCTATATGTTATCCATCTTGACTTTTTATCATTCATATAAAAATTTTGGGCTATGAAAATCTGTTTTATTTTTAGGTGGTTCATTTTTTTATACTGAATTAGAAGAAATAATATGAATGATATTTGGATATTTTAATCCGAGTTTTCCAACATACCAATTTAATTATTATAAAGCAGGGTTCACTTGGTTTTTATGTATTCCTGTTGCGACTTGTCTTGGGTGGTATTTTCTTGCGTATGGATGTTTTTATATAGGCGAAAAAATCTTTAATAGTTGGAATAAAACTAATTGGGGTTTAGTAAAAACTGCAATTGTAGCTGGGCTTCTGGCTATGAATATAGATTTAATGGTAGACCCTTTTGCAGTCAGAAATAAGCAATGGTATTGATTATCTACACAGAGTGAAACTATCTGGATACTGGGAATTCCCTATTCTAATTTTATTGGATGGTTCTTGTTAATTTTTTTATTCGCAATTTTCTGGAAAAAAGTAACTGATCTAAAACCAAAATATGGGACTACTAAAACAACGATTATTTTTAGTATAGGACTTATGGGCCTTTTATTTATGACAATAGGAATTATATTTATAATATCAATAATTTTTAGTCCATTTAATGGGACGATAATAGGATTTATGTGAAAAGAGATGATTTAAAATGAAAAAAGACTATTTTCCAATCATTCCGATAGTAGTTTTTATGGCCTTAATGCTATTAATAGGGAGTTCAGTTTTTAATGGCGGTATAGTAAATACTCAACCTCAATTTGCAGGGACTTTTCCGTTAGACAGTTTTAAATATTTAGTACTTAATCTTATAGAGCTTCCCGCAATTATTATTGTAATGTATGCTATATATAAAATCAAAAAAGAAAATAAGAATAAAACTAACGCTTAACTTCTAAAAAATTTTTCTTTTTTTATTATCTATTTAAAAAATCAAAATAATTTCTTGAAAATTATTTATTTATTATTAATTCTTAAAATCGGGTTCTTATTAGACTTGTTATTTAAATTTAATCTATTTAATTTTATTATGGCAAATATTTTTTTATCAAAATTTATGAATTTATAATTATGATATGGCACACGAAAATTTCTGAAATGATAGGATGTAAGTATCCAATTCTTTTAGGAGCTTTTGCTGGGTATGATAATTCTATTTTAACAGCAAAAATTAGTGATGTTGGAGCATTTGGTGTATTAACGGCTTCGGCATTTGAGACTATTGATGAATTTAAAAACGCAATACTACGAATTAAAGAGGAAACTAAAAATCCTTTTGGTATAAATTTCTCATCAACAGTAGATATTAATCCGGATCATATATTTTATAAATATCTCAAGATTGCACAAGATGAAGGAGTAAAGACAATAATAACTGCAGCTTCGAAAATTGAAACTTTTGGGAAACAAATCAAAGAATACGGGTTAAATTGGATTCATAAAGTTACAACTATGCGACATGCTATTTCTGGCGAAAAGATGGGCGCCGATGCGGTTATCTTGACCGGCTTGGAGGGTGGTGGCCTAAAAAGTCCCAATCAAAACACTTTTCTGGTCAATATGGTAAATGCTAAAAAGTTAATAAATATACCTGTTATTGCTTCTGGCGG
>Ga0164318_10008156_pt1 | contig 10182 bp, 8 predicted proteins | sample GuaBasSedimGuay9_FD_113734 | JGI IMG/M metagenome (GOLD analysis project Ga0164318, IMG submission 113734) | Subseafloor sediment microbial communities from Guaymas Basin, Gulf of California, Mexico - Guay9, Core 4571-4, 0-3 cm | ecosystem: Environmental > Aquatic > Marine > Hydrothermal vents >...
GGTCCGTTCTTTCAGTATCCCCAATCGGATCGAGCCCTCTGCAACAAGTCCTGGGCCATTGGGCCAATGTGTCTAATGGTTCTTTCAGTATCCCCAATCGGATCGAGCCCTCTGCAACAGACCCGCACGGCGCTGGCCGCCATCGAGTTGATGGCTTTCAGTATCCCCAATCGGATCGAGCCCTCTGCAACCCATCACTTCAAAGTACGAAAACCGTGCCGGAGGCCCTCCCAAGGCTGTTCCGAGGCTTAGAGCCGCTCCGGAAGGCCGTTTCCACTGCTTCTTCACCCCCTTTCGACCCGCCCTCTCTCCCCCCAACGCAAATCGTTTTCTGCACCCAAACCCCGCTGATTTGCGATTCGGCTGAGTCTCCGAAGAATTCCCTCACAGCACATCACAGCACGTCGTTGCAAAAACGACGAAATTCGCAGTTCACACACGGCCGGTGTGACTTCGGTGGGTCAGGCATCACCTCCCGATCTACCATCTCCCTCATCTCCGTTACCATTTCCCGCACTTCCGCTCGCAGCCGCTCGGTCAGCGCCACCTCCTCTGCCCGCCGCGTCATCAGAGAGTACACGAAGCCACGCCGCACCACCCCACCCCACGTCTCCTCCAACATCATCCCATACGCCGTCAATTGCCGCCGGATGTGCCGCCCGATCCGCCGCCGCGTGTGCTTGTAGTCCACCGGAATCAACTCCCGCCCTTCACCCTCCCCCACCTCGATCACCAGATCCACTCGCCCCCGCAGCCCGAGTATAGGCGATTCCACCCAGATGTCAAAATGCCGTTTCCCCTCCACCAGTCCATAGGCCGATAGTGTGCGTCTCCGCTCCTGCTCCCTTGCCTTCTCATGGGCTGCTATCCCCGCCTCCATCTTGAACGTCGTCGGGCGCAGTAGGGGGAGACAGTAGGTGTAAAAGACGACTCGCGGGCAGTAGGCATACTGCTTCAGATCGGTCACGGTGAAGATCAATCGCTCACTCTTCGTCTCCTGCATCCTCAGCCTCCTGGATGATCTCCAGCCGCTGCCGCCAATCCTTGTCGCAGATGGTGAAGAGTTGTACCTTGCCGGGCTGTTTGCCCAACCGCTCACCGATCTTGAGCATCAGTTCCTCCTGATAGGTGCGCGTCAGATCGCCGACGAAGGCCGAGTACTGGATGCGGTCCAACCCGTAGTCCAGGCAGAAATCCGCGATCTTCGTCCGCGTCCTGTCGTGTGGGATGTCGTACACCAACAAGCATTTCATAGTGAGTCAGCGAGTCACCATTTGGCGATGAAGGGTTCGTAGACGGTGCGGTCTCCCCGCGCGAAGGTGGCGATGTGCCGCGCCTGGCTCTGGATGATGACGCGCAGCGGCTGCCGCTTGCGCTCGTACCGCTCCGCCGCCTCCAGCCGCGCCAACACCTTCTCCGCAATCGCCCTCCGACTCTTCTCCACCAACAACCCTTTCTCGTCCAACTCCAACTTCATCCCCTTGTTCGCCATCCCCACCACAGTCCGGTCCACGACGACCTGCCGGAACTCCTCTATCAGGTCGAACACCAAACTGGGCTTGCCCGGACGGTCGGCGTGGATGAAGCCGCCGTAGGGGTCCAGCCCCGCCAGGACCAGCGCCCGCTCGATCTGCCCGTAGAGGATGCCGTAGCCGTAGTTGAGCGCAGCGTTGATCGGATCCACCGCGCCGCGTCCCTTCCGCCCCGGCCAGCCGTATCGCTCCGGGATGACCTGTTTGAGCGCGTCCCAGTACCTCTTCGCCGCCCGCCCCTCGATGGAGAGAATCTGCCCCCGCACCTCGTCCGCGGTCTCCCCCTTCAGGTGACGCAACTCCTCCAGATGGTCCCGCACCTCGTCCGCGCACCAGCGTAACTCCCGGTACAACTCAGGATTGGTCTCCTGGCGATATTTGGCCACGTAGCGCAGGAACCCGGCCTGGTTGGTGATCTTGCCCCGCGCAAAGGCCACCGCCAACTCCAACCCGCGCCGGTCGGCGTAGGCCAGCAATTGTTCGCGTCGCGTCAATACCGTGCCGGTGAGACCCGCGCTGTAGAGCGCCGCGTAGGGCCGGCCTCGACTATCCAGAAAGTAGACCGGGATGCCCGCCGTGCAGCAAGCCCGGATGGCGTCCGCCGAAAGGCCGATCCCCTCCCCGGTCACCAGCACCTGCTCCAGGTGTATGAGCGGTGCCTCAGCCAGTTTCTCCTTATCCTTCGTGACCCGCAGGCGACCGCTGTGTTTGCCGATGAAGGCACCGTATTGGTCTACAATGAGGCTTGGGATGATGGGCATAGGAACCTCCCCCGCAGAATGCAGGATGTAGGATGCAGAATGTAGGGTCAGCGATGGCGAGAACGGTGACGACGTTTCTCGGTGACCAGGAGTGCAAGGATTTCATCCAAAAGAGCCTGACGTGCCTCGACAACGGCTGGCCCCAACAACCGGCGGGCACGAAAGTACCACCCCTTTGCCTCCCTGGCAGAGCCCTCGGCAATGCGCAGGAAGTAGAGATAATCCTTGCCTCCGACGCCACGGCCATATCCTTCTTCAATGTTCGCGCTGATAGACCCGACGCTACGGATAAGTTGCCGTGCCACTGCTCGCCCGCGCTCGTCCCGCACAAGCGCTTCACAGCCATCCCAGGCCAACTCATACAAGTACAACGCTCTTGGGTAGGCATCGAACCGCCAACATGCTTCCGCCTTCACCCGCTCCGGCACCGTCGCCATCCACTCCTCAAACGTCATCTCCACCTTTCACCTCCATTCTCTCCATCCTCCATTCTCCATTCTCTTCATTCTCCATTCTCCATCCTCTTCATTCTCCATCCTTCATTCTCCATCCCTCATTCTCCATTCTCCATTCCCCATTCTAGTCTGTACCACCCATTCCCCTTCACCGCGTCCTTCCCCACGTGCGTAAACTGCCCCCATACCAGCCACGGCAGGAAGAGAGACCAGTCGTCGGCCACCAGCGTGACGCTGCCCATCAGCCCGGACGTGGGAGACCCGGCGCGGCGGCGGGTCGAATAACTGCGCAGTTCCTCCCACACCAGCCGGTTCTCGACCACGCGCACGCGCCCGGCCGCCTCGATCAGCCCCCTGGGGTCATCAAAGACCAGCGGTGTGTCGGAAAAGTCCCGGCTCAGCGACTCCAGCCGCCCCATCAGGCGTTGGAACAAGGGCTGGAAGCGGAAGCCGTGCGGCTTAAGCAGGTGACCGCGCTCGACGATGCGCGTCGGCGTCAGGAAGTGGAGCATGATGTGTGATGCGTGTTGCGCGATGTGCTCACCGGCATACTTGCACACCTGGGCGTGAGTGATGGGGACATCGGGCACCTGCACCAGATTGTCCCCGGCCCGCATCACCGGTTGACGCTCGCCCGTGAGCGGGTTCTCGGCCCACACCTCCTGCACGACGAAGGTGCCCCGCCGCCAGCGCCCATCCGCCTGCTCCGTCCTGCGCCCGATGCCCGTCTGCTCCAACCTGTGCACCGTCAACACGACGTAGGGGAAAAGTTGCAGCGCCTGAGCGTACACCGTCAGACCGAACTCGAACCGCTCCCCTGGCTTGTAGCGAAAGACGATGCGCCCGCCCGGCAACTCGAAGGGATGCCCACTTCGGCCCGGCAGCGGGGGCTGAACGGTGTACGGGCGCGGCACGTCACGGCCCCGCCTGTCCCCCGGCTTGAGCGTGCTGACCAGAATGGCGACGGGGCAGGTGGCGACGAGGGGGCAATCGGCGCACTCAGAGGCCTGGCGGTAGATGCAGAACTGACCGCGCAGCGCGTGGAACAGCGAGCCTCGGATGGCCGAGCCTTGGTGCTCGTTCAATTCGATTATACTCTGCACCTCGGTGACGAAGCGCAGACGGTGGGCGGTGAAATTGTCCATCACTCTCCCTTCACCGAACGGTGTCTGGCGGCCCTGCGTCGTTGGTGCCTGGGTACGCCCTCGGCAAAAGTGCCCGCCGGAGGTCACTACTCAGGCGGTTGATGAAGACCTCGCCTGGGGTTGAATACCCCAGGCTAAGCAGGTCGAAGGGCGCTCAAAGCGCCCTAAAGCCGCGCCGGGCAGGCGCTCAAGCCCGATACCCGAAGTAATTTCCCAAAGTTCATAAACCGCACCTGAAAGGGCGCTTCGCACCGGGCAACCGCCTACGCGGTCGTTGTGACAGCGTCCACGCAGGTGGACGCCTGGCTGAAAGCCCTCCAGAAGCAATTTCAATTGTTGAAGGAGCATGGCCTGGGTAGTTACCGTCGGAGAATGCGGCGATTCCGGAGGTTGCAATGCCGGCAGGCTATCCGCTTATCCGTTTCTCATCCGCTGCCCCGGTAAACGGATACGTGCCCGTGCTACGAAGCGGCGCCCGATGAATCGGGCTTACCACCGCAACACGTAAGGGGGATTGATCCCCCGCTGCTCTGTAGCCCGGCGACTTCATCGCCGGGCGGCAGTGCACAGCAGGCACGAAAGCGTCAACCTATCTTCGCCTGCAATTGAACCATCCCCATCGTATTCTCCTCGAGTCGGCAAATAGCGAATCGGCATGCCGGGGACGGCCAGGGTGGAGGTCGGGAGATGGCCCCGGCCGCCCGGCATGTCAATCTATGCGTTCGTAGAGCGTAAAACCCCGACCAGAGCGAGTCGCACGATATGGAAGGACGACATCCAGGCGTATCCGATCACGGTCTCTACGGATTTTCTCTTTACTATAAATGTTGATCCGCTCGAAGGTGAGGTCTGGCCCCCACTCATCCAGGCGCTGGATGTGACCGAGAGGGAAGGCCGCCGGTAGAGTACCGCGAATTTGGCCACCCGTTATGACAGGGCCGGACAAAGTGACAAAGCCCTCTGGTGCGGATTCCCCCTCCATCTCCACCGTCTCAGGTGGGGCCAGCAGTTGAAAGAACCCACCCCGCTTGCCGAAGTAGGATACGTGGAACAGCAATGGCTTCACCGCTTCCAGATCCTCCGGCGCACCGCCTAACGCCAGCGCCAGTTCGCCTCCCAGATGCACATACTCGCGGAAGGCAATGGTACGCTGCATCGCACGCCCGCGCTCCTCGGGGTTCCGCTCCGGCTTCAGGATTTTGGCGAAAAGGTTGGTCACGACGGCCCTCCGGGGCGGGCAAAGCGCCACATACAGAGCCTGGATGCGGATGAAGGCTTGGGAGCCGTAAGCCACGCCTCGTACCCGGATGGCTGCATCCAGCAGGGCCGTGCGGATGGCAAAGGGTGTCGGCACCAGCAGCGTCTTGGCTCCGGTCGAGGTCGCCTCCCCGTGCTTGAGCGAGAACAGACTCACCGGCTGGTAGCGAGCGATCAGCCAGCGCATATTCAGCCCCCGTTCTCACCGAAGAGGCGGTACGGCCGGGTCTCCTCTAGCAGACCACGCATCACTGTGGCAAACTCGGCCATATTGGCGAAGGGATAAACGCGCAACCGGCCATCCTGGCCATCCAGTGCCTGAGCGACCTCCTGTACCTGTTGCTGATACCCGTCTGCCAGGGGGCTGATGGTCGGTGCGGGGAGTACGGCGTGGCTGACGGTCACCACCCCCTCGAAGGCAACAATGTGAGGATTCTGGGTGCCCCGCATTGCGCCGTTCGGCTCCACAAACGTGTAGAGTACGCTTTCCAGAAAGGTTCGATACCGGCGCAGCCGCTCCTCCTCGTCTATGGCATACGCCTGGCTGATGTCGTTGAAGCCGATGCGTGCCAGTTCAAAGGTGGCGACGGTGGCATAGATGCCGGAGGAGGCCGGGCGATGGAAGATGGGCTGCTCGGCCCGCTCCTCGGCGGGGCCACCGCGCTCGGCTGCGTAGCGCACGTGGAAGTACGATTCTGTGCGCACTTTATCCGGCAACCCCACAACCCAACTGAACTCGGCGACCGACTTGCGAGGGACAGAACGAGCCCCACGGGCGATGAGCGTCCCTTCGGCATCATCCAGAGCACAGCGGCTGAGGAGCGCGTTAACGGTCTCCTCATCCCGATCTGGAAGATTGCGCATAAACTCCGCATCGCCCAGAATGCGGTCTGACCGGAAGGTTCGGCAGGCAGCACAGAGAGGTAGGCCACGTTCTCGCGCCAGCCGATAGAAGTGCTCGGCCTGGATGTGCTTAAACATATCGCCGCTGATGGCATTGACCTTGTGGACATCCCCGTTAGCGTCCACCAACGTCACCGTGCGGGTCATCGTCTGGTTTCCCTCGCCACCTTCGTTGTTGAGGGAGTGCATCTCCAGCGTCATGCGACCGGAGATAGAGAGACTATAAACAGGCTTGCGATTTGACATTTCACACCTCCTCATTCAGGATGTCTTCCTTTACTCTGGCGTCTCGGCCTCTTCCCGAGGCTCACGGGCATACCCAAAGGCTACCAGCAAATTAGCCACGACTTCTGAGCCATATTCATCCACCAGCCGCACCACCTCTTCGATATCCGGGGTGCGCAGATCGCGGCGCATCTGTTGTTTGGTGTTCTCCAGTACCTGGGCGTTCTCCTGGTTGTAGGTCTGCATGAAGTTGCTGAGGGCCACCACGAACTCATCGCGCACGGTGGCCTTGCGCTTCAACTCCGCCCCCAGGCCATAGCGGACATCGTAGAGGGTATCCAACCCGCGCGCCTTGCGGCCCTGAGGAATGACGGTGCTGTGACGGATGGCATAGGCCACGTTCTGGAAGCCCGTGTTTTGCACGATGGGCAAAAGGGGTTTGTTACTGGCCATGATTAACCTCCTCAATCGAGATGGACTAAAGGTGGGTACCCAACGGTCGCCTTCGTTCAGCCGCCGCATGATTTCGTGGCTGTAACCAACGGCGAAGTCATAGAAGGCATCCCACTTGTTTCCGGCAACGAAATCTCGATAGGCGCGCAGCAGATTGTAACCATCGCTGCGCCCCTCGTCTATGCCACGGATTACGTCTAGATGCTCATCTATCACCTCCTTCAAAGCGAGTACATCGGCCCGCGTCTCGGGCTGACCCGTCCAACGGGGCAAATCGAGGAAAGAGAGATTGACCATCGTGTAAGCATTGCGGCTGAGGAGTTTGAACTGGGCGACGTGAAAACCAGCCACGACGTTCTCAGGTGCTGCGGAGGCAGGATCAGCATCGAAGTCCAACTCGTCCTGCCCTGCCGTCTCCACATAGTCCAGCCAGGCTTTAGTGAAGAGCAACAGACTGGTGATGTCCGCTTTCAGGCTGGTCTCGTCGCGCCGTCGCTCGTTCCATAAGTAACGGTTGAAGCGGTGGAAGGCCTCCCGATGGGCCTGCCAACCGAGATGCAAGGGAGTCAGCACATACGCTTTCCAGTCGCCCACATCCACGACTCGCCGGGGGGCCAGACAGGTCCATAAGCCAATAGCCTTCAAGAATTCCTCTGGCCAGGGACGGTCCTTGATGTTGTCCATCCGCAGGGCGTTGGCCTTAGGCTCGTTGAGCCCTTTACCCTGATGAGGATTGAGCAGTTGTGAGGCTGTCTCACGGACGCGAAGCCCTTCGCTCTTGGCCATCTTCTCCCATGACCTAAGGATAGCGGACTCCTGGGCCTCCGGCTCAGCGTACAATTGAAGAAGCGTGCGCAGGTGACTGCTAATGAGTTCTCGGCTGCGGCTCCACTGGGCGATCACCCGGTTATAGATACCCAGAGCCTGCATTCGTCCATCACCCAAGAAGGCCACCAAAGTCCAATCGTCCGAAGGTTCCTTGTCGCGCAGTTGCTGCTCCAGGTCGGTACCACGTATGCCCTCATCCCAAAGGGCCGAACGAGTTTCCCGATAGGTCCGCACCTGTTCCCAGGTGGCGTCCACGTCCCGCGTGGATGTATCTGGGGGAACATCCTCTGGCTTGGTGCGCCGGTTAGTGATGAAGGGCGCAGGGCTGCGGAAAAAGTGGTTGTCCTGTATCCATTCTTCCCGCAGCGGTTCGCTGAGGCGGATCAGATAATGGGGGCCTGCGTCAGCGATCTCAATGCGCCACGTATCGTAGGGACTTTTCACCTGCCGGAAAAGATGATCCAGCAAGGTCGCCAGGCCGTAAGCGGTCAGAACATCGGCATAAGTGCCCGTGCGCTTGGGAACGTAGTAGGTGTCCTGGTACATCACTCCTCCTCTTGCGACAACCAGTCGCACAATCTCAGTATCCGCACGATGGTGAAATAGAGCAGCCAGGCAACCCAGGACTCCTCGGGCGGAGGAGAGAGCAACCGTTTTTCCAGGTTGGGAGCCTCGTGTTCGGGGATCAGCCACCGGGCCCACTCTCCCCACGAGGCATCACCCACGGCTGCCAGTGCTTCGGCAACAGCAGCCTGGGCCTGGGGATGCAAACGGTAGGGATTCGCCTCCCGGAGGGAAGGGCTGTGATGCCGGGCAATGGCCGTCACCACTGCCCGGTAGAGCCCCCGATGACTCCGCCCGTCCAAAGCCTCCCAGATGAGCCGGGCGGAGGCGATGGCTCCCTCCCCGGCGTGGGTCCTGGGCTTGCCTCTCACCGCCCGCCGGGCCTCGCAGTGAAGCGAGTTGTACGGCTCCCAGTGAGTGTGTGCCACCAGGAAGGGAGGATGACCTTCCCCGATGCGTTTCTGATAGCGGGCTGCCCACCGCTGCCATCGTTCCTCCAACTTGCCTACGTCGTGCAGCGCCAGCGCCAACCGCGTGGCTCGCTCCAACAGCCCGGCGGGTAGATGCCAGGCTCCCTCCTGCGTCTCCAGGCGCGAGGCAATCCACGCCAGCCGATGGCGGAACCGCTGCTCGAAGACCTGTCGCATTGCAACGATGTGCTGAGAATAGGACTCCAGTGCATACGTATAGCCTCCTCCATCCCGCCGCTGGCGCCGGGCCTCCGGCGAACGATAGCGACCGTTCCCTTCCACTCCCAGGCGGAAGCCCTGCTCCGCGTCGTAAGCCACCAAGGCCGGGTGGACGGCAAAGAGAAGGGAGGCGGAAATGTCATCCTGATCTTGCACATCCATCCAGCGATAGGTGACCGGGACACGGCTATCCTCCTCGCCCCGCTGTTGCACCGGGTAGCGCAAGGCCCAGGGCAATCCCATCATCTGTGCCTGCTCCAGAAGCCTCTCTACGGCTTTGCGCAGAGTGCCGTGCCAGAGAGAGAATCCCTCATAGCGGAAAGGACTTTCCTCCGTCAGTCCCTCCGGCGGCTCGTAGACGATGAGAGTGCGACTGTCCACCTTGCGGATCAATTCAGGACGGGCGCTGGCCTCGCCGAAGACCAGTGCATCGGTGATCAGAACCCACGTGCGTCCCTGATCCTCTTGCATCGCCTGCAAGACCGCTCGATCGGCCTCTTCGTGGGCTTCGTTCACCACCTCCTGCTCCTCAGCGAAGCGCAGAATCTCCCCACTTCGTTTGTCCAAAGCCCTCCAGGTACGCTCACAGATAGCGGTTTCGTAGGGCGCGCAGTTGGGTCGGCCATCTTTGCGCTCCGGCACTCGATAGACATAAACCCGGCCCTGTTCACCTGGATAGCGGGCGCAGCGTCCGGCCCGCTGGATAATGCTGGCCGCCGGGGCCAGTTCGGTGTGCAATGCCTGGCCGGTGATGTCCAGCCCCACCTCCACCACCTGGGTGGCGACGACAAGGAGACGGGGAACCTGCCATCTCTGACCTCTCTTCTCGTCTTGGGGACCGCACTCGGCTCGCAGGAAGGCTTCCTTCACCTGACGGTGGGGCCGCTCGAAGCGGCTGTGGAGCAACATCACCCAGGAGGTGTCCTCCGGTGCTTCGGTCATCTGTTCCCGGAGGCAGGTCACGGCTTCGCCCAGAAGCCGACGATGTTCCTCCGGCGAAGCGGCGCGGCGTAGTTGGTCGTAGACGGGCTCCAGGTTGGAATAAGTGACCGGCACGGGATGGCAGCCGGCGTCTACCAGGTCTTTGTACAACTTCAATGCCCTGTCCACCGTGTTGCACACGACCAGGGAACGGCGGTCGTGCGTCGCCAGCACGGCATCAGGGTTGATGGTATCTTCCACTGTACAAAAGCGCCGTTTCTTGCGCGGACGTTCTCCCTTCTGCGTTTCGATCTGCTCCACTTCACCCGAGGACACCAACAACGGTTCGGCTCCCAGTAAATGGGCGATCTCCTTCAGCATTGCCCGTGAGAAAGTAGCCGTCATCATCACAAAAGGAACGAGTCGGCCAAGGAGACGCAATAGTTGCA
>Ga0164318_10008157_pt1 | contig 10181 bp, 6 predicted proteins | sample GuaBasSedimGuay9_FD_113734 | JGI IMG/M metagenome (GOLD analysis project Ga0164318, IMG submission 113734) | Subseafloor sediment microbial communities from Guaymas Basin, Gulf of California, Mexico - Guay9, Core 4571-4, 0-3 cm | ecosystem: Environmental > Aquatic > Marine > Hydrothermal vents >...
AGATGTATTTTATTTAGAAGGAATGATCTACACTAACACTATTAAACTTTCTCCCGGAAATCATACAATTAAAAGTTTTGTACTTAAAAATGATAATGGAACACCAAACGATGATACCGATGACATCATTGTAAAAGCAACTCCTTTAATAGGTTCTGATTATGCCGGATTTGTTCAAAATCCACTTCCTTTCGACTTTAACGTTGATGCTTTTTATAAAGCTGAGGTAAATATTGAAATCCTTTGTTTTGAAGCTGCGGAAATTACTGACTTTGGTTTTGCTTGGTTTACTGTTAACGAAATTACAGTACGCGAACTTTGTTTCTTTGGTGACTTCTGTACTAAATACTATAACGATTATGCCGGATCTCTTTACGAAGGTCAAGAAAGTGGCTTACGTCATGATATGCCTGCTATCTTTAAAATAGATATTTATAGAAACAACAATTTCCTAATTAGCTATAATAACGAAGAATGGTTAGGTGAAGGCGCACCATTATGTGTTCAATATCCGGATTTTGAAAATGTAACTGACAATTATAATTTCGTTCTTTCTATTCTTGTTAAAGCGGGAATGAATTTTGAATATAAAGTTTTCCATACTTGGACAACAACAGATGACGGAACATTACCAAATATTGGTAATGACAACGTAATGGACTTTGTTCTTGGTAGCTGTGTTCCAGATGCAGACTTAATTCTTCCTCCATATATGAACCTCCCTGCTAACGTAACTATGACAACAGGTAGTACTCATTCGCCTGGTAGCTTAGGAACCTATTTTGATATTACCCTTTCCGGAATAGGTGCCGGTTATGATATTGGAAATCAAACCTATGGTGTCTTTTGTGCCGATAAAAATACATCTATCGTATTGAATACAACTTATAATATGGATGTATACACTTCTTTATATCCAGACTTACTCCCAGGTGCTTTTGCCGCACAAAAAGACGTTCTTGATAATATTAACTGGTTGGGCAATAACCTATACCGTTATGATGGACATACTTGGGCAGATATTCAAGATGCCGTATGGATGATATTAGGTCAAATTTCAACATCTTCAACTCCATTTGCAACTCAAATGGCTAGTGATGCTATGTTATACGGTGATGGTTACATACCTCCAGTTGGTGGTTGGGCTGCTGTATTATTTGTAGATCCTACAGCCGATGATTATAATAAAGTATTACAATTACTTTTTACACTTGTAGACCCTTAATAAATAATAGTTTAATTTGAAGAGAGGAGGCATTTTGTCTCCTCTTTTTTTTATGCCTAAGCTTTTCTGGCAATATAAATTAAGTTAGAGTTAAGCCTTGTTTTATCAATAACTTCAAAGTTATAATTACGAGAAATAAAAAAGGCTTCTAATCGTTTTTTTGATGTAAAGAAAAGTTGTTTGTCTGTGGTAGCGGTTTTATTAAAACCTATAAGCTTAGTGGATTGCCACTCTGAGAAACGTGTACCTTTATGCTTTTTATGTTGACTATCAGCATCACGAATAATAATCCGTCCTCCGGCATTGAGTTTTGAAATACATCTATCTAAAAGCAAATCCTGCTCTTTAAAAGGTAAATAATGTAATACATCGCTCAACACAAAAACATCAGCTTCTTCAAGCCTGAAAGTTGTTAAATCCCCTACTTCAAAATGTATTTGCCTATTTTTCAAAAAGCTTGCAGCATGAACATTTTTGGCAATATCAATTTTAGTTTTATCATAATCTACTCCTATAATACGTCGTTTTTCTGATAAGAAATAAAGCATATAATCCATAAAACCATATCCACAGCCTAAATCAATAATTTTAGCATCGCGAGGAATCAACTTATCAAATAATTCATAATTATTATCAAAGCGAGTTTTTATTCGAGCATACCACTCCAAAACAGGACCTTTATAAATATAATTATTAATTAATTTAGTACGAAAATACTTTGGACTTCCTTGCTCCTGCTTCAAAATATCAAATTCTCGAATATAGAATTGGCGGAATTCTTTTGAGCGCTGGGCATAGTTTTGAGTAAAATTAGAATCGTTAATTTTTATTCTATCTAATATTTTTACGGTTATATGTCCACTTTTCAAAAAATTTTCACCTTTTGTAATACAATCGCCAACACCGTGTAACAAAACCGGCAGAATATCTAATTGTAATTTCTCTGCTATATAAAACGCGCCTTTATGAAAACGCCTAATTTTTGAGTTCTCGGAACGTGATCCTTCAGGAAATACCATTACCGAATATCCCTGCTCTACTTTTCGTTTAATTAAAGGAAGATTATCTTCCAAACGGTCGAGTACAGGATAAAAATGTGCCATTCTAACCAAGACCCCATAAAAAGGATTTCGCTGCACCCAATCGTTAGTCAGCAATATCATCTTGGGATAAAGCATTAAAAGCAATACAATATCAATATGCGATTGATGATTACTAATAATTACGGCAGGCTTGTCAAATTTTTCTTTATCGTATCCTATTACTTTTTTTGGGACATAAAACATAACATAAACCATTGCCTTACTACTGAATTGTAAAATTCGATGAAATAATAAGCGTAGGTTTTCACGTCGCCCGGGAATTAGCTTTAGCAATATAAAACCTGAGACTGTACTTACAATAGTGCCTAACAAAAAGAAAATAAAAGCGATTATTGAACCAAATATATTTCCTAAAGTCATGGGTAAAACACGTTTCTTCCCTTTTGTATTTACTAAAAAAGAGAAAAGCCAAGGCTGAATTGTAAACGCATTTAACAAAACGGAAAAAAGTCCCACAACAGTTACCAAAGCCATTGACTTAAGAGCAGGATGTTCTGCAAATATTAATACACCAATACCTAATATTGTAGTCAAGGAAGAAAAGAAAATGGAAGTTTTAAAGGATAATAACACATTCTTTCCATCAGAATATTCCTTCATTAAACCTCTGGTTATAAATATACTATAATCAATACCCAAACCAAATATTAAAGTTGAAATAACAATATTCACAATATTAAACGAGAGTCCAAAAATAGCCATAATACCTAATGTCCATATCCAACTTATTATCATAGGCAAATAGGTAATTAAGGCCAATTCTATACGTCCAAAAGCAATAAGGATAATTAAGAAAACCAATAGCATACTTACAATTACAAGTAAGTTGAAATCAGCTCTAAGAGCATCCATAAATCGTGTTGCCAAATACTCCTTATCCATAACAGTATTAGAAAATTCAGATTTCCTTAATGCATCATGAAGTTGTATTTTTTGCTTATTAGAAACTTTTATTTGAGTTAAAACAGTATATCCGCTCTCATTTTCTTTTATTAACTCATTTAAATAATGCTTACGAATAAAGTTCTTATCCTTTTCTGTTATAGGAAAATACTTCCTGTTTAATGATTCTACAAAATCGTTAAAAGTATTAGGTTTAAATCCGTATTGCTGTCGGATTATATCAAGATTTTTTTTAAGAGTTTGTATTCTTTCGGCTGTCCAGAAATGCTGCCAACGTTCCAAACGTTTTTTTTGCAATCCTTCTGAAGGGAGCAAATACTGTATTCTTGTATGTTTTAAATCAATTCCGTCATCTTCAACAAAGCCATCTAAGACTTGCTGTATTTTTTCAGCATTATACAAAGCAGAATCCAGACTTGTTGCACGACTTATCAGAAATACATTTCGTTGCGAAACCGAGCTAATGCTATTTAGTTTTGCTTCTGCCGTTTTAAGCTTTTCCGACATATAATTAATTGCATTCAGATCACCCTCAAACTGAACTTTTCCGGAAAAATAATAGAAAAAAGGAGTAATAAGTATAATTGAAATAATTAACCATCGCTTTTTATGAAAAGGAAAATTAAATAAAGGCTTTAGTTTATCCTTCAACCTATTATTCTCAATAGGTAAGCCCTCAGTCTCCGGTAAAAACAAAGGGATTATAATCAGAGAAAAAAGAGCAGCAAAAAGAATACTAATACCGGCAAAAAGTCCCATATCACGCAATGCACCGGAAGAAATAGACAAGAGACCAAAAAAAGCGGCTGCTGTTGTAAGAGAGCTTATTAAAATAGGAGACGTAACATCTTTTAAAATGTCTGTTACAGAATGTCCATTTTGCGAATGAGTAAAAATATGCAATACATAATCAATACTAATACCTACCAAAATTGAGCCCATCCCAAGAGCAATTGCCGAGACCTCTCCTTTTAGTAAATAAAGTATTGCCATTGCCGTTAAAACGGCTAAAGCTGCCGGAATAAATATAATAACAAACAAACGTTTTCTACGATAGAAAAAAGCTACTAATAAAACTATTGCAAAAACAGCAATAACAACGGTAAGAATTACATCGCGCTTGATTTGTTTTGCATTAGCATAAGCAACTGCCGGAGCTCCAAAATACTGAATACTCAGAATATAATCCTTATCTCTTTCAATCTTTTCTATCTTACGCTCTATACTTTCAATTAATCGCCCATTATTCTTACTATCAGAAGATTTATAAGTAGGTTTAAGATAAAAAATCAAATGTTTTTTATCTGATGTAAAAATTGCATCTTTATAAAGTTCGAAATTGCTATCGAATTGAAATGTCTGTAAGCGTTTTAATGGTTCTATACTAAGACCAACAGGATCTTGGGCAATCATTTTCCGCATAAACATAGCAGCAGGAGAAAATAAACTTTTGTATTTTTTTCGGAAGTTAGTCTCTAATGCCTTCTTCTGAATCATTTTTTCAATAACAGAATAGTCTCCCTCTTCTAAATAATAAGGTAAATAATTAATAATGAGACTATAAACCTGATCTATTGATGATGGACTTACTTTGTATTGAATATCTGCTATTAAACCACTATCATCCTTTTGTAAATTAGCAATTAGAGAATCGGCTGCTTGCAAAAGAATTTCAGGATTTACTTCTGTCGAGTCGCTTAGCTCTAAATGAAAAAATATACGATCGGCAAAATCAATAGCTTCCAAATTCTCTATTAAATTGGTCGGCATATCTTTCTCAGGCAGTAATTTACTTACATCTTCAGAAAGCTGTAAACGACTTGCATAAAAGCCCGTAACAGCAATTAAAATTACAAGTAAAGCAATAAAAATCCACTTAAACTTAAGAATTAAATGATGAAGACCTATAAACAACCTTTCCATAATTCTAATCATTATTTACTTTCCCCTGAGGGTAATTCTGTATTTATTTCCTTCCTAAAAGCTATCAATAAAAAGTAACTGACAACTCCACTCAACACACCTGCAATTCCTGCAAAAACTACAGCTCCAAGATAATATTGAAACATATCATTCTTAACATTATCAAAGTCGAACTGCGGACTAAAATTTATATGAGATGATTGATTTAAAAGCAATCCACCCGTTATAAAACTAAGGTAAAGTAATATAGGAATTACCGGCGGTATACTAATATTTGCAGCTACCAAAACAATTACTTTATTTAAACGAAATATTGAAGCCAAAAATACAGCCAATAACATTTGAAACCCCCAAACGGGAAAAATACCCATAAAAATACCGAAGCCAATAGCAACAGCCATTTTAAGGTTACTATCTTGAGTCCGCAAAATCTGCTCTTTAAGGATTTTTTTCGTATCTCCTTTTTTAATACTTCGAAATAAATCGCGTGGTTTTATCCATAAAAGAGCAATAAGAACAAGAATAGTATTGAGAATACTTATTCTGAAAAAATCCCAAAATTTCCGAAAATGAGTAACTCTATCTTCCGGATAAAGAACTTCAATAGGAACACTATCTATCTTCACTCCCGCCCAAGAAAGTCTAACCAAACTTTCAATCTCAAACTCATAGCGAGAAGTATAAAAACGCATAGAATTTATTTCTTTCAAAGGATATAACCTATATCCGGATTGAGTATCAGGCAAAGCATTACCGGTTTCTAACTTATACCAAAAATTAGAAAACTTATGACCAAAACTACTTCCTCCCGGTATTCCATCTGATTCCATATTTCGAGCGCCAACAAGCATTATATCGGATTCTTGCTCAAGTTTTTCTAAAAACAGATGTAAGTCTTTTGCCAAATGCTGTCCATCAGAATCAATACTTATAGCATATTTAAACCCCATCTCTTCGGCTTTAGCCATACCTGCAAGCATAGCTTTTCCTTTCCCTTTATTTGTAGGAAAACTGACGACTGTTAATTGGGAATATTTATTTAAAATCTCGGCTGTATTATCTGTAGAACCATCATTTATTACAACTATCGATAGTGTATAATTCAAAATATCATCTAAAACAGCAGACAACTTGCCGGCATTGTTGTAGGTTGGAATAAGCACACAACATTTAAGAGTATCAAACTGATTCTGTAATAGCGGCATTAGTCTTTTATTAGTTTATAGTTGGCACTTATCTTAAAATAGTTTACTTTTTTACAGTCAATAATTGCCTGAACCTTAATAGTTTCAGACTCTTTAGATTTTATTATAATTTCAAAATCCAACTCATTAATTTCTTTGGGATTAATGAAATTAAGAAATTTTATATTCTTGGCTTCCTTCAAAACCAACTTACAAGCAAAATCTTCTTCCAATACTTCTTTAATCATTTGTATTAAAACTACACCCGGAACAACAGGAATATCCGGAAAATGTCCTTGAAAAATCGAATGTGAAATATTCAATTGGAAAATTCCAGTCAGCTTATTTTTTACCCGATCAAGCCTTGCTATAGTATAAAAATCATTCTTCAGCATTAATATTTTTTTTTAATCGAATAGAAATTGAAGGGTGTTTTGTCTTTATCAAGATTTCTTTCGTTTGATTATCAAATTGTATCAAAGCTCTTTTTCGTCCACTTTCCAAACGCTCTATTTTGTATATTTTCTGATCTTCAGTCATAAAATAATCCCATTGTTCCTTGCCACTTTCCAAACGAGAAATAAATTCTTTTTCCTTTTCATTATAAAGGAATTCCTCAGAGATATTCGTTAAAATACCGGGATAAAGCACTTTCATATTATCAAATAAAGCATTTGTAATATACGGATTATCCAGATGTTTCATAATATAATGAAGGCTTAGCGAATCTCCTTTAAAATACTCAACATCAAATACTTTCAAGCCAAATTCCGTTACCATCAACAAGCGAATAGAAGATTCATCAGCTTGTTTTACCATAAGTAATCCACTTTGTTTTTGATGAAAAGCCTCAATATTAATCTTATACAATATTTTTTTTTGCGAATCAGCAAGCCAAAAATTTTCAGGAATATCTATACGACTTTCTGTATATCTATACCATCTGTGAGTTTTTAAATTTGCACAAGCCGAAAACAGCATAAGCAAAACCAATAAACCCAAAATATAACGATATACTATTTTCATTCTTAAGTATTAAACAGGCTTACAAAGTAAAAAAGTTTTTTTGTTTTTTTATGGTCTTCTCTTAAAGGAATATTAACAAGATTTTAAGTTTATCTCCGTCTGAAATGTGTAGCTCGAGCGTTTTTATCTAAGCCATTTTTATCGGGCGGAATATTTGTCTTCCAATATGCATCATCTTCATCATCTTCATCATCTTCATCCCAATGATATACTTGAGCTTTTGGACCTTGATTCCGATAATATACAGCCATTAAAAGACCTGCAATAAAACCAAACAAATGACCTTCCCAGCTTATATTTTCATTGGGAAAAAGCTCCGGGAAAAAGCCCCAAACCAAACTTCCGTATAAAAAAGTAACTATAAGAGAAACAACCATTAAAGTTCTATTTTTTCTGAAAATCCCACTAAAAAATAAAAAAGCGACGAAGCCATAAACTAAAGCACTTGCCCCAATATGTATAGCTTCTCTTCCACCTATCCACAACCAGAGTCCACTTAAACCATATATCCAAAGAATTACTTTCCAAGCAATTTCTCGATAGAAATAGAAAATAAAACCACCTAAAACAAAGATTGGGACAGAATTAGAAAATAAATGAGCAAAAGAAGCATGCAAGAAAGGCATACTTAAAATTGCAGGTAAACGAATTAAACTACGCGGTAAAATACCTCCGGCTGACAAAGAAAAGTGAAATACTACTTCCACTATCTTAATAAGCCAAATTACAATTATAAAAACCGTGGGATAATAAAATGCTTTTATAAAATCATTTCTTTCTTGGTTTTTATCGAATTGACTCATTCATCAAAAATAAAAAAAGAGGCTTAGCCTCTTTAAGTTCTTAACCCAAATATACCTTAAGTAATTTACTTCGTGATGAGTGTTTTAACCGCCTAATTGCTTTTTCTTTTATTTGACGCACTCTTTCGCGAGTAAGATCAAACTTATCTCCAATCTCATCTAAAGTAAGCCCATGATTTAATCCAATTCCATAATACAAATTTATTACATCTCGTTCCTTTTCGGTAAGTGTAGCTAAAGAACGTTTAATCTCAGCATTCAAAGACTCTCGCATTAGAGAGTCGTCAGTTTTTGCAGCTTCATCAGAAGTAATAAAATCAACCATAGTGGTGTCATCATCAGGTGCAATTGGAGCATCAATAGATATTGAACGGCTAGATATTCTCATAGCTGCATCTATCTTATTTTGAGGCGTTTCCAAATCGTCTGCTACCTCTTCCATAAAAGGAGCTCTATTTAATTCTTGCTCCAATCTGGATATCGTCTTCTTAATCTTATTAATAGATCCAACTTGATTTAATGGCAAACGAACTATTCTTGATTGCTCCGCAAGAGCTTGTAAAATTCCTTGGCGAATCCACCAAACCGCATAAGAAATAAATTTAAAGCCTCTGGTTTCATCAAAACGACTGGCTGCTTTAATTAAACCCACATTGCCTTCGTTAATTAAATCGGGCAAACTCAAACCTTGATTTTGGTATTGTTTAGCAACAGATACAACAAAACGCAAATTGGCTTTTACTAATTTATTAAGTGCAACACGATCACCCTCTCGTATTAATTGGGCTAATCTTACTTCTTCGTCGGGACCAATAAGACCTTCACGACCAATATCCGTTAGATATTTATCGAGAGAAGCATTTTCCCTATTGGTTATAGATTTATTTATTTTTAATTGTCTCATTTATTATTCCAAATATTAACTGCCTAAATATCAGATTATTCCGTTTTCAGACTTTAGCAAATATAATAAAACAAATGCAGACTTCCAAAAGAATATAGTTTCCCAAGTTGTTAAAAATTACTAAATAAATACAGGAGCATTTATTTAGACTATCTAAGAATAGCTTATGTTCTACTTGTTTTTTTCTTAAACTTATTATTCTTATTGTATTTTTGAGGCTTCTTATTCCAAGTTTTCTTGGTAACAATATATTCCGGGCCGGGTTTAAAACCTTCCGGTAAAGGAATCTTAAAGATTTCTTTTTCTATAAGCTTTTCTATTCGTTTGAACCTAAAAACATCATCTTGATTAATAAGAGAAATAGCGAGGCCTTCTCGCTCTGCCCTTGCTGTTCTACCAACACGATGCACATAATCTTCGGGTTCGGGTGGAATATCAAAATTAATAATTAGGTCGATATCATCTATATCTATTCCGCGTGAAACAATATCGGTAGCAATCAATATTTTATGCTTACCATTTCTAAAATCCAGTAAGATTTGCTCTCGTTCACTTTGTTCGTAAGCTGAGTGAATTCCTTTAGCAGGGATTTTTTTGGCACGTAGTCGTTTAACAATTTCATTAACTGTCACCTTTCTACTACTAAAGATAATAAGTTTATTATCTGCCTTATCCTCTAATAAATTCTCTAAAAGTTTAATTTTCTGATTATCATTTACAAGATAAGCAGCTTGAACAATTTTTTCGGCCGGTTTTGCTATCGCGATACTCACTTCCTTTGGGTTTGAGAGTATTTTCATGGCTAGCGTTTTTATTTTCGGATTCATTGTTGCCGAGAACATCATATTCTGCCTATTCTTTGGCAGCATTTTTATAATACTCAAAATATCGGGCAAAAAGCCCATATCTAACATTTTATCGGCTTCATCCAAAACAAAATACTTCAAACTCTTCAAATCCACATAGCCCAAATTCAGATGGCTAATCAAACGACCGGGAGTTGCAACAATAAAATCAGCTCCATCTGTCAAAGCTTTCTTTTCATACTCCCAACTACTTCCACTTCCTCCTCCATAAATAGCCAAAGAGGTTAAATCAGAATAATAAGAA
>Ga0164318_10008158_pt1 | contig 10179 bp, 6 predicted proteins | sample GuaBasSedimGuay9_FD_113734 | JGI IMG/M metagenome (GOLD analysis project Ga0164318, IMG submission 113734) | Subseafloor sediment microbial communities from Guaymas Basin, Gulf of California, Mexico - Guay9, Core 4571-4, 0-3 cm | ecosystem: Environmental > Aquatic > Marine > Hydrothermal vents >...
TTGATAGTATAAAAGATGCCTATGCTGCAAATTTTAATGCTCCAACACAAACAGTTATTTCCGGTACATCTGCCGGAGTAGAAGCTGCCTCGGCTAAACTAAAAGAAGCGGGTGCAAGACGTATTATCCCTTTAAAAGTTTCCGGACCATTTCATACTCCATTATTGAATGATGCTATGAAATATTTTGTAGAATATCTTTCCGGTGTTACATTTAAAGATCCCATAAAGCCAATGTACTCCAATGTAACAGGAAAAAGAGTTGGTTCCGGCGTTGAAGCAAAAGAATTATCAGGTTTGCAAATAGTATCCCCAGTAAAATGGATTGATATTGAAACAAATATTCTAAGTGAAGGGTTTGATTCAATAATAGAAGTTGGCCCTGGTAAGGTATTAACCGGATTCTGGAAATCAGCTTCAAAGGAAGTTACCTGTAAACCAACAGGATCAGTTGAAGTAACAGACGCAATTAGCTAAAAATATGACCCTGAATATTTAGGGTTTTTAATAAAAGAGGAGAATTAAATGCTTTTAGAAGGTAAAAAAGCCCTGATAACAGGGGGAGCCCGGGGAATAGGTAAGGAAATAGTTATGTCCTTCCTTAATAATGGTGCTTCAGTATACTTTATAGATCTTAACCCAAGTGAATATATGGATGAGTATGAAAAACTTGCAGCAAAAACAGGTCAGAAAGTAGTTTTCAAACAGGCCAATGTTGCAGATGAAGAACAAATTTCAAGTGTTGTTAATGAGATACTTAAAGAGAGTGGAGGCCTTGATGTTCTTGTAAATAATGCAGGAATTACCAGAGATGGTCTTTTCTTTAGAATGTCTTCAAAAGACTGGAATGATGTATTAAACATTAATCTTACAAGTGCATTTTATATTTCTAAAATTGTTTCAAGAGCTATGGCAAAACAAAAATCAGGATCAATAATCAATGTGGCATCTATTGTAGGTGTTATTGGTAATGCTGGTCAGGCTAATTATTCAGCTTCCAAAGCAGGTTTAATTGGTTTTTCAAAAAGCCTTTCAAAAGAATTAGGTAAAAAGAATGTTAGGGTAAATGCCATTGCACCTGGTTTTATTCGTACCCCTATGACAGATAAATTAAATGAAACACAAAAAGATGCTCTTGCCAGCAATATACCAATGGGAAGATTGGGTGAACCAGAAGAAGTTGCAAAAGTAACTCTCTTTCTTGCATCAGATCTTGCGTCATATGTAACAGGTCAGGCTATCCATATTACCGGTGGACTGGGAATGTAAAGAAGATAAAATGGGGGCTGGTCGCAAACAAGTTTGCTGCTCGCCAATGCAACCCTTCGGCACGAAGTGCCGGGGACCCATTTTAGTCGAAGCGACAGAGACTTTCCGAATTTTGTTACAACATTTTTATTGTACCACTGTAATTTAAGGAAAGTGCTCGATAGCGATAATAACGATAGTAATAAAATATATTAGCAATAAATGAAACTAAAAGGAATTAAAATGAATAGAAGAGTAGTAGTAACAGGTATGGGGACAATTAATCCCCTTTCCCATAATGTAGAAGATTTATGGAGTGCATTAAAGGCCGGTAAATCCGGAGTTGGACCAATTACACAGTTTGATCCCGCAGAATTTCCATCAAAAATAGCTGGTGAAGTTAAAGATTTTAATCCATCAGACTTTATTGATTCCAAAGACCATAGGAAAATGGCACGTTTTACACAGTTTGCCGTTGCCGGAGCTGTGGAAGCAATGAATCAGGCTGGATTAAACAGTGAAAATATTGATCCATACCGTTCAAGTGTTATTCTTGGTAATGGTATTGGGGGATTTGAAATTATAGAGTCATCTCACAGAGTTCTTTTTGAAAAAGGCCCTAAGAGGATTCCTCCTATGACAATTCCCAAATTATTGTCAAATGAAGGCCCTGGTAATGTAGCGATAAGATTTGGTTTCAAAGGCCCGGCATATGTAATTAATACAGCTTGTGCTTCTGCTACAGATGCTATTGGACAGGCTATGACTGCTATAAGACATGGCGTTTCTGATGTCGTATTAGCAGGAGGAACAGAAGCAAGTATAACTGAACTTGGAGTTGGTGGTTTTTGTGTATTAAAAGCTCTTAGTACAAAACGAAATGATGATCCCACTAAAGCAAGCCGCCCTTTTGATGCTGATCGTGATGGTTTTATTATAGCAGAGGGTTCCGGTATTCTTGTACTGGAAGAACTCGAACATGCAAAAGCAAGAGGGGCTAATATATTAGCAGAAATTGCCGGATACGGTGCTACTTGCGATGCTTTCCATCTTACAGCTCCAAATTCTGATGGAATAGCAGCATCAACAGCTATGTCAAATGCCATAAAAGATGCAGGACTTAAACCTTCTGATATTGATTATGTTAATGCTCACGGTACATCCACTCCGACTAATGATCCTCTGGAAACAAAGGCCATCAAACTTGCTTTGGGAGATCATGCCTATAAAACTAAAATTTCTTCTACAAAATCTATGACTGGTCACCTTGTAGGTGCAGCTGGAGGAATAGAAGCTATTATCAGTGTTAAAGCTATTCAGGATCAATTTTTCCCGGGAACTCTTAACCTTGACAACCCTGCTGAAGGGTGTGATTTGGATTATGTTCCAGGAAAAGGTATTTCTGGTAAAATTAAAGCTGTTATGTCCAATTCTCTTGGATTTGGTGGGCATAATGGTACTCTTGTTATTAAGGAATATGTTAAATGAAAGATGTAAAAGACTTATTACCCCACAGAGTGCCTTTCCTGTTTGTAGATGAACTTACAGAAGTAAGTAAAGAAAAAATAACAGGGAAAAGATTATTTACAGAAAATGATTTCTTTTTTAAGGGTCATTTTCCAGAGTACCCTGTAGTACCTGGTGTTATTCTTGTAGAATCAATGGCTCAATGCGGTGGTGCAGGAATAAATGAACAGGGGATACTGGGAGAAGGAGGTCTCTTTTTTCTTGCTACAATCGAAAAAGCAAAATTCAGAAGGCAGGTTGTACCTGGAGACGAAGTAAGATTTGAGATTGAAAATGTTAGAATATCTCCCAAAATGCTAAAACAAAAAGGCAAAGCATATGTTGGAGATGAACTTGCGGCAGAAGCGGAATGGCTTTGTATTGTCGGTTCAAAATAGTTATATATAATTAAAGGCAGCTCAATTGAGCTGCCGGTTATTCTCTTTCAATCCTTTACTAAAATTAAAAAAATTATTAAAGTCATTCCAGTGAAAGATAAACTAAAAAAAATACAAATAGTACTTGTTGAACCTCAATCAAGTGAAAATATTGGATCTGTATGCAGAGCAATGAAAACTATGGGTATATCTAATCTGGTAATTATTGGAACTACAATTTATGATCCTCATCGAATAAAAAAATTATCAGTTAATTCTTTTGATATTTATGAAAACTCAAAACGTTACAATAATCTTAAATCTGCCCTTGGAAATAGTGTACTAATTGCCGGGACAACAAGAAGATCAGGAAAAAATCGAAAGTACATTTCAATTTATCCAGAAGAACTGGCAAATAAAATCAACTTAATTGAATCGGGTGAAATTTCTATTGTTTTTGGAAGGGAATCCAGCGGACTTACAGACCAGGAACTTAAAGAATGCAATATTGCAGTTACAATTCCTTCATCACCAGATTCTCCATCTTTAAATTTGGCACAGGCAGTTCAAGTTATTAGCTATTCTATTTACAGATCAGGTTTTACAGGTAAAGGTTATATTCCAGTAGACTCGAAAAGAATGGAAGAAGTTATTGAAACTGTATCAGTATCACTTGGGAAATTAGATTTTTTTAAGAAAAATGAAAAAAATGAACTAAAATCATTTTTTAGTGATATTTTTTCAAGAGCAGGAATATCTCAAATTGAATCTTTGCGAATAGAAAGAACAATAAAAAAATTAGTAGGTATTAAAAACAATAAAAACTAAACTTCGGTAAGCTCTCCGGTTTTATGCTGATACTCAAGAATACTGGCATGAATACTTTTAAAAACCATAGGATATATAAAAGAATAAAAATAATTTCTTTGATAGACGCGAGTTTCTTTGTAGTTATTTTCTTCTTTTGTCCAGGTTTCGAGTTCTTTTATATAACTTTCATAATCTTCAAATGAAATACTTTGTTTCTTATCAATTATCATATCTTTTTTTATAATATCCTGAAGATAGCCCATCATTTCAAATAAATCGAAAATTCTATACTGCCCTGATAGCTTTTTTTCTATTTCATCTATATTTCCATTATATTCATCAACCATAACTTTATACTTAAGTGGAAAAATATAACTAAAAATACTAGCTTTTCTTATTAAGATCTCTTTACTTATCAATGTAGCCTCAATAGCATTTATTACAAATTTATTACCTCTGTAATATTGCAATAATTGAACTATTCGCTGAGCTCCCATTTCATCCCTGTTAACAAGTAGTTCAACCTGATTCATCATAGCTTCCGGGAGTGCAGGATTAACCTGAATACTGTAAGTATTAAATTCTGCACCTTTTTTATCTTTTAATGTTACTTTCCCAAATTTGAAAAGTTCTTCTCGTGTTATTGTGCTAAAAGAGCCAAACATTGCTTCTGCTTCTCTTTTAAATCTATGGTAATAAGCTTCTGTTAATCCTGTTTCATCCAGTATTTTATAAAGATTTTCTGAAATTCTAAATCCTCCAATAGGAGCTGTAGATTCCATTCTTTTTGCATTAATAACAGGGACACCAATTATATCCCACTGTTTACCACCTTCAGGTCCAAAATTACCAATTGTAACTTCTCCAATATTAGCACCAATTCTAATTCTTATTTGAAAAAAAGCATTGATTGTTTGGGCCAGTTCACTGTTTCTCATGGTACTTATAATCTTAAAAGCTTCATCTACCTGTTTTTTTATATTTTCATTATCACTGCCATATAAAAAACTATTATTTGCGTCATTAAAAAGAAAAGCAACTCTCTGCATATGAATGCATGTATAAAATAACTCCTGTGCAATGTACTTTTCAGCCTCATCATGATCTAAATTTTTTATCTTAGGATCTATATTACCTCCATAATGAAACATCAGACTATCGCCCTCTATTTTATTGAGATATCCTCCATGCTGTTGAAGAACCCAGCTGAAAGATGCATACAATCCATTTAAAACTATTTGATTTTCCATGGGTGTAAGGAATTTTGATAAAAAAGAATAATCCGCAATATCTATAAATCCAATTCCTACAACACACTGTTCTGATTCATTTGGTATAGAACCATTCTCGACTATAGCCTCTACCAGTTGTTTTGGCAGATAGAAGTTTTCAATCTGCTTTCTAATAGAAATTTCCAAAGAAGCTTTTTCCAATTCAGATCCAGAATTTTCATGATCAAATCGCCTCTCTACTACATCAGGAAGGTCACCACCTATATCTCCAGCATCTAATTTCGAAATCAACTCCAGAACATCTTTAATGCTTTTTTCTTCAGAAGTATCTAGATTATTTATATTATTTAGAGCATTAAGATAATTCTCAACATAGACCTGTGCAGATGTTTTTTTACTGCTTGCACCCTGTGATTTTGATAATAATTTTTCAGTTCGATCAAGCAAACCAATATGTCCATCAACTTTATTACTATTTTCCACTTTTCTATATCCTTTATAAATAGATATTTATACTAAAGAATAACACATCAAAGCTTTTTACGCTATATTACTTTTTCTACTTTTTAAATACTCATTTCATATATAGTAATAATTATCTGGCGGGAAAAGCAAAAAAAGTCAATTCACCAGACATCGCACAAGCTTCCTTACCCCTTTTTCTGTACATATAATCATTTTTGTGATAAATATAATATAAAGCAACCGAAGGCTGGTCAGGACTACGTCCTTGCTCGCCTATGCAACCGAAGGAGAGGATATGGCAGATTCGATAGCTATTGCATCCGGGAAGGGTGGAGTTGGTAAAACAACAACTGCATCTAATCTGGCAGCATATTATGCAGGCAAAGGTTTGCAGGTAGGACTTATAGATATCGATCCACTTTCTGATATAGCTGTTATTTTTGATCTTCCAAAAAATTTATATTTAAATAAAGAACAAAAACTTTTAAAAAACAAACCACTTGAATCTTATACCATTCAAATATTACCTAATTTGGACCTGCTTTTTCCTATAACTAAAACAGGGACTTTTGACAGTATTATTCTAAAAGAACTTATAGAAACAGATTATGCTCAGGAATTAAATAAAAAATACGATTTACTAATATATGATATGCCAGCGGGGTTACAGGCTGAAGAAAATTTAAATTTTCTTACTCTCTCAGAGCACCTTATTCTTGTAACAAACCCGGAACCTGTATCTCATGTTGCTGCCGGGGCTTATCTTAAAGAAGCTTATAAAACAACAGGCAGAAATAAAATTTTCATGTGGCATAATAGATACAAGGGCTATTCAGAAATTACATTTGACCCTGTAGATGTAATTGGCAACTATAATAAAAATATGCCCCAGGAAGAACATATTAGGCCAGCAGACTTCAATGTCCAAAATATAGCCTTTATACCGGAAGATAGATCAATGGATTTGCTACAGGGAGACCCTGCAATTCTTGTACAACTATTAAGAACTGTTTCGACAATACTGGATATGGTTCATAGTGACTTATTACGAAGCATATCATGTACAGCAGATGTTTCAGATAGAATGATTAATTTAATTAAGTTTTATTTTAAAGCACATCCGGTAATTCCAAATGCTGAAGAGGCCCTGGGCAATCTTGCAGCCTACATAGCAATACTATCCGGTATAAGCGTTCAGGAAAGTCAAACTGAAGATTACCACTTATTTACTGATAATCAGAAAAAAGAACTTATAAATTTTATTATTTCAATCCAAAACAATTCCCTTGGCCATCAACTTTTAAAAGCAAAAAGATTAATTAGCCAAAAAATTGCTTCTCTGGAGTCTGAATCTTCACTTTTCTCTGTACCCATGTCTCATGACCCCGGAACTGCACTTGATAAGGAATTGAGTATAGTATTAATAAAAATACAGGAATCTAACATTTTTACTCTTAATAACAGCGGAGGACTATTACTGTTTTACTTTTCACTCTACAAACTCTTTCAATCAGACAAGCTTCTAAATCTACTATTGGATTTTATTCCCAAAAAGAATATAGAAATTACTGAAAGAGACCGTTACACCCAAATAAAAAATTTACTAAGCAAAAACAGCAATTATCAAAAATCTTATATTAAATTAATTAAAACATTCCTGCCTCTTGTTGCAAGACAGGTTTCAACTGCAGCAAAAACTTTCAACCTGAACAATCTTGTCTTCAGGGATACTGATGGAAAAATAATTAAATCAGTTTACTTAAAGTTAACATCAGCTTTTATCCACGAGGCTATAAACGGAGGATTGGGAATTATAATTAATTTTGATTACAGACCTGCTTCAACTGTTTTTTCAAAAGCTGCAGAAGAATTATTAAAACAAATTAATTTTCAGGATAAAGAACAGCTGTAAAATAGTTTTCAGTATCAAGATATTTCACTGCGGCATTTAAAATTATTTTTGCAGATAATGCTGCATTTCTTTCTGGTTTATCCAAAAGATAAGAACTTGCAAGCTTATATCGATAAACAGCATCCAATATTCCAAGCCAGTAAGTATTCTCTTTTAAAGACTCTTCATATGTTCTACGAAATCCTTCCTTTATTTTTGTGACATTGGTGTCACTGGGCAGTGATTCCTTAATTTCAGTAATCACACTAAATACAATGTCTGTAAGTTCCTGAACCCTTTCAGGGTCACATGAAAAACCAATTGACAGATGATACTTTTCCACAGGAGACTTAATGGCTGAAGCAGAAACACGAACTCCATAAGTCCCACTTGCATCCTCCCTAACCTCTTCCCGAAGTCTTATATTAAGAAGTTCCCTTAAAGCATATAGTGCAGTATTATTTTCCAGATTCCACTCATAATCACCGGAAAAAAGAATATTTACAGAGCTTTTTTGCTCAATGCCAGAAAAAACATCAAGAGAATTTACTCCTGGGATAATATCAATATTCCTATTAATCCATGTTTCTTTTACACCTGAGGGTGGAATAGAAGCTATATATTTCTCTACCAATAATTTGAAATTTTCAGGAATATTACCTACAAAAAAGAATATAAAATCTTCAGGGTTACTAAATCGTTGTTCAAAAATGTCATACATTTTTTTTTGGTTAATTTCGTCCAACCTTGAAACTGTCAAAGGCAAAGAACGGAAATGATTATTATAAAGAGCTGCATTAACAGCGTCCTGAAATATTACTTCAGGTTTACTTTCTCTATTCTCTATTAATCCCTCCAGTCGGTTTAAAAATGAATTATAAGCAACACTATCTCTATGAATTGAGGTAAAATATAGATTTAAAAGTTGAAATAAAGTCTCTGCATCTTTAGGAATGGAAGAACCCGAAAAGCCTTCATACAAAGTACCTATATATGGATTAAGGTTCACACGTTTTCCTGATAAAACTTTTCCAAGTGTAACAACATCCAATTCCCCAAGCCCACTTAACTGAACAAGATTTGAAGCAAGTGTTGCAGAAAGATAAGCATCATCCTCAATAAGTGAAGTTCCCCCAGGACTGAATGCAGAAAAAAGTAATTCATCATTCTTTAGATTTGTTCTTTTAAATATAACTTTACTGCCATTTGATAGTTCCCATATTTCAAACTCTGCTGCCTTATCTCTGGATTCAGTTACAACAGAACCTGGTACTGGATCGTTAGTCATTAAATTGCTACTATTATTCCCATCGTCATAGACACTAATATTTTCCAATTTTATTTGATCAAAAATTTTATCAAGAACAGAAAGTTCTGGATAGATGATATTATTTTTTTCTGGACCTGTAATAATTACAACAGGATCACTTTGATTTCTGACAGAAATACCTGTTTCAATTACTTCATTAAGTGTCAGGTCTGAAAGTATTAAATGTATCTCGTCCCTTTCCCATTCAATACCAGGAGAAGGTGTTTCAGTTAGAAAATAACTTGTCAATTCCTGAACAAAATTAATTGATTCAGTCTTATCTTTTTCTCTGTAAGCAGATTCTATAAAACTAAGAAGATCATCTTTTGCTCTTTGAAATTCTGATTCTGTAAAACCATACTGTAAAAATCGTTCATTTTCTATAAGAAGTGTTTTAAATGCCGGTATAATTCCATTTTCTGATGTTACTGCACCCATGGTATATGCCGATTTTGTCCGAACAAGATTACTGTTACCACTAAAAGCATAAATATAAGGAGGTTCATTCTGATTCGTAAGCTCATTTAATCTTTGATCAAACATTATATTATTAAGAATATTTTTTATGTAAGTTCGATATCCTTCTCGATTGTTTTCAGGATTTGAATCATTTTTATAAATTATCTGCAGTGTTGTTACAGTAGCTTCAGGATCAGATACTATGGAATATGATCTACTGGTATTATCCGGGACAGGATATTCTTCCCTTGTTCTGGAAATTTTTCCGTTATTATAATTTCCAAACAGTTCTTCAATCTGACTTTTAACTGATTCGGTATCAACTTCCCCCACAACTATAACAGACATAAGTTCAGGCCTGTACCAATCAGTGTAAAATCTCTTCATTGTAGAATAGGAGCTATTAGTTACTATATCCATATCGCCAATAGGTAATCTATTAGAATATCTGGAACCGGAAAAGAGTACTGGAAAGTATTCATCCCTCATACGGGCATCAGCACCTCGACCTACTCTCCATTCCTCATACACAACACCTCTCTCTTTATCTACTTCTTCATCCACAAAAGAAATTTCAAATGCCCATTCTTTTAAAATGGTGAGCCCTTGCTGAAGCATTTTGGGATCATCTGCAGGAATATTTATTTTGAAAACTGTTTCATCAAAACTCGTATAGGCATTTATATCTGCACCAAACTGCATACCGGTACTTTCAAGATAATCAATAATTTCATGACCTTCAAAATTCGTAGTCCCATTAAAAGCCATATGCTCTATAAGATGAGCAAGGCCTAACTGATCATTATCTTCCTGAATAGATCCTGCATTTACTACCAAACGCAGTACTATTCGATTTTCAGGTTTACTATTTGGTCTTATAAAA